>Ga0206887_10109_pt1 | contig 19108 bp, 19 predicted proteins | sample Alteio_BWOrgHeat_89_FD_153248 | JGI IMG/M metagenome (GOLD analysis project Ga0206887, IMG submission 153248) | Enriched cells from forest soil in Barre Woods Harvard Forest LTER site, Petersham, Massachusetts, United States - Alteio_BWOrgHeat_Nextera3 ...
CTACTGCGGCCACCACTTCAAGATGGACGCGCGCCGCCGTATCGACCTGCTGCTCGAACCCGGCTACGAACTCGTCGACCTCGATCTCAAATCGACTGACCCTCTAAACTTCACAGACCTCAAGCCTTACAAGAAGCGTCTGGCCGAAGCGCAGGCCAAGACCGGCCTCAACGACGCCATCGTCAACGCCGTCGGCAAACTCGGCGAACACAACGTCGTCATCTCCGCCATGGAATACAGCTTCATCGGCGGTTCCATGGGCGCCGTCGTGGGTGAAACCATCGCACGCGCTGTCGATCGCTCGCTGGATACGCGCAGCCCCCTGGTCATCATCTCTGCCAGCGGCGGCGCACGCATGATGGAAGGCATCGTCAGCCTCATGCAACTCGCCAAGATTTCGACCGCGCTGGGCCGCCTCGCCGACGAGAAGATCCCCTACATCAGCCTCATGACCGACCCCACCACCGGCGGCGTCACGGCATCCTTCGCCATGCTCGGCGACCTCAACATCGCAGAACCGGGAGCCCTCATCGGCTTCGCCGGCCCTCGCGTCATCGAGCAGACCATCCGGCAGAAACTGCCCGAAGGCTTCCAGCGGTCTGAGTTCCTGCTGGAGCACGGCTTCCTTGACGCCGTAGTCTCGCGCAAGGACACAAAGGCATACCTGGACCGCGCCTTCACCTGGATGACTGCCTAACCAGTTTCCCAAACTGGTTCAATTCCCACGTCCCTGTAGATTCTTCCCGGCGACAAATGCCGGCGACGCGTGTTTACTGCTGAGTAGAATCACCGTCCAACGGCATACCCGCAGACCGTGCGGTTCTGTCTCCGTGTCCCGTTTTGTTGCTCGGACTTCGCTACTTGAACCTGAATCAAGGCCGCTCAATGACGCTTATCTCTGCCCCCCGTCGCCGTTTTCGCAGCACCATAGTCGCTGCCGCGCTGTTCGCCGCAACCGTGTTCCCCGCGTTTGCAGGAGGCCAGGTAGCGCGCCGGTTGTACTCGCTGCCATCGTCCTCTGATCCCCGCGTCTCGCTGCCCGACACCGTCTCGCCACGCGTCAGGACCGCTTCCGTCCTGGGCCACCTCGGCGGCGACACGCAACTCACCGGCATGTCGCTGGTGTTGAAGCCCACAGACGCGCAGGCCGCTGCACTACAACAGTTGTTGGCAGACCAGCAGAACCCATCCTCACCGAAGTATCACCAGTGGCTCACGCCGCAGACCTTCGGGGAACAGTTCGGCCTGTCCGATGCTGACCTCAGCATCGTGAAGGACTGGCTCACGTCCAGGGGCTTCAATGTGGACGAGGTCGCGCCCAGCCGCAACCGTATCGTCTTCTCCGGAACGGCATCGGCCGTGGAGAGCGCCTTCACCACCACCCTGCAGCGCTTCCACCGCGCCGACCAGGACTACTTCGAAAACAACACCGCCATCAGCCTGCCGCAGTCGCTCGCAGGCGTCGTCAGCGGCATCACCGGCGTCAGCAGTTATCACATACAGCCGCCCGTACATGCCCCGCAGGCTCTCGCGCCGCAGTACACCGATGGGTCCGGCGCGCACTACATCGTGCCGTGGGACTTCCGTCAAATCTTCGGCATGAACTCGCTCATCTCGTCGGGCTTTGACGGCACCGGCATCAAGATCGGCGTCATCGGCCAAAGCTCTGTCGACAGCAATCAGCTCACCTACTTCCAGCAGAAGACCGGCCAGACGGTGAAGCTGCCGACACTGGTGCTGGTGCCAAACACCGGCAGCTCTGGTCAGCTCAGCAAGGGCGACGAAGGCGAAAGTGAACTCGATCTGGAGTACGCCAGCGGCACCGCTCCCGGTGCACAGGTGTTGTTTATCTACACCGGCACGCTCAACTCAACTACAAATAACGGCGTCTTCACGGCGATGCTGTACGCCATCACCAACAACCTCGCCCCGATCCTTACGCTGAGCTACGGTGGTTGCGAAGCATCCAACGCCTCCTACGCCACCTCCGTCATGGAGCCGATTCTGGCGCAGGCCTCCAGCCAGGGCCAGACCATCCTTGTCTCCTCCGGCGACACAGGAGCGGCAGAATGCGAACTGTCCTCCAACACCACCACCACGGCTACCCAGGGGCTCTCCGTTGCCTATCCGTCCTCATCGCCCAACGTCACGGCAGTGGGCGGAACGCAGCTCAACAGCGACGCCGCTACATATTGGGGCTCTTCCAATAACAGCTTCGGCGGCTCCGCCGTTGGCTACATGCCGGAAACCTCCTGGAACGACACAGTCGCATACAAGGCGCTCAGCGCCAGCGGTGGTGGTTACAGCACCCTCTTCGCCAAGCCAAGCTGGCAGACCGGAACAGGCGTTCTTTCGGATGGCCACCGCGACGTACCCGATGTCGCCTTCCCGGCTGCAGTAGAGGCGCACGCTTACATCGTATGCACGGTCAACGCACCCTGCACCACGACGGCAGGTTTTGGTAGCGGTGCCGGTGGTGGCGGTCTCATCGGCGGCACCTCCGCCTCCGCGCCAAACTTCGCCGCAATGCTTGCCGTTGTGGAGCAGGCCGCTGGTGGCGGCGCACTGGGCAACATCAATAGCAAGCTCTACACATTTGCCGCAGGCAGCAGCGCCAGCAGCATCTTCCACGACATCACCACCGGCAACAACATCGTCAATTGCACAGGCGGCACCACGGGTTGCTCTTCAACCAACCCCACCGTCCTCGGCACCATGGGCTACAACGCCGGTACGGGTTACGACATGGTCACCGGTCTCGGTTCGCTCGACGCCTCGGCGTTGACTACTGCACTCAAAGCCTCAACCGGTACCGGCGGAAAGCTGGCACCTACGATTAGCCTCGGCGCTGCCACGAATACGCCCACAAGCGGAAGCACAGATCTGCTGACCCTCACAATCAGCGGCAGCGGCTCCACCCCCACCGGTACAGTCGTTTTGTCTATCGACGGCACAAGCGTAACCACCTTCACGTTGGCCGCAGGAACCACCAGTTACACCTACACCTATACGGTGCCCACCTGCACCATCACCACGGCGAGCACCTGCGTTCACTCTGCCACCGCCCTGTACGCGGGCGATACGAACTATTACAGCGCAAGCGCCACCGTGAACCTCTCCGTTCCCACTACGTCTACGTCTACCTCCGGTAGCATCACTCTCACTCCGGCGGCCTCCACGTTGACCGTCACCAGCGGCGCCACCGGTACAGACGTCATCACCATCTCCAGCACGGGCTTCGCTGGAACGGTCTCCTTCAAGGCCACCACCTCAGCCTCGCTGAACGCCTGTTACAACCTGCCAAACGTCACTGTCGCGGCGAACGTATCGGCAACGTCCACCTTCACCGTGTACACCGCCTCATCCAACTGCACCGCCGCAAGCGCGCAGTCGCTGGGTACAAAAATCGCTTCGTCGCAGCCCACTCGTAGTCCATGGCAACGCGGAGGCGTAGCCGTTCTTGCCGCAGGCCTCGTAGGAGCGTTCTTCCTGCGCAAACGCATGCGTCCTGCGGCGCTTCTGCTCGTGCTGTTCTCTGTCAGCGTCTTCGGCATCTCCGGTTGCGGCGGCGGCGGTTCCAGCAGCGGCACCACCACTACTGGCGGCGGCACGACCACGGCCGCAGGTACCTACCCCCTCACCATCACTGCCACTGGCGTTCCATCCAACGGAGCCACCAGCGTCACCGCCACCACCACCGTCACGCTGGTCGTGCAGTAACGCTCCTTTAACAAACCGGCGAAATATCCCCGGCCCTGCTTCTCATGCAGGCCGGGGAGTCTCGTCTCTGTGTGTTGCAATGGATGTATGCGCGAAGGCACCCCCTCCCGCACGGCCTGGCGCGTAGCGCTGCGTCGTGCCGCCCATCAGGTCTTTGATCAACCCATCATCTTTGACGACCCTTTGGCTCTTCGCATCCTTGGCCTGACCAACAGCAGCAACTGGGACGCCGAGGGCCTGCGCGCGCCCAACCGTCCGCACTCCGTCAGTCTGCGAGCCTTCCTCGTGGCCCGCAGCCGCTTCGCCGAGGACACACTCACCGCAGCCGTCTACGAAGGCGTGCGGCAATACGTCCTTCTCGGCGCTGGCCTCGACACCTTCGCCTATCGCAACCCCTTCCCACAACTTCAGGTCTTCGAGGTCGACCACCCCGACACGCAGGCGTGGAAGCTCCACCAGTTGGAAGACCACGACATCGACGTCCCGCAGCAGGCCCATCACGTCGCTGTGGACTTCCATCACGACGACCTCGCGGAACGTCTCCGCAGCACCGGTTTTGATCCATCGCAACCGGCGGTCTTCGCATGGCTTGGTGTCGTTCCATACCTCACAGACGAAGGCTTTACAGCGACCCTGAACTTCCTCTCCAGCTGTGCCCCCGGTTCCGTACTCATCTTTGACTACGGCATGCCGCGTCACGCCCTGCCGCCACTGGAACGCCTCGCACTCGATTCCATGTCGGCGCGCGTCGCCGCTGCAGGTGAACCCTTCCGGCTGTTCTTCATGCCCGATGAGATTCACCACCGCCTGCACCAATCCGGATGGCAGCTTCTGCACGACCTCGATCGCAACGCCATCAACACGCGTTACTTCTCCGGCAGCGACTTACACGTACTCTCCAGCGGTGGCCATCTTCTCGCGGCAAGGCTGCAACCACAGCGGTGACGTCGATACGTGCATCCCATAAAGGGCCATGCGCGATTGGACAGAAGATAACGGCATCTTCACTCTGCAAATGACAGAGATGATCGATGCCCCCATCGACCGCTGTTTTCTGCTCACCTGCTCCATCGCACTCGTGCAGGAAGAGTTGGGCATGACGCCCATCAGCGGACGCACCAGCGGCTTTGTACAGCCGGGCGATACGGTGCGTTGGCAGGGCTGGCAGCTTGGTCTGCATCATCATCACGCGTCCCTCATCAGCGGCTACGTCCGCCCCACATTCATGCAGGACACCATGCTCGCCGGCCGCTTCCGCACCTTCCAGCACGACCATCATCTGGCAGAACTGCCAAACGGCCAGACCGAACTCCACGACGAGGTTCGCTTCAGTCTGCCGTTGGGACTCATCGGGCGACTTGTTGCGCGATACATCATGACACCCCACATCCTCCGTCTCATGCGCAGCCGCTTCCACCGCATCCGCCGCATTGCGACAACAGACGCATGGAAAAACTATCTCGCCGCAGATGGCAATAGCATCTGAGCTAGCAAGGACGGAAACCAGCCATGAATGCAGTGCGCCTCTATGAGTACGGTCCGGTAAAGAACCTGCACTATGAAACCGACGTCCCCGACCCACAGGTCGCGGATGACCAGGTACTCATCGCCACCGCCGCCACCAGCATCAATCCCATCGATTGGAAGATGCGTAGCGGCGCAGCACAAGAGCGATACCCTCTAACCTTCCCCGCCATCCTCGGGCGCGACGTCAGTGGAATCGTGCGCGCCGTGGGCAAGTACGTGCAGGGTGTCAGCATCGGCGACCGCGTCATGGCGTTCAGTCCCAACTCCGGCACCTACGCCTCGTTGGTCGCCATCAAGGCAGTGGACATTACTCACACGCCCGAAGGCCTCGATTCCGTAGAAGCCGCCGCTCTTCCACTCGTCATTCTCACCGGCGACCAACTCATCCGTGAAGGTTGCGCCTTGCAGCCGGACCAATCGGTCCTTGTCACGGGTGCGCTAGGCAGCGTGGGCCGCGCAGCCGTGCACAGCGCCCTCACGCTCGGTGCCAAGGTCATCGCCGGTGTTCGCGCATCGCAGGTCGAGGAGGCAAAGGAACTCGGCGCGCACGGCGTCCTCGCCATGGACGACGAAGAAGCGCGCAAGTGCATGGGCACCGTCGACGCCATTGCAGACACCACCGGCGAAAAATCCACCACACCACTGCTCAATCACATCTGCGAAGGCGGCGTCTGCGCCACCGTGGTCACGCCGCCGCCAGACGTCTCACTGCACCCCGGCGTTCGCCTCGCTCGCGTCAAAGCGCACCCCGACCCAAAGCGCGTCCGCTCTTTTGCGGAAGACTATCGCGACGGTAAATTCAAACTCCCCATCGTCCGCCGCTACGCTCTGCATGAAGCCGCGGAGGCGCAGACCTTCGCAGAAAAAGGCGGCACAGGCGGCAAGGTCCTGCTGCTCGTTCTTTAGTCGCGTATCAAATGAAAACGGCGCACAATCGACTGTGTGCTGATACTCGCTTCCATCGTCGTTGCTGCCTGGGTCTATCTTGCTGTGGCGCATGGTCGTTTCTGGCAGGCAGGACCAGAGCTTCCGCATAATGTGAACCCATTGCGGATGGCACGCGTTGCCGTCGTTATCCCCGCGCGCGATGAAGCAGAGCACATCGAGCACACCCTCTGCGCGTTGCTGCGGCAGCACTATCCGTGGCCCTTCCGCGTCATCCTGGTCGACGACAACAGCACCGACCGCACCGGCGAAATCGCCCGCGATCTCGCCGCAGAAGATCCGCGTCTCACCGTCGTCCAGGGGCAGCCTTTACCCGCAGGTTGGACAGGCAAAATGTGGGCCGTTTCACAGGGCCTCGAATATGCCGCAGACGCAGACTACGTGCTGCTGACGGATGCTGATATTGTCCACGCCTCAAGCCACGTAGAGCAGTTGGTAGCAGCGGCGCAGATAGGCGATTACGACCTCGTCTCAGAGATGGTGCGTCTCCGCTGCAAGACGTGGCCAGAGCGCTTCGCCATTCCCGCATTTGTCTTCTTCTTCGCCATGCTTTATCCCTTTGCGCGCGTGGCAAACAAACGCAGCAAAGTGGCCGCAGCGGCAGGCGGCACCATGCTCGTCTCACAAGCTGCATTGCAAAGGATCGAAGGCGTCTCGCACATCCGCGCCGAACTCATCGACGACTGTGCACTCGCGCGCGAAATCAAACAAGGCGGTCACAACATCTGGCTGGGCCACGCCACCCGCGCCACAAGCCTGCGCAAGTATCCGCACTTTGCTGACATCTGGCAGATGATCGCCCGCACTGCATACGTGCAGTTACAGTACTCGCCTCTGCTCTTGCTCGGCACAGTCATAGGCATGCTTCTGCTGTATGCCGTACCCATCGCACTCGCGCTGCACACACCCGGCATAACCATGTGGTGTGGTGCGGTGGCATGGGTGCTGATGGCAGCCATGTTCCAGCCCATCCTGCGTCGCTATCATCAGCCCCCCTTGTGGGGTCTGGCGCTGCCACTCATCGCCATGTTCTACATGGCAGCCACTGTCGGCTCCGCCATCCGCTTCTATAGCGGCAAAGGCGGCCAATGGAAGAACCGCACCTACCCTTCCGCATGACTCGCGTTAGGTTGAAGGATTGATAAAGACGTACACCGATTGAATGCGTCCATTCGTAAACTGCACCACGTCGTAGCCGGTTACCATGTTCGCTTGGTCGGGTGTGCCTGCCGTCCACGGGGCGCAACACATCTCATGGTGGATCAGTGCCGGGCCAGCAGCCACAAAGCGGAACTGCGGCGGAAAGTTCTTCAGCAGCTCGGATACCGTCGCAGAGATAGCTTCAATACCGCGAACAACGTTCGTTGGTTCATACAGCACCGCATCTTCTGCATAGAGTTCACGCAAGGCCGTCATGCGCTTGGTGTCATCCACTTCACTGAAGACTTCCGCAAGATGACGTTCGATCATCCGCTCATACTTACTCGTCTCGTCGCCCATCGCTTCCTCGATTGTCTATATACCTACAACAAGAGCCTCGTATATACGAGGCTCTTGCAGTCTTGGAGTGATTGGTTCTTAAGCCAAAGTTTCCATCAGCTTGCTGATCGTTGAGCTCAACGCCTTATCCGTTCGGCGCTGCTCATCAATCTTCGCAATGGAGTGCATCACCGTCGTGTGGTGCTTGCCACCAAACTGGCGACCAATCTCCGGCAGCGAAGCTTCCGTCATCTGCTTCGCCAGGTACATTGCAATCTGCCGCGGCACCACAATCTGGCGCGAGTTATTCTTCTGCTTCAACTCGCTGATCTTCATACCAAACTGCTCAGCCGTGGCCTTCTGAATAGCTTCAATCGTGATCTTGCGCGTCTGCGTATCAATGAACTGCTTCAGGCACTGCTGCGCTGTCGCCAGCGTAATCTCCACACCATGCAGCGACGACCACGCAATCAAACGAATCAGCGCGCCCTCAAGCTCACGCACGTTCGTCCGCACATTGCTCGCAACAAACATGGCAACGTCCGTGGGCAGCGTAACGCGTTCGCTCTCTGCCTTCTTCTGCAGAATCGCAACCTTCGTTTCCAGATCCGGCGGCTGAATGTCGACGATCAATCCCCATTCAAAGCGCGAACGCAGACGATCATCCAGCTCCGCCAGTTCTTTCGGCGGACGATCGCTCGTGATCACAATCTGCTTCATGCTCTCGTGCAGCGCATTGAACGTATGGAAGAACTCTTCCTGCGTACGTTCCTTGCCGCTGATGAACTGAATATCGTCAATCAGCAGGACATCAACGGTGCGATAACGATCACGGAAACCCGTCATCTTGTCATAGCGCACGCTGTTGATCATCTCGTTGGTGAACTTCTCACCGGAGACATACATAATGCTGGCGTGCGGATTGCGCCGTTTCACCTCATGCCCAATGGCATGCATCAGGTGCGTCTTGCCCATACCCACGCCGCCATACAGGAACAGCGGGTTGTAGGCCTTTGACGGGCGCTCGGCAACGGCCTGCGCGGCAGCATGGGCAAACTGGTTGCCGCTGCCAATCACGAAGTTCTCAAACAGGTAGCGCTGGTTCAGTTGCGCTGCGGTGTTCCAGTCAAAGCGAGCCTGCTCTGCACTGGGAGCCTGCGGGGAAGACCCGCGACCCGGCGCCAGCGATGATGCGTTCTGCGGCGCATTCGGCGAATGCGAAGGCAGCGGCGCGAAACCACCATCCTCCCGCGTCTTCGGCGTCGTGGGATCGTCCTCTACGGTCACAAAGCGGACGTCGTCCACTTCCAGCGTCAGGTTCTCAATCGCTTCCTGGATCAGGTCAGCGTAGCGGTCGCCAATGTGCTGAAACTGTTGCGAGGGGATGCGAACGTAAACCGTGCGCCCGTTCGCATGAGAGAAGCGCGTGGGCTTCAGCCATGTCTGAAACGACTGGCGATTCACCTTCATCTCAAGCGCGCCGAGGATACGTGTCCAGGCGTTCTGCGGAGTGGTTACGGTCGATGCCGTGGGTCCAAATGACATCCGATTTCTTTCCTTGCCTTGCCGAACCAACGTCCGGCGTTTCACTGTCAAACCTGGCTGCATCGCCTTTGGGGGAAGTGCAACCGCGAGCAAATTTTGAAACAACGACATCTTCTCCGCTCTGCACTGTCGGCGGATGAGCATGTCTGTCTCTGTCTTGAAAACCGTCGGTAGAGCCTTGACAACTACCGATCGGTGATGTGAAGCAAATTCAAATCAAGCTGGGGACGAGACCCTCTCTGCTTGAGGAACGAACCTGATGGTAGCACGATGAGAACCTCTCTCTGGAAGCCCTGCAACGCAAAAATTTTTACTAAAAATACACTTGCACCAAAGGTGGTGAAAGGTTCCGTTTCGGTAAAAAAGACGTATATCCAAAGGTACGATTTCCCTTGCCACAGATTGCATCAGGGTGTACACCCGCGCGACCGTGCAACGTGCAACTGCCAAAGCAGCGGGTGTTATTCTTCGCTGCCCTGTGCGATGTTCGTCCGGCCCTGCGCATCCATCCAGTCCTGCAAGATCACCATGGCCGCCACACGATCCAGCAAGCCCTTACGTTCCGCCCCGCGGGCATAGCCACGCGCGTCCAGCCAAGCATCCGCTTCTGCGGATGACAGTCGCTCATCCTGCAAATGAACAGGCATGGCAAAGTGTTCGTGTAGCACGGCCGCATACGCCTCACACTTCAACGTCTGCGCACTCGCAGTTCCATCCATATTGCGCGGATGCCCCACCACCATCGCTGTCACGTTGTGCTTGCGCACCAGCCGCGCAATGTTGCGCAACTCTTCCTTCTGCGACGAGCGCCCCATCGTAATCAGTGGCTGCGCCATCCCCAGCGCGTCGGTTATAGCAATACCAACACGCCTTTCCCCCACATCAAATCCAAGCACGCGCGCCACATCACTCATACATTCAGCATAGAAGGTTACTGTTGCTCGGGCCGCTCCATGCCATCAACCACCAGCACAGGAACCATCGCTTTTGAAGATGTCAGCCTCAGACCCGCCTGCTCACGCAACGCTGTAGTGATGCCTGGTGTGGCGGCCACATCCAGGCCATTTTCATTGTCAGCGTTGGCGGAATTCTCCGGCGTCCATCGCACTTCAATGTCGTAGGTACCGGTCAGGCCCGTCTTGTCCACCACAACGCGTTCCACCAAAGGTGAAAGGCCATTAGCAAACTGGGCCATCGTGATGCGTTCACACTGTGCCAGCCCAGCGGTAAAGGTCCATCCGCCAAAACCGCGCTTCGTTCCGTCGATATTTGCGGATGCCTTGAACTTTGGTCCGACAGGCAGAACGCTTAGTTCATACACGGGCTGGAGCTTTTCACCAAAGTGATATCTCAGCCGGAACTGCTCCAACAGTATGGTTTGCAACATCTGGCTGCGCTGCTCGCGCGTCAGGCTCTTCATCAGCTTCAGATCGCTGGCGGCAACTTTAGCGTTCACATCCCACGTGTTCTTCTCTGCCCACGCAGGCAGACCATCAATGAGCCACTTTTTCACGCCAAAGGCTTGCGTCATCAGGAACGTCAACGGCACGTTGCTCGCTTCAAACGTCAGGCCGCTCCAGTGAATGCCTCCATCCTGGCTCACATCATGCGGATCGTGCTGCCTTACCACAATGGCATCGAACTGCGGCGCGCTCTGTGACCACGCCGCAGGCCACGGCGCCTGCAACAACAGAAGCACACCCACATAGCGCAGCCCCGTGCCAAGCAACATCAGTTCGCCTCAGGCTGCTCAAGCTTGTCGACAACCACTGTAGGCACAGGCGCCTTATCCGTAGTCATCTTCAACCCCAGCTGTTGCTTCACAGCTTCAATGATCGTCGGCGGAGCATCATTATCCGCTGCACCATTGTCCGCGCCTTTCGTACGCGACTCTGGCTGCCAATGAATTTCAAAATCGTATTCGCCCTTGAGGCCGGTCTTATCTAGAACCGTGCGCTCCAAATGCGGAGACAGCATATCCGCCAGGAAACCCATCTTCACATACTTGGCCTGCACCACACCGTCGTTCATCAGAAACGAACCACGCCCAAACTTCGGCTCTGGCTCTCCCTTCGGCAGTGCAGGACTCTCCTTGAACTTCACACCATCGGGCATCACCGTCATCACAAACACCGGTTGCACCTTGGTTTCGTTGTGCTCCACTAGTCCAAAGCGGTCATGGGCAATGCTTCCAATCAACGCAACCCGTTCCTTCGTCGTGACCTTCTCGATCGGTTTCATCTCCGGATCGGTCACCTTCGCCAGAATGTCCCATCGCGACGACTCTGCCCACGAAGGCAAACCGAACACCAGCCACGGCTGCACGCTGTTTGAGGTAGAGATCATCGTCTTCAGTGAGACATTGGTCATCTCAATGCCGGTGCTCGTCCAGCGCCATCCGCTCATGCCGCCGCTTTCTTTGTGCGGCTTCACCGTAATCACGTCGAACTGCACAGGCGTCTTCTCTTGCGACACCGCAACACACGGCAACACCATCACCACCATCGCAATCATCGTCGTCGCCATCTTCATCGGTGCAGCCCTTTCCATAGCAACCAAAGAATCAATTCTCTTCCGGCTTCACAATCGCATCCACCACAACCGTAGGCACAGGCGCTTTATCCGCCGTCAGCTTCAACCCCAACTGCTCTTTCAACGCCTCAAAGATGGCCGGTGGAGTATCTCCGGTGCCGTTATCCGTTCCTGCATTGGCGCGGTCCTGCTGCGTCCACTTCATCTCGATGTCGTATTTGCCCGTGAGTCCCGTCTTGTCCACGATGGTGCGCTCCACAAAATACGACAAGCTATCCGCAATCTGCGTCGTCCCCATCGCTGTCGCGGAGAGTGAACCCGGCGACATGCGCCACATCCCACGCGGCTTCGGCTTCTCGCCTTCCGGCGGCGGAGGCGGCTCGGGGCTTTCCTTAAACTTTGGCCCATCCGGCATCACCATCAACAGAAACACTGGCTGCACCTTGGTCTCCTGATGTACCACCAGGCCAAAACGTTCTTTCAGAATGCCGCCAATCATCACGCGTCGCTGTTCGCCCGTCAGTTTGTCCATCACCTTCATATCGGGCGCACTCACCTTCGCATCAATGTCCCAGTGCGCCGACTCTGCCCATGCAGGCAGACCAAACACCAGCCACGCCTTCACGCCATAGACATTGGAGATCATGGCTTTCACCGTCATATTCTCCGCGTGGTAGTTGGTTTGTCCCCACTGCACCCGCATCATGTCGTCGCCGGGTTTGTGCGGTTTTACTGAGATCACATCAAACTGCGGCACCTCACCCGTGTAACCTTCGCCGGGCTGCAGCGGAGGCAGCGGCATCTGTGCACAGCACATCGCAGAGCCCATGCCACAGAGAGCAAGAGCTAGAACAAACAAGCGACAACGATTCAAAGAAGGCATGATTGTTGGTAGGACGCAAACGTCGTCACGATGGTATCCGCACAACGCATCCTCACGGAATGCAGAAAGAATCAATTCGCATCCGGCATCTGCACATGGTCAATCACAATGGTCGGCACCTCGGCCTTCGCCGGCGTCAGCTTCAACCCAAGCTGTTCCTTCACGGCTTCGAAGATAGGTGGAGGAGCCTCCTGCCCCGAGCCGTTATCGCCGCCGTTGTTCAGCATCTCAGGCGTCCACGATAGCTCCAGGTCATAGCCGTTCTCGCTGTGAAGATCCGTCTTGTCGATGACCGTGCGTTCCACGCGATACGACAGGTTCTCTGCAAACGCCTTCATGGCGATGTGGTGCGCCACCATGTGATTGTCTGAAGTGCTCATACTCGCACCCGGATTCTTACCCGGCGTTCCATCATCATTCTTCGGCGGCGGCGCACTCTCTTTGAACTTCACGCCTTCTGGCATCGCCGTCATCTCAAACACCGGCTGCACCTTGCTATCCATGTGCAGTTGCAAACCAAAGCGTTCCTTCAACAACGCCTTCACCATATCGTTTCGCTGCTCGCGAGAAAGATTCTTCATCGTCGTCGGATCAGGCTCGCTCACCTTCGCAACGATGTCCCACTTCTGCGACTCCGCCCACGGCGGCAACCCAAAAATCAGCCACGCCTTCACGTTGAAGTTGCCCGCAATCATCTCCTTCAGCGAGATGTTCGTCGCCTGCAGGCTCGCAGGACTGCGATTCACGTTGGTGTTCGTATCGCCCGGCTTATGCGGCTTAATGGTCACCACATCAAACACCGGCAAGGGACCCGTGTACACCGTTTGGGCATAGCACATCGCAGAGCCCACGCCACAAAGGACAAGAGCAAGAGCAAACACGCGGCAACGATTCAAAGTGAGCATAGTGGTTGGCAAGGGCGCGAACGCCGTCACGATGGTATCCGTATCAACCGCCGCATCAGAATGCAGAAACTCTTAATTAGCATCCGGTTGTTGAATGTGCTCCACCACAACGGTCGGCACCTCGGCCTTGCCCGGCACCATCTTCAGTCCAAGCTGCTCGCGCACGGCCTCAAAAAAATGGCGGAGGAGCATCGGTCCTACTGCCATTGTCATTGCCCTTATCGCGCTCCTCCGGCGTCCAGTGCAGCTCAATCATGTAGCCGTACTCCGCCTTCAGTCCGGTGCGGTCCACAATGTTGCGCTCCACCCGATACGACAACGTGTCCGCCAGCGTCGTCATGGTCACGCCTTTGCCGCTGATCAAACCATCGTCCACGGTCATCTGGCTTCCTTGCGGCTTCTCCCCGCTCTCAGCAGTTGAAGGTGCGGGCACAGCCTTGAACTTCACACCTTCCGGCAGAGCCGTCATCTCAAACACCGGCTGCATCTTCGATTCCTTATGCGCCACCAGCCCCACATGATCGCGCAGCAGGGCAATCAGCATGGTTCGCCGATCGTCGCGGCTCAACTTGCGCATCACCTTCATATCCGGCTCGCTCACCTTCGCCTCAATATCCCAGCGCTGCGAACCCACCCACGAAGGCAGCCCAAAGATCAGCCACTCCTTCACGCCATACGCCTGGCTGATTAGCATTTTGAAAGTCACATTGCGCCCCGAGTAGATCGCAGGCGAGAAACGTTCGCTAACGTCATCATCGCCCGGCTTGTGCGGCTTGATACTCACAACGTCCCAAGCCGGCAGCGCCTGCGTCTGTGCCGATGCCACAGGTTCCTGCGCACCCAACGAAAAGCCAGCAACAGGAACAACAAGGAACACAGCAAACAAAAACGCGCGAATCAGTCGAAAGCACATCGATTGAAAACTCCCGGGTGTTGGAACACAGAACCAAACATCAAAACGCGATGAAAGGCGAGGGACTCGGTTCCTGGTATTCCATACGCAGAAACTCCCGGCGACGTTCCTGAATTTTTGTATTGCAAACCAGATACGCTATTGCCGTGCGAAACCTCACTCGTCGCGACGCCTTGAAATTCAGCGGAGCCGCCGCTGCCCTGTTGCCCGCCACACTCACCGCGCAACAGCCAAAAGCGCGCCAGCAACACGCGCCCACCCCGCAGTGGGAGATCTTCGAACTCACCCTACAAGGCCCCGCCACCGGCAACCCCTTCATGGAAGTTGAACTTTCTGCAGACTTCCATCTCGGCCATCGCAGCGTTCATGTCCCCGGCTTCTACGACGGCGAAGGCACATACAAAATCCGCTTCATGCCTGACACGCAAGGTGAATGGACCTACACGACCGTCAGCAACAACACGTCACTCGCAGGCAAGAACGGCAGCTTCACCGTGACAAAACCATTGCCAAACGCGCACGGCCCCGTCGTCGTTCACAACGCGCAGCACTTCTCATACGCCGACGGCACACCCTACTTCCCCTTCGGCACCACAAGCTACGCGTGGATTCACCAAAGCGAAGCGCTGCAACAGCAAACACTCGCCACGCTAAAGTCCGCACCCTTCAACAAAATCCGTATGTGCATCTTCCCCAAGCACTACGAGTACAACCACAACGAACCGCCGTTCTATCCCTTCCCGCGCAACGGCACCACCAACGACTACACACGCTTCGACCCGCACTTCTTCGCGCATATCGAACAGCGCATCCTTGACCTGCAGAAACTCAACATTGAAGCCGACCTCATACTCTTCCACCCCTACGACCGTTGGGGCTACAGCAGCATGACGCCTGAGCAGGACGCGTTCTATCTGCGCTACGTCGTCGCGCGTCTCGGTGCCTATCGCAACGTCTGGTGGTCCATGGCGAACGAGTGGGACTTCATGAAGCAGAAGACCCTCGCAGACTTTGATCGCCTCTTCCACATCCTCGAAGCCGCAGACGCGCATCATCACCTGCGCAGCATTCACCACGCGGCCATCATGTATGACTACGCGCACCCATGGATCACGCACGCCAGCCTGCAGACCGACGAGTTCGACAAAGCACCGCAGTGGCTCGCCGCATATAAGAAGCCAGTCATCTTCGACGAATGCAAGTACGAGGGCAATCTCAACAAACGTTGGGGCAACATCAGCGCCGCAGAAATGACACGCCGCTTCTGGCTCGGCGTCATCAACGGCTGCTACGTCACCCACGGCGAAACGTACCTGCCCGACACCGAAGAAGCCTTCAACGAAGACACAACACCCACACTCTGGTGGGCACACGGCGGAACATTGCACGGCGAAAGCTCCGCGGCCATCGCGCAGTTACGCAAACTCGTCGAAGAATCCGCACCCACACCCAACGCACGCATGGGCTTCTTTGCGCAGGAAAAGCCGTATTACCTCAACGCAACCGTCTACGGCGGCGCAGACGGCAAGCAGGCGCAAACCATCCTCTACTTCATGGATGAGCATCAGCCCGTCTGGTACGAGTTTCCATTACCTGAAGGAACCTTCACCGCCGAACTCATCGATCCACTCACCACCACCGCAACACCCGTACCGGGCACACACACAGGCAAATCAAAAATTCGCATGAAGGTAAAGGCCCACCAGGCACTCCGCTTCCGTCGTGTGTAATCAAGCGCAAACGCACAAAGGGCCCGCGCAGCGCGGACCCTTTCGTGAAAGTCGTTCTCTTTGAGAAATGGTTAGGAAGCCTTCTTAATAATCTCCAGCTTCACCTTCGCCAATCCCTGCTCAATAATGCCCAGCTCTTTTGCTGCGGCAGACGACAGGTCAATTACACGATCCGGGGCCAGTGTTCCACGATCATTAATCTTCACCACCACTGACTTCATGTTCTCCATGTCCGTCACGCGGACAATCGTACCCAGCGGCAGAGTCTTGTGTGCGGCAGTCAGCTTGGTTTCGTCAAAGGTTTCGCCGCTGGCGGTGGTGCGTCCATTCCAGACCTGGCCATACCAGGAAGCCAATCCGCGGAAGGCAGTCGCGCGGAGACTCAAAATCGGATGACGCTTCTTCGTCAGTTCCACCGGCGGAGCGGCGGGTGGCGCAGGTGCGGGTGCCAGAGGCTCAACACGTGTGCGTGAATCCACCTGGTGCGTCACCACGGTTACCGTGGCGTAAGCGGCAGATACAGCAGCACCGGTGGCCAATGCCAGTCCCAGGGCAAGCGAGTTGCGCTTGCGGGCCAACCGCACAACAGCGCGGCTGCGTAACAGGGTGCGAGAGAGTGATACAAATCCGCGGGTAAGTTTCGCGGGGTGGACCGGGAGAGTGTTTTCCGAACCGATTTCGGTTGAGTGGATCAATGAACTGCCTGCTAGATCAGGAGCAATGGGGCGGAGATAAATCAACGAGCGCGCGCGTGTTTCTGCTTGTGCTGGTCACAGGGTAGGTTCGCCGAAGTCCTTGCTGTCGCAGATTGCGACAGTTAAAAACGCACGACAATGTCCCTGAGCTCCGCTGTCTTCCTGTCTTCTTTCTTTGGGATTTGGCGATCTTGCCGTCGCCTTGGCACTTCTGCGCGACTGGAGCGGCACTGTGTGCCTGCGCCTCGCGCGGATTGGGCAGCAGGTGGACCGGTAAGCCCGAAACCTGTCAGCACTGTTGGTCGGGATTCTTAGAACCCTCAAACCTGTGTCAGGTTATCAACTCCCCCTGTAAAATACCAGCCTTTTGGCGCATTCTTTCGGGTTCACCACGTAGAATCAGTTACTTACATAATGCCCAAAGCACACAAAAGGTTGCATCGGGTATCCTCAGAAACTGAGGAATCATACATGGAACAGCCAATCACGGGCGCTGCCCGCCGCACCGAAGACATCGCGCTCGACCTGCTCAAGTTCATCGCCTCCACCACCAACGTGGTTAAGTCCACCGGCGGTGGCACCCCCGGATTCGCTGGCACCGCCACGCCCAAGTCCGACGATCAGGTCGCAGCTCTGCTTGAGCTCTACGGCCGTTGCCGCCAGGCCGTAGAAGCGAGCAAGTAAACAGGTGAGCGCCCCCGCTTCATCCGGCGCCACAGCCATTGCCGTCATCGGCGCCGGAGCCTTCGGCCGCAACCATCTCCGTGTCTATCGCGCGCTGGAACAGGCGGGTGCGGGCATCCGCCTCGCCGCCTGCGCCGACCCCAGCGAAGCCGCACGTTCTGCCGTCGCCGCGGAATACGGCATCCCCGTCTTCGCCTCGGTGGACGATCTGCTCGCCGCCGGACTCGGCATCGCAGCCGCCAGCGTCTGCACGCCCACCGTCCACCACGCCCCCGCAGCCATCGCTCTGCTTGAGGCCGGCATCGACGTGCTCATTGAAAAGCCCATCGCCTCGTCGCTCGCGGAGGCGGACAGCATCCTCGCCGCCGCACGCGAACACGGCTGCATCGTGCAGGTAGGCCACCTCGAACGCTTCAACCCGGCGGTTACAGCGGCCACCTCACTCGTTCACCAGCCCATGTTTTTTGAGTCGCACCGGCTCAGCATCTTTACGCCGCGTTCGCTCGACGTGGATGTCGTGCTCGACCTCATGATCCACGACCTCGACATCGTTCTCACCCTCGCCGACTCCCCCGTCCGCGAAGTCCGAGCCGTAGGCCTGCCCGTGCTCTCTAGGAAGACCGACATCGCCAACGTCCGCGTCGAATTCGAAAGCGGAGCCGTCGCCAACTTCACCGCCTCGCGCATCTCCACCGAGCGCGTCCGCAAGCTGCGCTTCTTCCAGCCACACCAATACCTCTCGCTCGACTTCGCGCGTCAGGACCTGCTCATGATCGACGTCACAGCCGCAGCGTCCCTAACCGCTGCGCAGATGCAGGCCCTCTTCGCCGCATCCACCGGCCGCGACGAATCGCACACCGCAGCAGAAGTCGAAGCGCACCTCGCATCCCTGCGAACCACGCAACAGGCAGCAGACTCACCCATCCCCACAGAGGAACATCCCTCCGCAGGCCTGTCGCTGCGCAAAATCCCCACAGAACCGGGCGAGCCCCTACGTCTCGAAATCGAGGACTTCCTCAAAGCCATCCGCACGCGGCAGGAACCCCGCGTCACCGGACACAATGGTCGCAACGCCCTCGCCCTCGCACTGGAAATCAACGCCGCCATCGCCGACCACCAGCAACGCGCCGGACTGGTCTAGCGCCGGATCAAACCCATGCCCATCGAACTCAATCGCCAGCAGCGCACCGACGCCATCGCCTCCCTCAAACGCTACTTTGAAGAGAACCTCCCCGAGCCCATCGGCGACCTTCCCGCAGGCATGCTTCTCGACTACATTCTCGAAGAGGTCGGCCCGCTGGTCTACAACCAGGCCATCAGCGACGCGCAGGCGCGCCTAAGCTCCGTAGTAGCCGACCTCACCGGCGACCTCTACGAAAAGCCCCTCGCCTACTGGCCCACCATCGACAGCAAACGCAAACGCCGCTGACGAAATCCCTACAGAACAAAATGGCGGTGGCGTAACATTCCAGAGAGTCGACCCCGGTTTTGAGCTTCTTAGGAGGTTCATATTCTTAGAACGATCCTCATCGCGCCTCTCGCCGTTCTCA
>Ga0206887_10111_pt1 | contig 19021 bp, 16 predicted proteins | sample Alteio_BWOrgHeat_89_FD_153248 | JGI IMG/M metagenome (GOLD analysis project Ga0206887, IMG submission 153248) | Enriched cells from forest soil in Barre Woods Harvard Forest LTER site, Petersham, Massachusetts, United States - Alteio_BWOrgHeat_Nextera3 ...
TCTGCTAAGTCGATAATTTTTTGCTGCCCAATGGCCAATGCCACCAAGTCCGTCTGAGTTTTGTAACTTTTCTGCTCACTGCTATCAAAAACCGTTATGTGCATATTTTCATTTTGGTCACGCACCAGCTCTTTGAGTTGCTCATGTTCTCTAAATACGACGCCACTTTTTCTTGCTGCATCGATTTCATGTGCATAGCCAGACATATCTTTTTCTGCCCGATGATAGAGCATCGTTACGTGTTCAACACCAAGCAATTTGAGTTCATGAGCAATATCAATCGCCGTGTTACCACCACCAATCACATGAGCAATTTTCACCGCACTTAAATCAAAATGCGCGTCATTTTTGATCTGCTCAATCAATGCTGTGGCCCCATAAACCCCTGGTCCAGACAAATCATCGATGTTCAACAACTTATCTTCACCCAAGCCAACGCCAAGAAAGAGAGCATCATATTCCTTAACTAAGCTACCCACTGAGTTTGCGGAAATTTCATTATTAAGGCGCAGTTCAATGCCGAGCTCCGACAACCACTCAATTTCTTTTATCGCATCTTTTTTTTGTAATTTGTAAGGAGCAATGCCCAGGGAATTTAAACCACCAGGAACCGCCTTTTTCTCAAAAATCGTCACTCCATGACCTAAAAGCGCCAATTCAGCGGCCGCTGACCAAGAAACCGGCCCCGACCCAATAAGCGCTACTTTTTTTCCAGAAGGCGGCCTTTTGTTGGGCAAAAGCGCTAAAAAACCAAACCGTTCCTCAGCAACTTCGACTGCAAATCGTTGCAAGCGACCAATTTGAATTGGCGCATTGTCTGAATGATTGTAAACGCAAGCACCAACACACAATACTTCAGTTGGACACACTCTGGCGCATGAGTAACCAAGCTTATTGGAGGCTAAAATAGTAACCGCCGCCCCTTTTATATCGTCGTTCGCAATCTGGCGTATAAATTGAGGAATATTAATTTCCGTAGGGCAGTGAGTGATGCACGGCGCGTCATGACAAAAAAGACAACGACTACTTTCTGCGCGCGCAGCTGTCTTTGAATAGAGAGGTTTTTTATCATGAATTTTTTCTTCAAGCACAGAGTCACCAAAAGATTATGCACAACTATTTTGTGTCATCTCTACAGCAAACCCTTTACAAGCATTTAGAATTTCTTTACAAACTAAGCCAACACACTGTGGGGCTATAGCTCAGCTGGGAGAGCGCTTGGATGGCATTCAAGAGGCCAGCGGTTCGATCCCGCTTAGCTCCACCATGTGTTTACTCATAAGTTAGCCAACTCTGGTCATCAATAACAAAAGACCTTCAGCTTTACCGTTCTCGTCCTTGAGAGGCACTCTTGTAGTCTGCACCGTTATAGGGCCTCCCTCAAGCCGCTGTAAAACGGCCTCAACATTATGCTGACCCTTGCCACTTTTCATTATTTCTTGATCTATTTGGTCAATTTTTCGGGCTTGGTCTTCTCTGACTAAATCCTGCGCCTTTTTTCCAACCAAATCTTGCGATTTTCTGTTAAACAACCTGCCTACAGACTTACCGCATGCAAGATATTTCCCATGGGTGTCCTTAATTATGAAGGCAACCGGCAAAATACCGACAAACTCCTGAACTTTTGTGTCTTCTAATAATTTCAATAATCTTGACATAGCGACCTCAATGGACACGTATTACGCACCCATCTAGATCTTAATAACCGCTGTCGACCAAAACAACGTGAGCTTTATAAAGGCTCCGTGCGCAAAACTTTATAGCTCAGCTCGGCAAAACACTTAATGGTCCAATATCTATATCCAGAGTCTTCCTCATAAGTGGAATAGCTTCTTTCACAATCGTCCACGAAAGCGATGGTTAATTCTGCTACATCTTCCATCCTTTGCACAAACCTATTAACGGTAAGACGAAGAGCTGCACGGGCATTTTCTGTAGTTTCAGCCAGATATTGCTCGCCTGCATAGAGCTTGCCAAAAGGTGGAGAATAGGCTGAGGCGCGCATGATCTTTTTATTGATATAATTTGGAACAACCGCCCACGAACTCAGCGCAAAAAGACATCCAAAGGCACATAAAAGCAAGCTTTTCTTCATAGCTAATTCCTCCTCAAGGCCTTAAAGAATATGTCTTCGAGGGCGCATTTGGCGAATTAAACACCCGGCTTGTCGCCCCAGAGCACTTTATGCAGCTGAATTTGCTGTCTAAAAGGCAAATGATCAGCTAAGATCCATTCCGCGAGCTGCGCACGGTCCATGCCAGAAGCTTCAGCCGACAGCAAGACTGGCACCCGACTAAACAGATCATACTTTTGACATATTTCTTTAGCAAACTGATAATCTGCATTATCACAAATGACAAACTTGATTTCACAGCCAGGCCATAGCAGGGCCAAATTAGCCCAACAATTACGACGATGCTGTTTGGATCCAGGGGTTTTTATATCAAGAATTACCTTAACCCGTCTATCAATATTTTTAATGCTTAATGCGCCAGAGGTTTCAATTAAGACCGTAAAGCCTTTATCACATAATTGAGTCATGAGCTCTATACTGCCTTTTTGCAACAAAGGCTCGCCACCGGTAAGCTCGACTAGCGGCGTATTAAAGGCTTCTATGCGCTCAATGAGCTCAGCTACTGAGAAAGCTTGCCCTCCCGAAAAGGCACTGGCGGTATCGCAATAAGTACAGCGCAAATGGCACGCAGTGGTGCGAATAAAAACGCACGGCAAACCTGCATAGGTACTTTCACCTTGCAAAGAACGGTAAATCTCTGAAATCAGCAGGTCGTCTTTGCTTAATTTAGCTTCTTTTAAGGGACGCACACGCTCAAACGCAGTCTGCTCAATAAGTTCTTTCGTTAACATGTGCTTATCAAAAACCCCAAGCTACCAGGCGTGCAGGTCTTTAATCTCCTTAATTATGGTGTCATCCGACAAAAGAAAATGGTCTTCAAGAGGTGGAGAATAGGGAACCGGCGTATCTAAGGAGCCCAATACTTTGACGGGTCCGTCCAAAAAAGAGAATAACGATGCGCCTATTTTAGCGGCAATTGATTCTAAAATAGAACCGGTACCGCTGTCCTCACCCACGAGTAAGACTTTTCCAGTGCGTTTTACCGTAGCCGAAATGGCCTCAATATCAAGGGGGCATAAGGTACGCAAATCCAAGACCTCACATTCAATGCCTTCTTCTTTGGCCACTTTTTCAGCACAATTGAACGCTCGATGTACATAGGCGCCATAGCTTATTATGGAAATGTGGCTGCCTAGACGTCTGAGCGCCGCCTTGCCAATCTCAATGGGCTGCAAAGAGCTTGCTAACTCTTGCTTGATGTCTACGGCGCGATATAAACCAATATGCTCATAATAAAGCACGGGATTTTCATCAGCGACAGCTGCCAACATGAGCCCAATGGCATCGTGAGGAGTGGAAGGGGCGACAATTTTGAGGCCAAAAGAGCGATAAAACCAGGGGCTGGTATCTTGAGAATGATAAGGCCCGGCCCGTCTTAAGCCTCCCCAGGGCATACGCAAAACCATCGGCACTTTTTGACCAGTCCGATAGTACATCTTGGCAGCATTATTGACTAGTTGATTGAATCCAGACGCCACAAAATCATTAAATTGCATTTCACCAATTGGCCTCAAACCTTCCAAAGCCATGCCCACACAAGCGCCAATAATGGCGTTTTCTGCGATAGGTGTGTTAAAAATGCGCGACTCGAATTCTTTAAGCAAAGGCTTAAGCACCATAAAGGCATTGCCATAGGGTGCACCCACGTCTTCTCCAAGCAGATAGCAATTAGGGTTAGAACGCAGAACTTCTGCCAAAGCACGCCAAATTGCCTCAAGATAAGTGATACCTTGAGCTGAAAAAGCTGGGGCGGGCTCAATCACGGACTCTCTGGCACCAGGGGAGAATGATATCTTTTCGCTCGGGGAAAAAACGGCAACGCTTTTTTGACTTGGTTCTGGCCACGGACGCGCTTTTATGGCTTCTACCGCGCGCTCACATCGTTGCAAAAGCTCTTTTTTCAGACTTTCAATATCATCCGTTGTACAAACTTTTTCCTCTATTAATTGCTCCCCATAGCTTTTGAGCGGATCCCGATGAGCCCAGTGCTGATATTTCGCCTTGTCAATGTAGCCACCCGTAGAAGGCACCGGCAACTCAAAGGAAAACGCAGGGTCGTGACCAAGATAAAGCATGTCATCGTGATGTGCATGACCACACATCCGCATTGAGATAAGCTCAAGCAGCACAGGTCCTAATCCTTCTCTCGCTCGTTGAGCTCCCCAGGCAAAAGCCGCCGCTATTGCCTCTGGATCAGTGCCATCAAGACTCAAATGCATCATGCCGTAACCGACGGCTTTATCGGCAAAAAGACGTGCATTTGATTGCTGGGTTACGGGTGTTGAGAGCGCGGTTTGGTTATTTTCAACGCAAAAAATCATCGGCAATTTATTCACGGCCGCAAAATTAATGGCCTCATGCCACTCACCAAGTGAGGATCCGCCATCACCAATAAAACTTAAAGCCACGCGCTGTTCATTTTTAAGTTTGAAGGCAAAAGCTGCGCCTGCAGCATTACACGTTGCAATAGCTAAGGGCGCAGCGGCAAAAAGTACACCTCGCTCAGATGCGCCATAATGCAAATCTTTGCCAAAGCTGGGCGCCCCATCTTTGCCAGCCTGGGCGTTAATTACCATTTCAATGTCATCGTCAGTGAAGGCTAAGGCTAATCCCAAATCTCTAATCAGTGGCGCCACCACATCACCCTGCCATTTTCCCTCTTGGAAAAAATGCGCCCCATGATGAAGACGTATCGAAGCTGCGTAAATCGCTTCCTGCATGAGCGAGCGAAAACCTTTGCCTTGAAATGCTTTGTTTTGATATTTGATATCACCAGACATGAATAAACGCTTAAGCGTGCTATCGACAGCACGGGTAAGATACATGCCCTTTAAAATGCGCAATTTTTCCGCCGAACTGAGGGACTTTTTGACTTGTGCTCGATAAAAAAAACCGTTTACTCCCGCAACTATTTTGGCGAGTTCATGTTTTTGGCGTTCCGACGCGTTTACAAAGGGGCTGAGCTCCGGCATGAGCTCTAAGACAGGAAAAAGATTGGCAATATTTTTATTGATAAGTGCGGCAAAGTCTAATTCTGCTAAGGCAGGAAATTCGGCAGCTAAATGCTCAGGCCAAATCTCTTGCAAATGCCCGCAAAGGTGCGGATTTTGTTCAGCCATAAAGGCTTGAAATAAAGATCTGAGCGAAGCTGATTTTATGTGCATAGTCACTCTCCGGCGCTACTAAATACGAGTTAGCCCGCTTTTTCAATCGAGAGTTGTTTTGGGCGGCCTTTGTTCTTAAAATAACACGGTCTTAGACCTTTTTGGAGAGTTCATGAAAATAGCTATGCTTGGACTAGGAAAAATGGGCCTTAATATGGCTACCAGGCTTTTACGAGCTGGCCATGAAATAGTGGGGCATGATTTAAACCAAGAAGCACTGAAAAAAATAAAAATTTTAGGCGGATCCGAAGCAGCTACCCTACAAGATCTTGCTCAGCAATTGCAAAGTCCACGCATTGCGTGGCTTATGCTTCCTGCCGGCACCCCCACCGATGAGGCCATTGAATCACTCAGTCATATTTTTGAAGATGGCGACATTATCATTGACGGTGGAAACACCTTTTACAAAGATGATCTTCGTCACAGCGCTCTACTTAAACAAAAAGGCATACATCACATTGATGTCGGGACCAGCGGTGGTGTGTGGGGGCTTGAGCGAGGCTACTGCATGATGATAGGCGGAGAAAAAGCGGCTGTTGATTTTTGTGACCCCATATTCAAAGCCCTGGCGCCTGGAAAAGCGACCGCAGATCCTACGCCTGGGCGAGAACAAATGGTCGGTACCTGCGAAGAAGGCTATTTGCATTGCGGGCCCTCTGGAGCTGGTCACTTTGTCAAAATGGTGCACAATGGCATTGAATATGCGGTGATGCAGTCCTACGCGGAAGGCTTAGACATTCTCAAAACCGTCAACGCACCAGAAATCCCGGAGCAGCGAAGATATGACCTTAATCTTGCTGATATTACCGAGCTCTGGCGTCGTGGCAGTATTTTGGGTTCATTTTTGCTAGATATGATGGCTATGGGGCTGCATAAGAGTCCTGACTTAAAAGAATTTTCCGGATTTGTGCAAGATTCAGGCGAAGGACGCTGGACTGTGCAAGCGGCGCTTGAACAAGCCTCACCAGCAGAAGTACTTTCGGCCTCTCTTTATGTGCGTTTTAGGTCTCGCCAAGAACACACTTTCGCAGAAAAAGTTTTGTCCATGACCCGTTTTCAGTTTGGCGGCCATTTAGAAGGACTTGAACCTTCGGCACTAAAGACTCAGGAGTAATATGACGCTTGCAGAAAAAGATCGAGTTGCTGATGATTGCGTTATGGTTATCTGTGGCGCGGCCGGCGATTTAACAAGGCGCCTGCTCCTTCCCTCACTGTGCAATTTGGGAGCGGCCGGTCTTTTGTCTGACAAATTTACCGTCGTCGGTTTTGCGCACAAAGATTTTACCACGGAGAGCTTTCGCGACTATTTCATAGAGGATGTAAAAGAATTTGTTAAAGACGAAAAGGCCAAGAAATATGGTTTTGAATTAGCTCAACGAACGGCCTATTTGTCGGGGGAATTTAACGACCCTGCGGTTTATCAAAAGCTTAAAGAATTACTTGAAAGCTTGGCCACAGAAAAAGGCACGAGTCGCAACTGCATTTTTTACCTGGCCACACCACCACGCTTTTTCTGCGAGATTGTTGAAAATCTTGGTTTAGCAGAACTGACCACCGAGCAAGCCGGGCAGTGGCGACGCGTAATTATTGAAAAACCTTTTGGTCATGACTTGGCATCAGCAAAAAAGCTTAATCAAGATATCAGCAAATTTCTCAAAGAGGACCAAATTTACCGAATTGATCATTATTTGGGCAAAGAAACGGTGCAAAATATTATTGCTTTTCGCTTTGCCAACGGAATCTTTGAGCCCATTTGGAACCGTCGCTACATCGATCACGTGCAGATAACGGTAGCTGAAAGCTTGGGCGTTGAGACACGGGGTAATTATTATGAGACCTCGGGTGCAGCCCGCGATATGGTACCCAATCATCTCATGCAATTGTTAAGTCTCACGGCAATGGAGCCTCCAATTTCTTTATCTGCAGATGCCGTCCGAGACGAAAAATCCAAGCTACTACGCGCCATTGAAATAGGCAGTCATGAAGAAATCCTCTCACGCAGTGTCAGAGGCCAATATGGAGCTGGATTCATCGACAATAAAAGCGTGCCCGCCTATCGCGCTGAGCCGAGTGTGGATCCTCATTCTATGATTGAGACTTTTGTAGCAATGAAACTCAACATAGATAATTGGCGTTGGGCTGGAGTGCCATTTTATGTACGTACAGGTAAAAGAATGGAAGAAAGGTCAACAGAGATAGCCATTCAATTTAGATCCGCGCCATCAATATTGTTTAAAAACACGCCAACACATTTGGCCCCAAACCAGCTCATTCTACATGTGCAGCCAAACGAAGGTATAACCCTTAATATCGGAGCTAAGGTACCAGGCCCTATCGTTAAATTGGGTGAAATTAGCATGACGATGAATTACAAAGACTATTTTGGTGCTTCCTTAGGAACGGGCTATGAAACCTTGCTTTATGACTGCATGAATGGTGATGGCACACTATTTCAGCGAGCGGACATGGTGGAGCTTGGATGGGAGCTCATACAACCAATGCTTGATGTGTGGCAAGCGTTGCCTGCACGCAGCTTTCCTAATTATGCCGCCGGCAGCTGGGGACCAAAAGAATCCGATGACCTATTAAAGCGTGATGGCAGAAAATGGCGCAAAGGATAGCTTGCTTATGAACACAAAAGACAATGTACGCGTTTATGCAACTATAAATGAACTGGCCCAGGCTGCAGCTCAAGATTTTTTTCATAGCTCTCAAAAAGCAATAGCAGACCACGGATTTTTTAGCGTGGCACTCTCGGGCGGCAGCACCCCAAAAAGCCTGTTTGATGAGTTGGCAGCTCATTATAGCGACACCATAGAATGGAACAAAGTAGTCTTTTTTTGGGGAGACGAGCGTTATGTTCCTTATGCCGACGAAAAGAGTAACTATCATACTGCGCGCAAATATTTGCTTTCCCGAGTTCCAGTTGCCGAAAAAAACATATTTCCCTTGCCCACCAATTTTGCCGATCCATCAGAAGCAGCCCTTTCTTATCAGAAATCTGTGCGTAATTTTTTCCACAACAACAAATCAGCAAGCATTGACCTTTTTTATCTGGGAATGGGCAGCGATGGTCATACAGCCTCATTATTTTCTGACAGCCCAATTGTTCAACAATGCGCTAAAGGCTCTGAAGATACCCAACAATTGATCACTGCTCACTATGTGCAAAAAATGAATCAATGGCGTTTAAGTGCCACTCCATCCTTTATCAGAGCGGCGCAAGCCATAGTTCTGCTTATTTCAGGAGAGGACAAAGCTCAAACTCTTCTCAAAGTGCTTGAAGGCAGCTATCAGCCGACCAGCTTACCCGTACAGCTCATAACCCATCTCAATAATCACTGCGTATTTTTACTTGATAAAGCAGCTGCCGCAGGTCTTACACGATAAAAATTTGAGCGAATAGCTTTCTGACGGCCACCAAACCAAATCTCACCTAATTCATGTCCAAAAATATTTTTATTCTTGCATTAGATTCTTTTTGTTGAACAATTGATCCGCCAAAAGCGACTTTTTAACATGAAAACACAAAGACTTATTTTTTGTCTGGTCATGATGTTGCTTCCGCACTTGGTGCTCTCTTCGGGATGTAGCTTGCATCAACAGGTGAAAAACACCAAAAAAGAAGCCCCTCAACGAGCGATTTTAGGTGAAGGTGATGTCATCGAAGTCAGAGTCTTTGATGAACCAGATCTATCCGGTAAACATAAAATTGGCTCCATGGGAGAAATACGCCTTCCGCTTATTGGCACCATAAAAGTAAGCGGGGCAACCCCTGAAGAGGCTGCTTCAAGAATTAGCATTGCATACCGGGAAAGCTATCTTAAACTTGCTGAAGTTTCTATTTTCGTTGAAAGCTTTAACTCTCGAAAAGTCTTTGTGCTTGGACAAGTGGGCACCCCTGGACCTTATCTCTTTGAAGAAAACATGACTGTTATAGGTGCTGTGGCGCGGGCAGGGGGAACGAAGCCTGAAGCTGCTCCAAATTCGACCGTTATCACCAGAGATATAGGGGACGGCGAGCAAACCAGAATCAAAGCCAAAGTTGCCGACATTGGTCGCGGTGAGGAAAAAGATATTCATCTGCTGCCTGGCGATATCATATTTGTTCCAGAAAGCATGTTTTAAAAATACCTACCTACTTTAAGGTGAGCAATGAGCAATATGTGGGAAGCCCCAGCTAAACAAGAGCCGCGCATCGCATCAAAATGGTTTACTAATTCAAGCACGACGGAACTCATGCGTTATTGGGATGCCATCGTCAAACGCTGGCAAATTGTGGTTGCCATAGTAGCCACCATGCTCTTGCTCTCAGTGGTTTACACGCTCAGCGCTACCAAACTTTATCGATCAATATCTACCATCGTCATAACCCCTTATACTCCCCGTATTTTAACCAACGTGCAAGACTTCATGCCCGAAAGTAGCGCCCGTGCGGATATGGCATTTTTGCAAACTGAATACCAAATTTTAGAAAGCAAGGCCGTGGCAAAACGGGCCGCAGAAAAGCTGAATCTGCGACAAGATGACAAACATAATGGTCTAGATAGTATAAGCGACCCGAAAAAAAGGGAGCTCGCAAGAGAGAAGACCGACTGGGCTGCGATGGTCATGAGCAAAAGAAAGGTGACTCCAGATCGTCGATCTTACAAAGTAGAAATTGAAGTCATTGATGCCGATCCGAAGTTTGCTGCCGCGCTCGCTAACGCCATATCTGCAAGCTACATGGAACTTAATATAGAAAAGCGCGGAAATGGCGCCAAAGAAGCAGCCGGCTGGTTAGCATCTCAACATGACGAGCTTCGAGATAAGGTGGATGCTTCACAAACGGCTCTCTATGCCTTTATGGCCGACAACGAAATCGCCAACGCGAGCTTGCCAAATCAAAAAGAAGAAATCAAAAATCGACTTTTACAGTTCAACACTAAACTTGCTGAAACTCAGGCCAAAGCCATTTCTAATCAGGTCGAGGCTGAAGAATTGAAACGCATATTCAAACAACCCGCTCTCATCGACTCTTTGCCCGGCATTCAAAATCATCGAGTCATTGGTGATCTTAAAAACCGTTTAATGGAGGCTAAGGCCAAATTTTCTGACCTCAGCGGCAAATATCTTCCTGCTCACCCCGCCATGAAAAGTATTAGTGATCAAAAAGAATCTATCGAAAAAGCGCTAAAAAGTGAGCTTTCAGCCGCAATTAGACAAATAGAACGCGAAACGCAATCACTGCAACGAACTCAAGATGGGCTTATCAGCGCTATCAATGTTGAGAAAAAACATGAAGCTGTTTTGAATAGACTCTCTTTGGATTACGACCGCCTTAAGCGTGAGTCAGATACAAATGAACAACTCTACAACATGGTTACCAGCCGAATGAAAGAAATTAATCTCGCCGGTATGGTGCAAATTAATAATATTCAAGTGCTCGGCCAAGCTGAAGTACCCGATGTTCGCTTTCGCCCAAGCTGGAGCAAAAATTTACTCATTGCTCTGGCACTTGGACTCTTTTTTGGTCTAGGTTATGCTATTTTGGTAGATTTGCTCGACAACACCGTCAAATCCCAAGAAGATGTAGAAAAATATCTTGAACTTCCCTTCTTGGGCTCCATGCCGGTCATTGCTGCTGATCCTTCAGGCAAAAAGCGCCTAAAAGAAAAGCGTGCTTCAGTCGATATTATGCGCGAAAGAGACATGTACACCTTGCAGCACCCTACAAGTATGGCGGCAGAAAATGCACGCGCGGTAAGAACCAACCTTATATTTATGAGTACAGAAAATCCTTCGAAGAGTATGGTTATTACTTCGTCTGTACCAAAGGAAGGAAAGACCACGGCTGTTTCCAACTTGGCAGCAACTATGGCTCAAGCGGGTGCTCGAGTGGTACTTGTAGATGGAGATATGAGAAAGCCTCGCGTTCATACTTCCTTTAAATTTGCAAATGATAAAGGTCTTTCAAGCTATATAATTGGAGAGGATTCCTTAAAAGATATTATAACGCATACCTCTCTACCAAATTTAGACGTCATCACGAGTGGCCCGGTACCACCAAATCCTTCTGAACTATTACATACTCAGCGCTTCAAAGAGTTAATCCAGGAACTCGAAAAACAATACGATCGCGTCATTTTCGATGCCCCTCCAGTCAATTCGGTTACCGACCCAGTTATTCTCGCCAAGCAAGTTGGCGGCGTGTGCATGGTGGTTAAAGCGGGAGGCATTTCCCATTTTGAAGTTCAACGGGCAATCAGTACTCTTCTTGATGCCCGAGTAACTATTTATGGCGTAATCCTTAACGACATGGAGATTCCCAACAATCGGTATAGCTATAGCTACCGATACGGCAGGTACTATGGAAATTATGGCAAGGGGGAGGGTGTTTCAACCGTTGCTGAAGCTTAACCTGGGATATGAGCCATGATTCACCAGCCTACACTCACACCAAAATGGTACGCGCTATCGGTTTACTCGAGACAAGAAAACGCTGCTATTGAGCATGTCAACGCCATGGGCATTGAGCTATTTTTTCCGCAGCAAATAGTACGGCGAGCTTGGAGCGATAGGGTAAAATCGCTCAAAGTGCCGCTCTTTCCCGGTTATCTTTTTGTAAGAGTCGCACTCAATGCGAGCGTACGTATTGAACTGATTAGACGCAAACAAATTTTAGACTTCGTTGGCAAGAAAAAGAACTACCTTGGTGAAGAATTAGCCTATTGCGTACCCGAATATGAAATTGAAAGCGTGAGAAAACTAATTTCCCAAAAAGAAATGGTTGAGCCGCTCTATGGTTTAATTCAAGGCCAATGGGTTGAGGTTATTAGTGGTCCGCTCAAAGGCGTATTTGGCACCATCCATAAACTACCCGATGGAAAGAGGCAAATTTCGGTAAATGTTACCATTTTAGGTCGCAGAGTTTGTGCGGCACTATCCGCTGATGATGTCATTGCTGCGCGATCCGAGGACGTCGCTCTTGCAGCCTAGCTCACCTTGGGCCGATTTAAATGTGATCGAGAGCGATTTAAATTCAATATATGGATAATCGTATTATTCTTTCGCTTACTCGCTAGGCAAGAGCCTTCTTTTACTTCGTAAAAGAGCCGCTTAAAATTTCTCGCTCGATTTCAGGGTTGAATGATGTGCATTTTACGGCAAACTACATTTCTTTGGCCAGGGTCCTCGCTTAATTCGTGCGCTGCGGATGTCCTGTAGAAAAATAGTTTACCTTCAAATGTTGAGAATCGAATCATTCACCCTGAAGAAGAAAAAGAGCGAGTATTCTTCCAATTTAAATCGCATCAATTAAACGCAGAATAAAATTGCTGTTTGCCAGGCAAGGCTCAATGCAAATTTTTCATGAAGATAAAAATTATCAAGAGCCGCCAGATAGCGTGCTCAAAAGTGCATTGAACATTGCCTGGCCCCAATCCAAAATTAAAGCTCAATAAAATCGGCCAAAGTCAAGCTAGTGGCTTTCCGCATAATCCTCGGCGATATCGACACCTTTGGCTTCTGTAGAATTCAGTCCAGAGATTCCAATATGTTGAACCACGGAAGGTTTAGTAGTAAACATGCCGAAGCCATTTTCTTGCATTTTATGAACCACCGTCCAATCCCATTGATGCCAGGTAGGCCTATGTTGCAACTCTTTGCCACGAAACCATTTGCTAAAATGCTCACGAAAGACCGGTCGTCCGCATTCATTCTTCTACTAAAATCGTAATCAAGAAGGGCATTAACTAATTGACTTTGACTTTGCTCCTTCTTTAATAAATCCGGTCGCGGCCGCGCTCTATGTGAACGCGGCACTTCAGGCGGCGGGGTTTCAAGAAGCGGATCATTCAATTCAGCTTGAATCGGCCCAATTGTGGGCAAAAAAGCGAAAATGAGCACCAAAAGACGAACAAGATAAAGGAAATAACAATGCATCATATTCACCGCAAAACTTGAGGTAGATATGATGTTATTATTATGAGACAATTAAACGCAATTTTTTAGTGTTATTTAAGCAGCGCAAAAACTATTCTAGGAGCTACGCCAGCCCCAATAGCACTAAGTTAACCTGAGTTCTGGATAAGGAATAGATAATTTGTCATTCCAGGTGCTAAAAAATCGGGAGAAGATCAGATTTTTCAGCAACGTGGTATCCAGGAAAACCCTAATACTGGATGCCACACAAAAAATCCCTCTCAATCTCCCTTTAAAAAAGGGAGAAGTACATGACAAAAACCAGCCCAGTCTCACTAAAAAGTTATACCTGCAAGAAATTGCACTGTCTGAGCAATTTGAGCGGTACTATATTTTTCATAAATGGCGCTTTTACCACTAACCGATGCAGGCTGATTAAGGCCAGCAAAAGGTACGAGCAATCCATATTGCAGCAGAAAATAAAATCCTTCGGCGCTGTGATATTTTGCGCTCAGGTCAAACTCTAAACCAAGCAAACTACTATTTCCCGTTGTGCTAGAAGAATAAACAGCAAAAGAGGAAATAACGTCACCACGCACTGACAGGCTCTGAGTTATATCATAGGAAATATTGGGCTTAACATAGGCTGCTCCTGCAACAGTACCCAAGACTTCTTTGAATAAAATGAGGTCCACCGAATAGTTTGGATTAAATTTAAAAGTCGACAGCGTGTCATTGTTTGCACTGAATTGCTGACTGAGTCCCTCTCGACTATTAAGTGTGTTATTGGCATTTCCTGATGCTATTCCACTATCAAGACCAATTCCCAATTTATCGTTAAAGAAGCCATAGCGAGACTTAAGCGCAACGCCTCCTTGCAATAACCAAAGAGGAGAACTTGGTCCATCCCAATTCAAATCTTCAGCATTTCCAATGCGTCCGACCGTGCCACTGGTCTCAAGTTGTAGTTTGAAGTTTTGATACTCAACACCAAAATAAATTGAGCCGATACCCGCATGAGCATTGCGCAATACTATCCTGTTTTTTAACTGCTGATTGGTGTCATTGTTGACTTGGAAATAACGGGTATCAGTTGCTTGAAATCTATATGATGAAAGTAAACCATAATCAAAAACTGCTTGGTCACTCTCCAATCTTTCACGCAGAGTTAATGCGCTATTTTGCTTACCTATGATTAAGAAAAGTGAGTGTACGTTATCAGCAGTATCCAAGTCATTACGCCTTCCATCTTCACCGGGGAAAAAGGGCAAGCTATTATCACCATTTGAACCTAAACCGCCACCTCGACCAGTGGGGCCTGAATAAGAAATAGCATAAGCAGGTATCACATAGTGACCTAAAATACTGGTAGCAAGCATCACGGTATCTAAATTTGAACCATTGTAATCGTCATTAATCTGACTGCCATCGTTATATAATATTCCCAGACCAAAATGTAATGGCATGCGACCAAATCTAAATTCACCGAAAGGAAATTGCACTTCTCCCCACAATCTTTGTACTTCAATTGAGCCATGATAGCCATTGATGCCGACAATAGGAGCAGTCTGCGTGGAGCTTAAGAAAGATAAAGGATAACTAGGATTAGGACTATCAACACCAACCATATAATCTGGAGTTGAGCCAAAAACCATATTATTAAATACGTTTACTGTGCTTTTAATACGAATGTATTCAGATACATTTAAAGTAGGCTCCACTCTTAAACGTAAATCCATCGAATAAAGCGAATGATCTTCATTGCTACGATCTTCGAGATCATCATCTTCATTAGGATAATAGGAAAGTGGAGGAGGGAGCATAGAAGTACCAATGCCAGCACCCGGCACACTGGTTCCCAAATCACCATTATTGAAAAATAAGCCTCGAGTACGAAAATTGCCCGTCATTTCCACAAAATTGAGGTGGGGCCGTTGCTCTTGATGCCATACCGTAGGCTCAGCGCTTTCATTCAAAACGCCTTCTTGCTGCAAATCCTCAACTACTTTTGCTTTTACATAGTCGCTAATACCATCTAATTGCTCCTGACTCAGCCCTAACGATCCGCCATTATCGTCTTCATCTTTAAGATCCAAACTCTCAATCGGAATGACTGCAGGCAATTTTGGAATTGTATGCCCTTCAGCAAGTACACTTTGTGCCATGCTCGTAAAGCCTACCATCAACATGAGCAATGATTGTGCCGTACACCCTGCTTTCATGAAAACCTCTTTCTTAAAAACTAACGATAAATACCTACCTCTCCTAGGTGCATTCGTAAAGGACAAAACAATAGACAAAATGAGCAAGGCCAAAGCAACAAGCTTTCATATGGGGCGACAATGCATCAAGCCCAAAGGCCTCTAGTCAAAGCAGAATTTTTTACCGGAGATGCTCATAATGCTACGCGATCCTCAATTGTTGGCGGCCTATAGACAAGGCGATAAAAAGGCTTTTACCTTGCTCTATGAAAAATATGCAACTCCGCTCAGAAGATTTCTGCAAGGAGGCTTTAGCTTTTCTAGCCAAGGACGTCTTTGCCGTTTTAAGGGCGCTGATGCGGGTATGGATGTTGAAGCAATGGTGCAAGAGACTTTTGCTCGAGCCTTTGTATCCTCGACACGCACCAATTATGATGGCGTGCGGCCCTTCCAAACCTATCTATTTTCCATCGCCAAAAATTTGATCTTACGTGAATGCAATCACAGAGACCGCTTGATTTCAGTAGAAGAAATCGATGCTGCAGGCAGCGATAGTAACGTTCTCTCAATCACCGCTTCACAGGGACATTCCGTTTCCCCAGAAAAAGCGGCATCCGACCTGCAGCTACGCAACATCACCGATTCCTTTGTTGCAAGTCTCAGTGAAGAAGAAAGAGCATTTTTTTCGGCCCGCTTCGCCAAAGGCCTTACTCAAGAAAGCACGGCACTATCCATAGGCACTACTCGTGCGCGCGTAAAATTGTTAGAAAAAAATGTACGTCGCCGCTTCTTGATGTTACTACAAGAGCATGGTTATTTTGTTGACTATTCCCCAAATCCACGCTGGAAAAGACAAGGGGATGATAATACCCAGCGCGCAGCTATCGGGTAAAAGGTAATGGCAAAATGGAGTTGACCCAAAAATTAGCTTTGGCTCAAAAAGTTGCCCTTAATTGGAAGCACCTTGGAGAATGCACTCAACTTGAGGCTTTCGGCTCAGGGTGGGTAAATTGGACTTTTAAAGCACAGCTCGGTCCACATGCAGTTATTCTACAAAAACTGCACCCTATTTTTACCAGTGAAGTGCATAAAGATATCCAAGCAGTTACCTCTCATTTACATTGTAATGATTTTTTGGTTCCCCATCTTATTACTACTCAAGAAAACAAACTTTGCGTTGAAAATGAAAGCGGTTGTTGGCGCATGCAAAATTACTTGAACGGCCATTGTTATGAAACGCTTGCATCAAGCAACATGGCAAATCGAGCTGGTCAAAAAGTTGGCATGCTTCACGCCTCTACACAAAATTTCGAACATAAGTATTTTTTCTCTCGAGTTGAAGCGCATAATACCACATTGTATCTGGAGCGTCTCAAAAATGCGTTGCTCACCCATAGAGAGCATCGTCTTTATCCAGATGTCAAAGAGCTCTCCGACCAAGTGTTTGCACACAGTACTTCCCTACCAGCACTCTGGTCACTTCCTTTGCGCCATTCTCACGGTGATCTTAAAGCAAGCAACTTACTTTGGAATTCTCAGGATCAATGTATTTCAATAATAGATTGGGACACGGTGGGGCTGCTTCCTTGGCCAATGGAATTAGGCGATGCCCTACGCTCTTGGTGCAATGTTAAAGGAGAAGATGCTGGGGACGTCAATTTTGATAGAAACATTTTTGCTGCGGCCCTTGAAGGATACGCCCCTCACGCTGGCCATCTGTGGACAAAAAGAGAAAAGGAATGCTTAGTTGATGGCTTGCTGGTTATTTGCCTTGAGCTAAGTGCTCGTTTTCTGAGCGATGCTCTTTCCGAAAGCTATTTTTCCTTTGACGACAAAAAATTTGCGACTCGTGGTGAGCACAATTTAGCTCGGGCTCAGGCGCAATGGCGCTTGTATAAAAACATTTTTAATCAAGCCGACAACTTACGCGCTCTTGCAACCAAGGCTTTTGACGGCTAGACCTATCTCAAGATGAAATAATGCGCAATTTTCGGTAAACTACATTTCCTTGAACAGCGTCCTCGCTTAATCGTGCGCTGCAGATGTCCTGCAAAAAAATAGTTCACCTTAATTGCTTAGGCATCGAAATCATTTGATGGTGAAAAAAGTCTAGCTTGGCAAAGTGACGGTATTATTAACTGCATTCATGCACGCCACTGATACCTGGTTTAGGAAAAAATCGCTACAAAATTGATTCGAGCCTAAGCAACTGCTCAGGCTAAACAAGTCATTTTCGTCGCATTTGCCAGTTAAGGCAGTGGTACAGCTTTGTGCTGTAATTCCAGACTTAAGCAACCCTTTTTTTGCTGCACTTGTGCAGAAATTTAATTCCTTGGTCTGAATTGTGAAGGAAATAGCTCCCTGCGCAGCGCTCATGCAGGCATTGCCCACTCTGTCGGTAAAAAAGCTACTGCAGAATTGATTTGACTCTAGACAGCTATTGAGGGAGAAAATATCGTCATCATCACAACCCGCAGCAGTTAATGCTGAAGTACAGCTTGCTTGTGTGGTGCCGCTCGTGAATAGTTGTTTTTTTGCGGCAAATTTACAGAGCTTGGCTTGTTTTGTTTCAATGAGAGTTAAAAACAGCGCATCGGTCGTAGTCCGACATTGCACACCAATAGATGCAAAATAGAATTCGTCACAAAAAACTTGGGTTGACGCACATGCAGAGATTGAAAATAGATCGTTGTTATCACAGGAATTCTTTAGCCGATCTATACACGAGTTAACATCGATGCCAGCTTGCAAATTCTGAACTTTTTCCATGTTGGTACAGGCAGCGGTAGCTCCATCACGAAAGCTTTCGAGTGCTTTAAGAATCAAACTAACCACAAGACTAACCTCTTTATCTTGAGGATTATAGCTTGAAGGATTGGCTACAAAGCGGGCTACTGTTTCAAGGTCGTCATCGGAAATTTTAGTGTTTTTTCGCAACATCTCCACCTGTTGCTCACACGATGAAATGTCTCCTGAACCAACGATATTTTGACAAATTTTCAATATACTTGAGCCTTCTTTTTCTGCGCAACCAACCATCAAAAACAATAAGGCTAAAGTCGCCATTTTAAGCTTCATTTAAAATCTCACAATAAAAGTTAGGTAATTTTCAGTGCAGTGAGAAGAGATCTTCGTTTAAACAGTTATATAGTTCCATCTTCCACATTGCCGGTTCGTTTAAGCACACCCCAATGAGCGATTTCGCCTTTTATAGCTTTACCATAAGATTTCATTAAAATGTACCACATGAATTGCCTATAAATTATTCGCTGTAATACAAAATAGGCAAAGGTTTTGAAGGTAAATTTCTCTTTGTCAAAGCGAAATACTAAATACGCAATAACGCTATCAAGAGCTAAAAAAGCGAGATAAAATTCAACAATATTTCCCGCATTTCCACTCACCAACGCATAGATCATCAAAATATCGACAAGGGGCGCGAAAAGTGGAAGAAACATTTGGAAAGTAAGAATGTTAGGCAGAATTACCCAGCCCAAATTGCGTTGCTTCAAACTAAAAAGTAATTTTCTATGTTTCCAAAAAATCTGCATAACGCCAAAGGTCCAACGAAAACGCTGTTTAAGAAACATTTTCAGCGTTTCAGGAGCTTCGGTATAGGA
>Ga0206887_10112_pt1 | contig 18902 bp, 13 predicted proteins | sample Alteio_BWOrgHeat_89_FD_153248 | JGI IMG/M metagenome (GOLD analysis project Ga0206887, IMG submission 153248) | Enriched cells from forest soil in Barre Woods Harvard Forest LTER site, Petersham, Massachusetts, United States - Alteio_BWOrgHeat_Nextera3 ...
CAGCAAGTCCCCGTGACGGCATTCAAGTGGGCCATGGGGCATACGCTTTGTGCCTCTGGCTTGTTGGACGCCGTGCTGACCACGTATGCGTTACGTGAGCGGTGTGTTCCGGGCATTGCCACATTGGATGCTTTGGCGCGTGCTTGCGACTCGCTTGATGCAAGACGTGAATCGCGCGATCTGGCTGAGGATAAACGTTATGCCATGCTTATCAATCGAGGGTTTTCCAGCATGAATGCGTGTTTGGTGTTGAAAGCCTGTGATTGATTTGCAGGATAAAATCCGACGCTTGCCTGTGTCGTGGGCGGGTCGTGTCATTTACCATTGTTTTCCCTATCGTCGTCGTGTGATTTTGTCTAATATGCATCAGGTGTTTGGTGACTTGTTATCAGGGCCTGAAAAAAATCATCTGATCAAATCGTTTTACTCCCATCTTCTGACCTGTGTGAAAGAAACCATCCAATTACGTTTTATGTCGGAAACAACGTTGCGATCGCGCGTGGAGGTTCGTGGTCATGAGCGTTTACTCGCGGTTGCGGCTGAACAACGCGGCGTCCTGGTTGTGACGGGACACTTTGGCAGTTGGGAGTTTGCGCCGTTGGGCGGCATTTTGAACTTCAAGCAATTTCAAGGACAGTTTCATTTTATTCGTCGCACGTTGGGCAGTAAGCGTCTTGAGCGTTTGCTGTTTCGTCGTTATTACCGTGCCGGGTTGAACGTGATCCTTAAGAAAAATGCGTTGCAACAAGTGTGTGATGCGTTGGATAAAAACCACGCGGTGGTCTTTGTGTTGGATCAGCACGCATCTTTAGCGAATAAAGACGGTATTGCCGCAGAGTTTTTTGGAAAAAAAGCGGGGACGTACCGAAGTTTAGCCAGTATTTCTCGTCACACCGGCGTGCCTGTGGTACCTGCCGCAGGATATCGATTGGCAAACGGCCAACACGTGCTTGAGTTTTATGAGCCGATTGAGTGGCAAGATTACCCAACGACGCAAGAGTCTATTTATCGAAATACACTGGCATATAATCAAGCGTTGGAGCGTATTATTCTGGCGCATCCGGAGCAATGGTTGTGGCTTCATAAACGCTGGAAATTAAAGCCTTTATAGTACGTATGATCGCAAGGATTAAGAGCTAAATGCCTACTCATTCAAAGAAACCGTCATTATTCGTGATGCTTGTATTCGTTGGGATCTACGTGTTTGCTTGGATGTTGCAAACCCGCGTTTCCATCAATTATGACGTCGGTTGGCTCTTGGATGTTACAGGCCGCATGATGAACGGCGGCGTTTATGTACGCGATTTTTTTGAAGTAGATCCGCCGGGGATCCTGTACCTTTATAGCCCTGCGGTTTTTATGTCGCGATTTTTGCACCTACCGATAGCGCTGTCGTTTCAATTCTATGTGTTTTTTTTGGCGTCTCTTTCGTTACTTATCAATTATGCTCTCTTACAAAAAATAGCCGCGGGTGATCGCTTTTTACTTAACGCGTTGCTCTTGGTTACGACGTGCGTGTTTCTTTTGTTTCCCGTGTACGAGTTTGGGCAAAAAGAGCATCTTCTGATTATTTTGGTTACGCCTTATTTGTTCTTAGTGGCATTACGTAGCCAGTGTGGGGATGACCGCGTCACCAAGTTCGCGATATCTAGCTCTCTTTGCGTGCTCATAGGGACCATGGCGGGTCTTGGATTTTGTATCAAACCTTATTATTTCACCACGCCTTTTCTTGTAGAAGGTTATTATTTGTATTGTAAAAAAAACAAATACGCGTGGATGCGTGTCGAGACAAGCCTCATTTTTTTTGTATTAGCGGTGTATTCTGTCGCTCTTCTCACGTTCCATCAAAATTATTTACGGATTGAGCTTCCGTTGTTGTGGCGATATTTTTACCCTAGTGTGTCTGGGTCGCTTGCTTTTCTGCTCAAGAATAGTATTGCTTTTTATGGGTATTTTCCATTATTGTTTTTTACTCTGCATTATCGCGATATTCGGCATCGAGCATTAGCGTGGGTTTTGGCCTTATCGCTTTGTGGTTTTTTGATAACGTATTTGATGCAACATACGAATTGGTATTACCATTTATTACCCGTTTTGTCCTTTGCGACGATTTTGTTTGTCGTCGTACTCTATGATGCTGGATTCGCATCGTCTAAACAGAGTTCATGGGGTCGGGCGTTTGATTGGATGTTTTTGTTGGTGTTCTTGGGCTCTTGGTATTTTATTGTTGATTTTCCTAGTGAGATAACGCTCATTACGCCATTGTTTTTGTTCGTGTTCTGCTATGGGATTTTACGTGTATGTCTGCGTAAGGTCTCTCGTTTTACTATCCGAGACACCATGATGATGAGCCTTGTGCTTTGTGGCGCCATCGTTTGGTTGCTCTACCGCTATACCCTACACACAACGTCCGAAAACGGAGCTATTCAATATTTACTTATTGCGTTTGTGTTGATGTCGCTGGGGCTTTTGATGTGCTCGTTGTATCTGTGCCTACCTGCGTCCATTGTAAGCGTGATGGGTATCGTGAGCCTGCTTTCAATGCCTTACTATATTGTTTTTGAGCATTACCTATTAGGAGGGGGGCTCGAGAAAAATTATCAGGGGTTTATGCGCTTTATGAATCAACACGCGCACCAAAAACCGATTTATTTCTTTTCAACCAACATTCATCTATTCCCTTATGTCAATGACAGCCAAGCGATATTAGCAAGTCGTTTTGAGCACTTGCTCCTCTTACCTGAGTTGTTGCAGAACGGCCGTGCCATTGATAATGCGTATTTTAGGCGCTTGGTCAGTGAGGATCTGGACCATTATCGTCCTGAATTCATTTTTATTAATATGATGGATCGTGGATTGGCGGTGGGGAATAGGACACTGGATTTTTACATTGATTATCGTTATTTTCTTTTCAAGAGTCGCACCTTCCGTGAGTCCTTTAGCCATTATCACTATCTCACAACCCTTCAATCGCATGTAGGTGAGGCGCCTGCGAGTTGTCATGTTGCCATCCGCTCACCGTTTTCTAGAATGGATCCACCTTTGCAGAAAGACTTATACGTACTTACCAAATCGGGGAAAGAGTGGGTTCTGATGCACGGCGTTGAAAAGACGCCTATTTATGAAGTGATTGGATTGACAGGTCTGTTACACTCGGTAGCTGATAAAACGCCTTCGCAATTATCTGAAACCGAGCAAGTTCTGTTGCAAAAAGCCATTACCAATTTTTGCCAAGACCAGTCTTTGATATATCATTTTCAAGTGTATCAACGCAATGCGTAGCCAGGGCTAAAACACGTGGTGAATAAAGACGGTATTGCCACGGAGTTTTTTGGAAAAAAGCCGGGACGTATCGAAGTTTGGCCAGTATTTCGCGTCACACAGGCGTGTCTGTGGTACCTGCTGCGGGGTATCAATTGCCAAATGGCCAACACGTGCTTGAGTTTTATGATCCGATTGGGTGGCAAGATTACTCAACGACACAAGAGTCTATTTATCGTAATACGCTTGCTTACAATCAAGCGTTGGAACGTATTATTCTGGCGCATCCGGAGCGATGGTTGTGGCTTCATAAACGCTGGAAATTAAAGTCCTTGTGATTGCTACCGATCCCCTAAAGCATTCGGTACTCTATGCGCCATCGTTACGCTGATATACAGAGAATTTATACAATAATTGGCTATCCTGACAGAAAGTCATCAAGGGCTTTTCCAGCGAGGCGCGTTCATTTTGAGATAATTCCTCTGGTTTCTTAGTGGCAACGCTTGCTAGTGCCTGCGTGAGATCCGGGACTTCGGAGATCTTTGTGGGTTTGGAGTGAGTTTTGTCTTCAAGCGTCGTGATTAACCACTTGTTATGAGACTTGATGAGCCAAAGCTTTGCTCCTTTTAGATGATTGGCACCAACGGGTGTTGTGGAGCTAATACCGACATGGCATTTTACAGCCATAAAATTGTGGGCACTCACCTGCGTTAGGTAGTGATATTTCTTCCATAGGGTATGAAACGTGGGATCTTGAGAAAAGTGCTTGAGGTAATCTATCCGATGGGATAGTTTGCTATCTTTGCTAAAGCCGTAGTCCTTTTCGTTAATAAAAATCAAGTGTGGTTGAAGGCGTTTGATATCGTCTATTACCAAATGGTTAAAGAAATCTAGGTCGTGTTTATTACCTAAGGTTAGTATTCCTCCTAACAAGATCAATTGTGAAAAACGGGATTCTAATATGCCGGTGGTGTAGTCAACGTAAGGATACATTTCAATTCCCGTCGAGAGAAAATAAATTCGTTTGTGATCGGCATGCTGGTTAATGAAGGTGATCATGGGAGCGTGCCGTTTGTTATATGCGATAAAGACGATATACGTCATAAACACTTGTGCCAGCAAGCATGATACGACAGCGAATACAAAAACAATGTTGACTGGCTTGCTCAGCAATGGTCGATGGTGTAAATCACAGAACAGAAGTCCTAGCGACAGTAATGCGAATGCTATATAACAGTAACTCGTTATGAACTGGGTGATCTCAAAAGGTATTCCTAATGTAAGACTAAAATCAGAGGCAACTCGCACAAATACAAGGTGTACTAAATAGGTGAGTAAAGAGCTAAGTATTAAACTACTGAAGATTCGGTAGTAGTGTCTGTACAGCATTTGATGCCGGATGACACATCCTACTATCCAGTAAAAAAACACATAAGTTACCAGTGGAAAAAATATTATGATGCCAACAGGGATACCTACGGCATACGTCAAAGATCCCACAAATAGCAGAAAATAAATCTCATATACAGTTGACTTGAGTCGTGTTCGTTTGGATGAAAAGTCAGAATCATTCAGTACTAGCATAAAAAGCAAGCTGGCAAATGAGGCGGAGGGTAACTCATGATAATACCAATCGGTTCGTTGCATGAGGAAAGAGGCGAACGCACCAACAAGTGTTAATGCGAGTAGGGTGGCAAATTTGGGATGGTGAAGAGCGTGATACTGGATGATGAAAAATAAAAGAGAAAAATAACAAAAAATCGAAATGGGTTCGCATAAGAGAACCGACAAATGGGAGGCAATGATTGGGTAAAGATAACGCAACAAGAAGGGTACGATTGACGTGAGGTAATCCATATGGCGAGCGAATATCACCATGCCATAAACGAGAAGGAATGTCAGTATGATCATGGTTTCTACCCGCACCCACGCGAATGGATTTTTTTTACAATAGAGATAATAGAGCTCGAGCAGCAAAGGAATGATGAGAAAATGAGGTTTAAGACAAAAGACGGTGCCGGCCATCACCCCGATCACGGCGACTAAGAAACCAGGCACATTGTGATGAGATTCTCGGCAGCGTATTGCTAGTAATAATAGGTATGGCATGGATAACATGATGAGTAAATGTTCTTTTTGTCCAAATTCATAGACTGGGAAAATAAAAAACACCACGACCATGGATAAGAAAAAAGCGTGGAATAGAAATAAGTTATGGGTTACTAGGTTCTGTTGACAATTCAAATCTCTACGTCCCTCGGCTTGTTCGCGGGATCCAGATCGATCCATCTCTGTGCAATAGTGTTGCGCATTGAGCAAGATCTCCGGATCCCGAGAGCAAGTCGCGGGACGTCGGTCTTCGATATATGAATTGTCAACAGGCCCTATTTTTTTTAATAAATAATAGTTGATACCTAAGGATAAGCATGCCAGAAAAAACACACTGCATTGGAACGTTGGTATCAATGGAAGGGATAGGAGACGTGAAATAAGCACAATGGGGCTGTATACGTATAAAATGGCTGGTGGATCCACTTCAAAAAAATTGTGTATGTTGTTGTGGCCCTCGTGCACATAATTGCCGCCATCAATCAATCGGCCGGTTATTTGTAAAAGCCAAGAGACATCTCGATTAATTAATAGGTGGTCTAGCATGAACCAAAGTAAAACACACAAGCCCAACAGTGAACAGATGAGAAGTAACCACTGTGGTGTCGATGGATGTGTTTTTTGCATATTGAATTTAGCCTAGTAGTCAACGAAAGAGTCTAGCACTCTTTTTGAGGAACAACCAAGAAGTGCTGGCGTCCTGTTACGGATCCGTCGGCACTCAGCTGTGCTGATGATGTGTTGACACATTTCGAAGGAGTGTGTCACTATTTCACGAATTCAAAGGTGTCTGTGAATTGGGTGTGTGCTCACGAACTTTGACTTCTAAGTCAATGAAGACTTCGTCTGAACGCCTCAGTAATTTTGTGTTGGAGGAGGAATGAACCTCCTCCAACACGTATCCTTATGTTAAGGAAACCCCGCCCTGAAGGACGAGGTCCGAGGGTTTTTTGATCATCATGGAACAGGCCATATGAATACGTTACCTAAAATTAATAATTTTAATTTAATTCGATTATTTTTTGCAGTGGTGTGTATGTATCATCATGCGCGTTTTATGAATATGGTAGAACCCTATAACGGGTTTATGTTTGTGATGATGGGGCTTTTTCCACCCGTACCTGTTTTTTTTGCTATCAGTGGTTTTCTCATCACAAAATCGTATATTGAAAATGGTGGAAATGTAAAACACTACATGGTTAACCGAGTACTGCGACTATACCCACCCTTGTGGGTAAATTTGTCGGTTGCGTTGGTATTACTGTTTATCAATGGTGGAGTGAAGTCAGGTAGTGTCTTTTCCATCAAGTTTATGGCTTGGAATTTTTTTCAGTTTCTCTTGGGCGTTCGATGTTTCTTTGCAAACACACTATTTGATTTGACTACCTACTGTCGATTGTTTCCTAGTGAGTATTTGTGGACTGTCCCTATTGAACTCGGTTTTTATGTTCTGGTGCCTATGATTTATTATTCGTTGGCGCGTGAAAAGAAAAACAGTAAGTGGTTTTACATGGTGTTGGCAGGGTTTGTCGTTTCTATGTATTTTGCAGTGTTAAATTCCCAATTCTCGGAGCAAATAATTCAAAAAATTTTGTTGGATGATTCTTATGTTGCTTCAAATATTTTAAAACTATCGACGTTGCCTTATTTATGGTTTTTTCTCTTCAGCTCGTTTGTATATATAAAATGGAATCGTGTTGAGAAATATCTTAAAAATAAATTTTGGATTTGGATGTTGATTTATATTGTTTTTAGGGTGCTAAGGCTCGATCATAAGGGTCTAAATTTTATGCTTTTTATAACGGATTGGACCGATGTTGTGTCTTATTTGCTTATGACCCTTTGTGTTTTGTCGTTTGCTTACTCCTTCCCATCCCTGCGTTTTTTGAATAGGAAAGTGGATTTATCGTATGGTATTTACTTGAATCACATGCAAATCATTACATTAGTCTTGTATTTGGGATTTAAACAATCGCATTATTTCTTGGGTCTTGTGTTTGCCGGTACGTTCGCAGTTGCTATGGCCTCTTGGATTTTGATCGAAAAGCCAGCATTTAAATTAAAGGATTCCTGGCTGGGCGATACCAGAAGAACGAGCAACGTTCCTCCTGACGAGATGTTCCTAGTAGGTCCAGAGGAGTCCGGATTTGCACGTTGACACTCTATTAGTGTATTTTAGAAAGCCGAAAGTCCAATATATTGTTATCGAGCATTAGGAAGGCGCACATGAGTACATTCCCTAAATGTAATAATTTTAACTTAATCAGATTGGTTATCGCAATGTCGATTATGTACTATCATGCCTGTGTTATGCATGATGGCTCGCATGACTCATTTTTTTCTGAGGCGATTGGGATTCTAATGTGTTTTTTTCCACCGGTCCCTATTTTTTTTGTCATCAGTGGGTTTCTTATCACAAAATCCTATATTGAAAACGGTGGAAATTTAAAACACTATATTGTCAGTCGAGTGTTGCGAATTTACCCTGCTCTGTGGGTGAATTTAGCGATTGCGCTGATGTTACTTTTTTTCAGTGGTGGCATAAAGTCAGAAGGTGTTTTCTCCATCAAGTTTATAGTGTGGTCTTTTTTCCAGTTTGTCTGCGGCATCCGGTTTTTTTTTGCAAACACGCTATTTGATCTGACCACGTACCGTAGTTTTTTTCCTATTGAGTACTTATGGACAATTCCTGTTGAAATAGGTTTTTACGCTCTTGTGCCCATGTTTTATCATTCTTTGGCGTGTGGAAAAAAAAAGCGGAAGTGGCTTTACATGGTGTGGGCAGGATTCGTCATTTCTATTCGTTTCGCAGTAGAAAACTCACAATTTCCGGAGTTTATAGACCAAGATGTCTTGCTGAATGTTAACCATACGGCATCAAATATTTTAAAAATATCAACGTTACCTTATTTGTGGCTCTTTCTTTTCAGCTCGTTCTTGTATGTAAAATGGGACCGTGTTCAGAAATACGTTAAAAATAAGTTCCTAGCATGGCTGCCCATTTATATTGTTTTTACGCTGAGTAGAGTCCCTGAGCGAGTTGGACTAAATTCTACGATGTGTTTGGAGCGTTGGACGGACGTAGTGGGTTATTTGCTCATGACCATTTGCGTCCTGTCCTTTTCGTGCTCGTTCCCATCATTACGTGTACTGAATAGGAAAGTTGATTTATCCTATGGCATTTACTTAAACCACATGCAAGTTATCACTTTATTCGTGTATTTGGGTTTTGCGCAATCGCCTTATTTTTTGAGCCTTGTTTTTATCATGACCTTGGCAGTCGCCATGGCTTCTTGGGTACTTATCGAGAAACCGGCATTTAAATTGAAAGATTCGTTGCTTGGTAAGAAAAATAATAAGGCGGATATACCTTTTATAAATGTAGACTTGAGCCGTTGATGCCTAACGTCCCTTCATAAATAAACGTAGCAGGTCCTGTCAAAGAAACCTCGTCGTGAACGGATGGCCAAGTGACCAATAAGGCGCCTCCTGGTAAGCTCACTGTTACGTGATCACTTAAGTCATGGAATAATCGCCCACTGACTACTGCGGCAACAGCGCCACTTCCGCATGCTTTCGTTTCGCCACAACCTCGTTCGTAAACGCGCAATTGAATCAGATGGGGTGATATGATTTGCATAAAGCCGACGTTGGTTTGCTCTGGAAAATAAGGGTGCTGGCTGATTGGTAAGCCAAGACCTGATACGTCGGCATGGTCAACGTCGGGAACGACGACGATGGCATGGGGATTGCCGACGTTAACGGCATGAACGTGACTGACGGTATCATTTTCCAGTGGGATCGCATACAGCGGCGCTTGTTTTGCACACAATAGAGGAATATCGTTTGGTGATAACTTGGGTTTTCCCATATTCACGGTCACGGTTTTGTCGTGATTGATGTGCAGTCGCATCAGGCTTGTTTTGGTTTGAACGGTGATGGTGTCTTGATCGGTCAATCCATAATGGCGCACGAATCGAGCCAAACATCGTGCGCCATTACCACATTGTCCCACCTCTTGACCATCGGCGTTGAATATTCGATAGACAAAATCAATGTGATCCTCGGGACTTGCTTCCACAACCAGACATTGGTCAAAACCCACACCGGTATCTCGCCGGCTCATTGCTGCTATCTGTTCGGGCAATAAATGGATTTTTTGATGAATGCCGTCAATCACCATGAAGTCATTCCCAAGGCCATGCATTTTGGTAAATTGAAGACTCATGATGGGACTCGCTTTGTTGGATGAGGTGCGTTAGGGTCAGGTAGATAAAGTGGGCCTTTTTGTCCACACGCGGTGAGTAATAGAATAAGTACATAGGCTAGCCAGTGTTTTTGCGAGGGCATACATGTCGTGGGGTTAGTGAGTTTATTCAGAGATGGTATCATATCCTGCATTCTCAAAACACATAACGGAGAAGAATAATTATCCTCCATAATGGTCAATAACTAAATGGCAATGCGGACGTTTCAGAATGGGTATCTATTTTTTTAGATTTATTTACTAAACGTTTTAATGACATACATGGCTTTTCAATATAATGGTACGAAACAATACCCATGACTAATGCGATTAAAAAGGACATGAGATAATTGAGCGTGTAACTAATTTTTCCATTGAAATACATAATGACAAGCTGTTGAATTAAAAAACCATAGAGATAAATTCCATAAGAAAAATCACCATATTTTCCAAAATTTTGGAATTTAATTCTTTTGTTAAATGCCAAGTGCAACAATAAATAAGTTCCGGTTATCGGCAATACGGTATTTAAACCGTGGCCTGTTATAATAGTAATAGCAATGATGATTAATGCAATGACTGACCGTTTATAATTATAAACAATGTTTTCCTGATTTAAATTAAAATAAGCCCCGAAAAAAAAATAGGGCATAATTTGAAAAAATTCCTCTAAAGGAAAAAATAGATGCCGTGCAATACCCCATAACCAGGGATGGAAAAAAATATTTGGAGCAGGGTGAAACAATATTGAAAAATTTATAGAACAAGAAATACCAATAACCCCTACCAGCAATACCGTATATTTATTTAGCAATCTGAGTGCGCCAAGCACTGCAATCATCAAATAGCAAGTAAACTCAATAGGTAAAGTCCATATCGATCCATTAACCAATGTATTATATATCGTAGGGGAATGACTATCAAAGCCAGTTAAATGATAATTCATATGAAGCCAGATATTGTTTAAATATAGATAAGTATTTTCAGAAGTAAAATACTGATGCATTGAAACCGTTGTAACGATTGGGCCAATAACAAACACCGTCAAAAATACAGCAACAATTAATGCTGGGAATATACGCAAAGCCCGAAAAAGAAGATATTTTATTGTATTATTTAATCTCAGATAGCTTGCAACAACAAGGTATCCAGATACCACAAAAAAAAGATACACCAAAAAAGCGCCAGGTTCTAATTGACCTTTCGTGAGTACGAAAAACGTATTAAGTTCATTTCCTGTAAGCAGCACAGAATGAGGTAGAATTATAAAACTTGCGAGTATAAATCTTATAAAATCAAAATTATTGTGATTCCGAACAAAACCGCTCACTCACATACCTTCTTTTGTTAAAAATAAAGTAATTTTAAAGCATCTCTTAGCGTCACGCCATGTTTTTGAGTGGCGTGTTTTTGAGCGAGATGAAGTGATAATCCGCGATTCAACTCCGCCATCTTTGTTATGAGTGTTCGAGAATTCAGGTTATATTGGTTCGTATGCTTTTGTTTCTATAAAAACGGGCATTGACCGCCGTTCCGTCCAACCCACGTGCCTGGGCTTGTTCGCGGGGTCCAGAATCTGCCCGCGAACAAGTCGAGGGACGTAGTGGGCCTAGCGGTGGTCAAGACTTAAAAATGATTCTTTTTGTGAAATCAAAATTAAATAGACTTAAGGTAACAAGATGAATAAGCAAATAAATGTTCTTTTGGTCGGAGGGACGTCCTTCTTAGGTCAGCATATTCTTCAGCAATTAAAAATATGCTCTGATCTTCGGGTGCAATTTACTAGTCGACAGCAGACTATGGAGCCCAGTATCTATTTGGATTTGTCTTTGGAAAACGATTATTTAACTCTTTTTGAACGATTTCATTTTGATATTGTTTTGTGGGTTTCTGCAATCAAGGATGTGCAATGGTGTGAAAACAATAAGGCTTTAGCAAAAAAAATTAATCACGATTCTCTTTTGAGATGTTACGAGCAACTGCATCAGATAGAGAAGTTTCCGAAATTTATTTTTATTTCATCGGATTACGTATTCGATGGAGTGACAGGGCATTACACAGTGGCCTCTGCAAAAAATCCTGGGACCTATTATGGGCAGCTAAAGTCTTTGTCAGAAGCGTTCTTATTGGAACAAAAACAACAGGATGTGATTGTAAGAACATCTTCTTTGTGTGGCAAAGAAAGTGTTTTTTTGACATGGCTCGTAACGCAACTTCAAGAAAGTAAAGAAGTCAGTCTATTTGATAATTCGTACTTGACGCCGACCAGCGTAACCTATTTTTCTAAGGTATTACAGGATTTGATTTTTGAACTTAATAGTAAGACCTTAAATAATAAAATCTTGCATATTTGTGGGGACCAACGCTATTCTAGGATCGAGTTCGCTTTGGCTGTAAAAGCTGCCTTCTCGAGTGTGCTTAAAGCGGATGTTAAAGGTGAGCATGCGGTTGGGCACTTGGGTCAAGACGTATCTTTAGTCAGTTCTTATCTTGGTCAACAGAAGCCGCATACGATAAGCCATTTAATGGATGAGGTGAAAGAATGTATAAAGTTGTAAATTCTTATTTTTATCATCAAGATCCACGTGGTTCTATCACAGGCATCATTAATACTGGCCTTTGGGGGGAACTTAATTACATTACTTCAGTAAAAAACACAATACGTGGGGGGCATTACCACAAAGAAACAGAGGAATTATTCTTTATTTTCAAAGGGATTATCAAAACTACTTTTGAAAAAGTTCATGATAATAAAAAAACGGGCGAAGCAGAGGTTAGACATTTTAATGCTGGAGACGCCTTTCTTGTTAGTTGCAATGTCTGTCATACGTTTGAGGTGCTTGAGGATTCTGTCTGGATTAATGTTTTAAGTAAAAAAATTGATACAGCCCAGCCGGATTTTTATAAAATCTAGTTTCGAAATATTTTTGACCTAATGAAAAATAAAAACCATCTGATGTAGTGGGGAAGCAGTTTTTTGACATCAAATTTTGATTCGCCAATGGTTCTGTCTTTCCAAATGCCAGGGATTTCGACGATTTTCTTTTTAGTTAAAGCCGCCTTGACGATCAATTCTAAAGCGATTTCAAAGCCACCTTGGCTTTCAATTTTCTGAGATTTAATCCATTTTCCCGAATACATTTTGAAGTTGTTTGTAGGATCATTTGTCCCAATTCCAAATAAGGATAGAATCATTCCAGCCGTTCTGGATAAACATTTTTTAAAATAGTTACCGCCGAAATAACGGCCTCCTTTGATAAAACGAGATGACGTCACAATAGTGGCACCTGATTCAATTTCGTGAATCATTCGTGGAATGGTTGTCAAATCATCACTGCAGTCGCCCATAACGACAATGACGGCGTCATCATGAACAATCGAGAAGCCATGTTTAAGAGCATTTAAGGCTCCTTTTCCTAAGGTCTGCGGAGTGGGCACAATGCGCGAATCGTTCATTTGAAGGGCTTTAATAAATGGGACGGTGGTGTCTTGAGCAAAATCGTAGATAATATAGGCTTTCCAAGAAATACTGTACGTATCAGAAGAGTTCAGACTTTTTTTGTCTAAAGCGTCACATAAACTTTTATAAAGATGATTGATATTTTCGCCTTCATTATAGACGGGGACAATGATATTTAGGTTTAGGGGCTGTTGACAATTCGGATCTCGACATGTCGCAACTTGTTCGCGGGATTTTATTTGATCTAACTCCGTACAATAAGCCCGTGCATTACGCGAGGTCTCTGGATCCCGCGAATAACTCGCAGGCCGTCGTGTGTCTAAGGATGAATTGTCAACAGACCCTAGTCTTTTCAATTGTAATATACCTTCGATTATGGTTTTACTATGTCTTCGCGCTGATAGACCTGATAGACATAATTTGGAAAATTAATTGCTCGACCGAGTATTTTGTTCGTCTCTCGTTGGTTATTCACTATTCGGATGACCTTATTCTCTTGTGTAAAGAATCGCAATGACTCCTGCTCGGTAAGTCGCACTTGCTTATGAAAAAGCACATTATTGCTTTTGAAAAACGCATGATTCCGCACTAAGTACGCTGTTCTATCCATGCGATCACCTACTAGAATAACCGCATTACCGCTTATTGTTTGAGGCATTATTTGCTTTAGATCATGTACCAAATAAAGCGCATCGGCCATTCTTCTTTTTGGCTCATTTAAGGGGGGAGGGCTTTCTATGGTTGTTATGTAGTGATAGGGCTTCCATGCCGCTTGAAAGCGAGGATTTTTTAATAGATATGGCAAATACTCAAACTTAATCAACGAATAAAATCGTTTATATTCGTTTATATCTACAAAAATTAATTTAGGCCTTCGCGTTTCGATGTCTTGTGAGAGCCGATTAATTAATGAAAGCTCCGCATTGACTTCTTGTGGTGAATGTTGCTGCTGAAAAGAGTGGGTAGATTTTTTTACGACACCTGGCATCCAAAAAAAATGCAGAAATTGTGAGTCATAAATAGAATCAGCATAAAATACCGCCTGAAGTATATCGGGAAAAGCGCCAATATAAGACACCGATTGATGGTTTGCATGAGTATGCAGGAAATCAACCAGTGTACTGTGCTCTTTCATGTTAGATGCTTCGGATAAATAGCTTATAAACATGTGAATGCCAGGAATACCAAGTAGCAAACCGGCCACTAAGATCACCAATAGAACATTGTTTTTATGTTTTATAATAAATAGACTCAGCAATAATAGGGCCATTAAAAAGGCCACAGCAACAAAAGGCAGTGCATGGTAGTACCAGTTTGTTCTCTGCAATAAATAAGCACTCATAAAGCCAATGGTTACTAACAATAAAACGGTGCTCAATATTTTGTATGGATTTTGTCGATACTGGCTAATATAAAAAAGAACGGCTATACAGAAAAAAAATATGGAATCAATGAATAGTACCTCGCTCCATGAATTTTGAAGACCCGCATAATAAAATTGTATTACAATTGGTATTACCGTATGGATATAATCAGGAAAATAAATAAACACGACTATCAAGTACACCACAAACATGACCATCATGGTGATGAAATCAGGCCGACACCAGCTACGTAAATTGCGCGTATAAAAAATGATATACGTTTCAACTAGAACCACTGGTATTAGATAGTGTGGCTTTACTGCAAAGCCAATTGCCGCAAAAAATCCAATTCCCATTTCTGCAAAAAAACAAAACGAATTGCCTTGTAATCGGTACACAATGGCAAAAAAATACGGGAGTGTAAAAATCAGTATTAAATGCTCGCGCTCTCCAAAATCTTGGGCTGGTAATAGGAACAATGTAAAGGCAAGTGCTACAAAAAACCAGTAAGTAAGAAAAGCTTGTTTTTTTAAAAAAACGGGTCGAATGAGCAGATAACTCACCGTGAATGAGACTAATGCAAGCCCAAACACATAAATACGAAATGCGAGCACTGCATTAATAGATAACCAATTTGCCAGATAAATAGGTGGCGTATGCAGCAGCGGAATCAAAGGTGGACTTACTTCGAAAAAATCCTTGGTATACGTCCCCCCGGCTACTAATCGTTTAGCAACAAGTAAAAGCCATATGGAATCACAATTTAATAGCAAGTGGGATTGGACGCTCCAGGCAATCATAATAATAACAACTAAACCACTAAAGGCAACCAGATTCTTAGGAGTTAAATGACTCATTTTCATTGCGTGCCCCCGCCTAAAATAATCAAATAAAATTCCGTAAAATACAGGCGGCATAAAGCGGCAAATTCATAAAATGTCCTTGTTCATTAAAGTTCCTGTGGGAAAGTCGAATGATTTTTTCAGAATGGTATTTTTTTTGAAATGAGATGAGACTTTTTTTGTGTTGTGTTCGGCTGCTTTTAACTTTTATTGGGTATAGTATCACAGTGTGGCTATCAGCGTTATGAGAACAATGGTTCCTAATATTACCAGGCTTGTCGTATTTTCTAAAGCGAAAGACGACATCTTCGTTTATGCCCTGTCTTCGCGTTGATAAACCTGATAGACATAATTTGGAAAATAAAGTGCTCGAGAGAGTATTTTGTTGATCGCCCTTTGGTTGTTCTCTATTCGGACGACTTTATTATCCTGTGTAACGAATCGTAATGACTCTTGTTCGCTAAGACGTACTTGTTTGTGAAGAAGCGCACTCTTTATTTTGAAAAACGTATGATCGTGCACGAAATAGGCTGTCCTATTCATACGATCACCTACTAAAATAACCGTATTACCGTCTATTGTTTGAGGGATGATTTGTTTTAGATCGTGTACCAAATAAAGCGCACCGACGACTTTTCTTTTCTGCGCACTTAAAAGGGGTTGGGTTTCTACGGTGGCTAGGTAGTGATAGGGCTTCCATGCCGCTTGAAAACGAGGGCTTTTTAATAGATAGGGTAAATAGTCAAACGTCATTGACGAATAAAATCGTTTGTATTCGTTGATATCTACAAAAATTAATTTTGGTTTTCGTGTTTCGATGTCTTCTGAGACCAGATTAATTAATGAAAGCTCAGTATGGATTTCTTGTCGTGAGCGTTGTTTCTGAAAAGAGGGGGGGGATGTTTTTACGACACCAGGCATCCAGAAAAAATCCAGAAATCGTGAGCCATAAATAGAATTGGCATAAAATACCGCCGGAAGTATATCAGGAAGAGCGCCAATATAAGACACGGATTGATGGTTTGCATGGGTATGTAGGAAATCAATTAGTGCATCGTGATCGTTCATGTTAGATACTGTCGAATAGATTGTAAGCATGTACGTGCCAGGAATACCAAGTAGCAAACCGGTTACTAAAATCACCAATAAAATATTGTTTTTATGCTTTCTAATAAATAGACCCAGTAATAATACGGTCATTAAAAAGGTCATAGAAAAAAAAGGCAACGCATGGTAGTACCAGTTTATTTTCTGTAATAAATAAGCACTCATAAAGCCGAGTGCTACTAATAATAAAACGGTGCTTAATAATTTGTATGGATTTTGTTGATATTGGCTCATATAAAAAAGAACAGCCACATAGAAAAAAAGCATGGAGTTAACGAGTAGTACTTCGCGCCATGAATTTTGATGACCGACATAGTAAAAGCGTATCAAAATAGGTAGGACCGTATGGATATAATCAGGAAAATAAGTAAACACGACTATCAAGTACACCACAAACATGGCCATCATGATGATGACATCAGGCCGCCACCAGCTACGTAAATTACGCGTATAAAAAAGGATGTACGCCTCAACTAGAAGCCACGCTATTAGGTAGTGTGGCTTCATCGCAAAGCCAATGGCTGCAAAAAAACCAATCCCTATTTCGGGCCAAAAACCCAATGCATTGCCTTGCAATCGATACACAATGGCAAAAAAATACGGTAGTGTAAAAATCAGTAATAGATGCTCTCGGTCTCCAAAATCATGGTGTGGTAACAAGAACAATACAAGAGCGAGCGCTACAAGAAACCAGTAAGCAAGAAAAACATGTTTTTTTAAAAAAATCGGTCGAATGAGTAGATAGCTTACGATGAATGAGACTAATGCAAGCCCAAACACATACATACGCAATGCAAGCGCTGTGTTAATAGATAACAAATCGGCCAGATAAATAGGTGGAATATGAAGCAGTGGAGCCAACGGAGGATTGACCTGGAAAAAATCTTTGGTATAAGTCCCGCCGGCGACTATTCGTTTAGCAACAAGTAAATGCCATATGGAATCACAACTTAATAACAAGTGGGATTGGACGCTCCAGGCAACCATAATAATAACAACTAAACCACTAAAGGCAACCAGATTCCTAGGAGTTAAATGACTCATTTTCATTGCGTGCCTCCGCCTAAAATAATCAAATAAAATTCCTTAAAACACAGGCTGCATAAAGAGGCAAATTCATAAAACGTCCTTGTTCATCAAAATTCCTGGGTGCAAGTCGAATGATTTTTTCAGAATGGTATTTTTCTTGAAATGAGAGGAGACTTTTTTTGTGTTGTGTTAGACCGCTTTTAAAAAACTCATGTGCGTAAGGTATAAACATAGCAAAAAATGTCACAAAAGACAAGTTTTAGGCTGTTTTGGGGTGTGATTAAAACTGCGGTCAATTAAAGGATGACGTCATTGCGAACCTGCGCAGCAGGTGAAGCAACCCAGAGAACAGCGCTCCGCACCCTGGGTTGCTTCGTTCCTCGCAATGACGCCGGTTTGGGGTTGACCGCAGTTTTAATCATACCCGCTGTTTTGGGCCGGGCGATTGCTATTTCTCCCAATGTTGGCTAATATTTTTAAATCAGAAACGACTCACGGCAGCACAACGCGCTTTGCGCAGGGCAAACAAGGAATGAGATGAAACGCATTCAGCCGATTTTTTGCATCACGATGCTAACGTTGTTTTTTATTTGTCCTCTTCATGCGAAAAATACAAATACCGATCCTACGATTCAAATACATGCCGGCTCCCTTAACACAGTCGTCACCCGCTCTCAATTATTGCAACGCAAGGATATGATTACGATAACGCTTGCCAATCCAGCATATAAAGGCATCACTATTCCGTATAACGCGATCAAACTATGTGATTTATTAAATCCTTATAAAATTAACCCAACGGATACGATTGAATTCAAAGGTTCGGATGGTTTTGCCTCGTTGATTCCAGCGAAAATCGTGTTAAATTGTTCCGTCAATGCTTCAGCGGCCTATCTTGCTATTGAACCCGTTGATCACTTATGGCCTTTATTGCATAACGGCTCCGTAGGCACAGCCGGGCCGTTTGCGCTGGTTTGGTCGGCGCCTGAAAAATCCCATATTTCTAACGAGTATTGGCCATGGAAACTAGCTCAGATTATTGTGCATAATAAATTAAGTTCAAATCTTTTTATAAGCGCCCCTAATACCAAGGATAAACAGGTTCAAGCCGGATTTAACGCCTTTCGTGCGAATTGTGCCGAATGTCACTCCATGAATGGCGTTGGGGTAACTGAGATTGGACCCGATTTAAATGCGCCATACAACGTGGTTGAATATTATAAAAATGACGCGTTTATAAAACAATTTATTCGCAACCCACGCTCGGTTCGCTTGATGAAAAATGATAAAATGAGTGGCTTTGACAAACACGCTTTGTCTGATCAAGAACTTGATACTATTGTTATCTATTTGCATTATATGGCAGATCATAAGAAATAACAGATCTCTGTAAACTAACCTGTTGATTATGCAGGCAGGACTCGCATTGCTCAGAGGTTGTATACCTATGTGCCCAATGTACCCGTATGGGTTTTTGGTTCACG
>Ga0206887_10113_pt1 | contig 18811 bp, 23 predicted proteins | sample Alteio_BWOrgHeat_89_FD_153248 | JGI IMG/M metagenome (GOLD analysis project Ga0206887, IMG submission 153248) | Enriched cells from forest soil in Barre Woods Harvard Forest LTER site, Petersham, Massachusetts, United States - Alteio_BWOrgHeat_Nextera3 ...
CATCGGGGCGTCTACTGGAGACGCGTTCCTGGACACGTCTATCGGGGACCCGTCTATCGCCGTTTTTGAAACTGTCGACCTAGCCCAAATCTGGTCCAGTAGAGCGAAATCGACGAGCACGCCCGCGCGCGCTCGCCCTCAATCGATGAGACCCGCCTTCCTGGCCTCGCGCTCGGCGAAGGCGCGCGCCGCCCTCTGAAACGCGGAGCGGGGCAAAGAGGCCTTCCCGTCTGTCTGCACCGGACCGACGCACAACAGCCTTCGGTGGGGCTCTTCTGTAATGTGGAAAGCGTAGCGGTGACCGTGCGCCACATGCCGCACCTTGATCACCTCAGTCGTCTGGCTCTCGATCGTGAATTCGTCGGTCATCCCTCATGATAGCCGGGGTTGATGTTGACGAATAGGCGCTCGAGCTCGGCGCGCCCCTCGACATGCGGCAATTCCCGAGCGAGATCGCGACGCCCGACTGCTTACCTGGTGCTGACCGGGAGCCACTTCGGTCGTTCGATTCTGAAGTCCTCATAACGAATTGCTGTGACATTACTGACGGTTAGATTGGTGCCCAGGGGCGGAACGCCTCGAGCAAGCAATACCAACAGCTTGCTGGCGATATCGGTCCCACCTTCGCTTATAGGATTCCAATGCCTTAGGGGTGAGGGTGTCCCACCTTTACGTCCCCAGCGCTGGGTCCCAGCATGGCGAACTTCGACAATCCAGTGCTAAGGGCAAATCCTCAGAAGCGCTGCCCTCATTTATGCCCTCAGGTCGTAAAAATGGTCTCGCCGGAGGCAACCAAGTCGTGCACCGACCAAGGGGTCGAGACCTTTATCGCCACCAATCATTTCCTGCGTGGTGGTGTGCTAGCTGCTCGCGCAGCTGATCCTATACCAGGCAACCCAAATCTGCGCCGCAGCCGTGCTCGGAGCTTCACCGTCCTCGTCATTCTCTGCATCTATTACGCGCCCGTCTGCGTCGTGAAGCGGGTTGCTGACTTGCTGCGGAGGACGATTCGCGCCTGCCGAGGTGATCCCCCGATGTGTCACGACCTAATAGAGATAGCCCCATGCGGGTTGCCATCGGTTTTGCGGATCATATACGCTTACGGAGACATTGTTTGCCGTCGCCAACTTGCTGGCAATCGCTATCGCATCCACGATGGGCGGATCGTTCGGCAGCGTTGAAACGAACTCATCAATACCTACCCCGATGACTCGCCCGACGATAATTCCATCGTCAGCTTCCATGACGGCGAGCGTGACCGCCGTGGCCCCTATGTTGTCCTCTTCGACCTTTCTAAAGAGAGCCATAGTAATCATTCCTCCTTATCCTCGGGGGGCATTCGATCGAGCTTTTGCTTTCTTGCTATGAAAACGTTCTCAATCTCCTTGCTAAGATCGGGAGTAATCGCAAGAAATAACTCGATGATGTCTTCGTTCGTAAGCTGCATCTCTACTTGATATCGACCTCCCAAAGTCAAAGGCACGGGACCGAGTCGCAAGCCTACACCTTTCGGTGTTCGATCAAGATAAAGCACATCAGGTTTGTAAGAATGCAATACCTGGCGTGTAGTAGCTTCGGTTAGCTCACGATCCATGATGAGGGTGGCCCCTGAATCTCGCTTCCACCCCCGAGCGCTGATGCGCATTGCATCACTCCTAGCTTAAACCGATTACTCCAATCTTATGCCACGCGCTCCTAGCGAGTGTCAAGTGTCGAGAGAGAGAGAGCGGGATAGGTGAAGGAGACGCCAAGAACCGCTTGGTCGAGGTGCTTGCGAGGGAGTTTCGCTACGACCCGCTCCCCCCGAAGTCCGCATCGCCGTGATCGCGGCGTGGACGCGTGGAGGGTTGTTGCCGAAGGCGACAGTTGAGGAGATGGTGCCGGTGCAAAATGTCTGAACTCGACACATTCGCTTTCAGACTTCTCGATTTTGCTGTTCAGAGCATTGACGAAGGTCGTAATGACCCCAATCCCGCTACGGCGATTGAATGTCTCCGAGAAGCAGATCACGCGATTGGCATCCTAAAGAAATCGCTATCAGAGGAAGATATCCGATTTTTCAAAATATCTTTGCTTAGCGTCTTTGATACTAGCTTCGCGCGCATCTTCGAAGGAATGTATTCAGATGCAGAGCACTCGATGAAGGAAGCGCTTCGGCATCTGATAACTGCAAGGTCGTTCTTTCAGTAGTCGATTGTGTTATAATTTTCATATACTAGCTAGCTCGCCCGTTCGAGTGTGCGCCTTTGCTGCTAGCGGGGCGCACGTTCGAGCGAAATCAATACGGCGCGATCGATATTGGACCTTGTAAACTTACTGCTTTTTCTTATCGGCGAATTCGGAGTCTGGACGACCACGCACAGTTGGATTGCCTCTGTGTGGTGCCTCGTAGCTGCCCTGCATTTTTCCGCTCGTTATGCAAATGGAGACGCTACAGCTTGAGCGTCTCGTAGACGACCCTGAAATCCGCCGCGCAGCGGCCAAGACCCTCAAGGGCTTCTGCCTCACCTATCTCCCGCACCACTTTCCGCTCGACCCGTCCGACTTCTTCGACGAGAGGTACGCGGCACTCGAAAGCGTCGACATCCAGCGTCTCGAAGTGATCGGCTTCCGCGCTGCGCCAAGACCAACGCTCGCGTCGCTCGCGTTGGTCCTGCGGGCCGCGCTTAAGCATCCCGACCTTTATCCCTTCATCATCATGCTCGCCGATACGCGCAGCCAGGCGAGCATCAATGCCGCGAGCGTGCAGCACGAGCTACAAGCACTCCGACAGATCACCGGCCAATAGCGCCCATCGAGGGTGGGTTCAACAAAAGGGACCGCAGGTAGCCGGCAACCGAGACTTGTTGGCGGAAATAGCGTATGATTGTCGCACCCGATGGGAGAGATGATCCGGCAACTTGGGACATTGCACGACATGAGCCAATCCAGCATCATCCGCGAGTTATTAGAGAACGCCGCCCGGCAGGGCGCTTCTCCCTCTGATCCTGCACATGCCCATGGCGTTTTCGAGATGGATATGACCGACTGGGAATTCAATCAGGCCATTGAGGCGGCCGCAAGAATAACCGATGCGAATCAGAGGGCAAGCTCGACACGGCGGCATCCGCGCTTTTCGATATCATCCCCGCCCAGCCGCGCTAATTGGCGTGGCAGAAACAATCGTCGAACCCGAACTCTCTGAACCGAGATTCTACTTCTTCATGGACTTCGCTGCCTTGGTCTTTTTCCGCGCCGAGCGTGCAGCCGGTGTCGCTTTCGCAACCGCTCTCGCCGTTCTTCCCTTCTTCGCCAAGCTACCCAGCCCCATGCTCTTCGCCAACTCGGATCGCTTTGCCGCATAGGCAGGTGCCGCCATCGGGTAGCCGTGCTTCAAGCCCCATTTGGCGCGGTATTCCTCGGGCGTCATGTTGAATGAGGTGCGCAGATGGCGCTTGAGCGATTTGAAACTCTTCCCATCCTCAAGGCAGACGATGTAATCGGGGCGAGATGGTCAAAGCGAAGGCGGTGCGCGCCCGGATCAGATCCTCCAAGGCAATTACTACCGAGGTGGAGGTGGCCAGCAATCTAAGCTGAAGGGAATCGAAGTGCTTCGAGAATGGCCATTCTTCGACGTACCCGAGGAACAGCCACAGGTATTAAAGGCGAAGTTAACCGTAGGCCCACCGTAGGTAATATGGGAGGCCCGTACAGCATGTTCTATGTGCCGGGCAAGAAATGATGGTGCCGAAGTGGCAAGAGCGCCGTGTACGATGCCTCTGGGGCGTTCCTGGCAGTGGTGCCCGAGGACGGGCTCGTGGTGGGCCGCTCCGCCAGTCATAAGTTGTTGCTTCCGGCGCGACGTATTACTACGACCCCATGTTGGCGAGAGTAGTAATAAACCTCATCTGAGGTGCCTTTGGGTGCCTTTGGGTGCCATCAAAACTCTTGTGCGGGAAATATTGCATTTCTTATTGATTCTCTCACTGGCGAGGTTAGAAAACAAACCCACCTAAACCCACCCCCTAACCTTTCGTGGAGGGAAAACAAGGGTTTAGGTGGGTGGGTTTGGTGTTTTTGAAACCCACCCTAAAGGCACCTCCGAAGGGCGCAAACCCACCCTTTCTTGAGTTTTTCGCCACGGGCTGAGAAGCATCTTAATGGGATCAAGGCGTCCACTGGCACCCGAGGGTGGGTATCCCGTGGCGGTCCTCGCGGCATCACCGCGACAATTTCAGGCGTAGCCCATGGAGCTCTAATTTACACCACCAGCCACTTGGTCCCCCTTGTTATATAGCCGCTTTCGGACCCGAAGCGGACATCTTTCAAGCGGCATTCTACGCCACCGGACCGGCTTTCGGCATTGGCGGCCGAATTCGTTCATCGGCCGGTCGTCGTGCTTGTCACCACCGGAGGCGAGCCCTCGGCACTGGGTCGCGCAGAAAGACGTAACCTCCGTTGTCCGGCAGGCATATCCTGGTCCAGGAACCAGTCCACGCCTTCTCGGTTGCTAGAGCACGCGCCGCTTTCGTATGGTTGGCACGAGAGTCTAGGCTGCCGTCCCAACCAATTGACAGCCAGCCCGCATCGGAGGTTGCCTTAACGCGCGTGGTTAAACCAATGAATTTGGTGATGATTAGCTTGCACATTTGGATAATTCCAATTTTTCCGAGTCAAAAAATCGCTGTGATAGACACACGACGCCGTCCAAAAATAATTAACTTGATCTAGTTTCTATTTTTCCTGGTTAGCAATCGCTCATCTAATCTCACGCATTTGCGTGCATTAGGAGGTAACAGACGAATGATCGAAGTCCACGTGCGCCGTGAAAGGCGGCGCGTCTCCAGTGGGTGCAAGGCCCACCCGGCAACCGCTCCAGCCGGAAGCAACCGGGGCAGGCATGGAGGTGACGAAATGTCTGAAGCCCGGATAGCGGTCACGAATTTGGTGACTGCGCGAGTGTGCAGGCCGCAACGTGAGTGAACGCTGAGCAAGCCTCGAAAAGGTCGATGTGCAGGCCGACCCGACAGTGGAATCGGGGAAGGCTGACACGGATGGGTGAATGAGCGAGGACTACGCCCATCCGCTGCACAGGGGTAGTGCCGGCAGCATGTACACAAGGAAAGCGCACGCAACACGGGAAGCCCCAATGCGTGGTCAGGGATGATCAACCGGACGCCCGTGAGGGACAGGCCGGGCGCGCTGGGGTGGCGGAGAGGCTCGTAGTACCGATGAAGCCGGGTAATGCCGGTGGAGGGAAGGGGCCTCAGTTGAAGACAGACGCACGACGTGGTGAGGGACCTGGAGATTGGGCAACCTATCAACTTCAAAGAGTGTCCAGAAACTGCAGATGGCGTTGCACGCGAAAGAAGGCGTGAGGTATTGTCCGAGAGCCGGATGCGGGAAATCTGCACGTCCGGTTCGATGAGCGGGGTATGGAAACGGAGTCATGGGCCGAACCACTAAGGCACCGCCAGACGAAAGGGGCGGGAAACAGATATGTTCGACCTACAGCCACCGCGCCACACCTCGACTCTACCCATTGCGGACCAAAGGCGTGGGTAACGAGGTCTCTGATCTTGTCCAATAGCCCCAGCAGGGCGATCAGGGCTGAGGGCAGTGTTCGAGTCGCCAAGGTCTGTCGCCATGTAGGAGCTTATCCTCCCGCACGATGCGATACTCGCCTATGACCTTTCCCCTAATATCGCTGAGGTATTTACCCAGCCGTCCAGGACTAATACCGCCATCTTTGGCCACGGCGACCGCCATCAGCGCGTCGTTGAGACCTTGACGGGCCAGCAGGTTGTCGGTGCCTGTCTGCGCGGCTTTTATCACGTGCTTCACGGTGACCCGATTCTCGCCGTGCACCGCCTGCCAGTGCCGGATCAGCGCCGACAATTTCTCATGGCCCGGGTCGTTGGCTCGCGTCGCCTCCATTGTGGCGCAGGGGTCGGCTTCATCCAACCATATCAGAGCGTCGCGCACGCAGGTCGACCACATCTCGAAAGAGCCCAGCGGTGTCTCCATCTGCGGTCGTCCTGCCACCACGTGAGCACGCAGGATGGTGATGACGGCCGCCAGGTAGCGCCCCCGCTCTCGCTGGGCATCCTTCTGCGGATCATTCTTGAACTTACGTAGCTCGGGTCTCTCGACTTGCGGATCAATCGTGCAGACCAGCGACCTGCGGTTCATGTCGTCCTTGATCACCAGATTATTACCGGTTGCAAACATCATGGCATTGGTCTGCACCTCGTGCATCTCCGATTTACCGAGCACGCGCACCGAATACTTTTCCGATGTCAACATCGCGCACAGGGCGTCGCCTCCGACCGGCAACGTGCAATTGTCAAGCAAGATGGCCGCATGGCCAGCGAGGAATAACGACGCCAATCGCTTCTCGGTTTCTTCTTCTTTGCTCTGAGTGGTGGTCTTCGCCTCCCTGCCGGTGGCGATCATGGCGGCAATGTTGACCAACTTGGTCTTGCCCGAGCTCGGCGTGGGCGCGCTGAACCCGTGCATCGGCGCAGTCGGCAGCAATCGCCTCACGGTCGTCGTCAACATGGCACTGAGCGCTACAGCCCGGCTCTCAGGCGTGGCGAAAGGGAAGGTGCGGATTAGCGCATTTAATATCCCAAGCGCGGCCATGGCATCCGCCCGTGACGGCTGAGGCGGGATTGCCGGGAAGATCGTCTGGCCAGGATCATAAAAAAGGCCGGTCACCACGTCGTAGCCAGGCTGGTCAAGTATCGTACCGTCCCGTCGCATGGTCGGGGAATTGATGATGCCTGCCATGGGCCGGAGATTGCGCCGACCGTGTCTCGCCATATACGTCAGCGCAATTTTTTCTGGGCAGTCTACCAGCTTCAAATTATTGGTTCTTGCATCCATTTTCATGAAATTCGCGGCCCCCATCATGTGCTCCACCAACGCTTCTTTGGGCACATCGACCAGTCGTGTCGCCATGGAGCCATCCTCGTCGCTCATTGGGTTCTCCGACGCGGCGAGGCTGACGATACGGTCGCCTTGCTGGAAGATGTCCACCCCCTGCTCGATCAGCGCCTGCTCAGCATCATCGACGTTCGCGATCAGATCGCTTCTCACCAGCTCGATCTCGCGCCGCTTCGGCCATGGGGGGGCGCCTGCCTGGTCGGGGAACCAGCGAAAGGGCTCCCTCGCTGGCGGGTTCGCCGGTCCGTTGAACCCGGCTTCTCTCGCCATGTAAACCAATGTGCCGTAACCGATGCGGCCCTCCACGGGCGGCATGGTGTCGAACACCTGATCAACCGCCTCCGGGCCGGTGTAGAGCGTTGGCGTGCCATCCTTGTACCGCTCAAGACGGTCCAGCTTGCCGATTGACCAATCCTGCGCAGCTTGTCGGAGCCATCTCTCAGCGCCGTCGTCGTCGATCCGCGTCGCATGCAGGGCCGCCACGACGTTGCGCCACCTATCACGGTCCATGTTCGGGTCGATGTGGCTGAGCAGCACTAGCACGTGATTGCGTGCGACCGGACCGTATCGGCGCTGACCGGGCATTGCGCCGAGGAAGGAGGTCTTTGGCGTGCCGGTTGGTGGCGGAGAAGCCGCGTGCGGCGACGCCGGTCTCGACAGCTTGTCGGCGTATTTTACCAGGGTATCGTTAATTATTGAGTCGATGTTCGGAAGTCGGGGGCAGTGTCCATTTCGGCCCGGAATGGTATGCTCATCACCCGTCACGGTGATGTAACGTCCCGTCGTTCGTCGGAAGACCTCGATTCCTTCCTTGGGATGCTCGAAACCATGGTCTGCTCCCTTGAACGTCTTGCGACCGCTGTCAGGGGCTGTCCGCAGAGTGGTCCCGATGATCCGCACCCCGGTGCCCGATGGGGTAATTTCGCAGTAGGCGCGAGATTTCCTCATGAGGCGGAGCGCCCACTCCTTGATCACCCCCGTCTCGGCATCACAACAATGGTCCAGGTCTAACGCGGCCCACTCGCTGTCGGTGATGACGAAGCCTATTCCGCCATCCTCGACCTCGGGACAGGCACGACGCGCCTCAGTGTATGTCGCCCAAGTCGTGTCATCGTTCGATCTTGCAGCCGATGACGGGTGGCGCGCCTGGTACAAAACCTTCGTGCGCTCACCCTTCTCCCTCAGTACCCACTTCCAAATTACCCAGCGTCGCTGCGATAACCACTTCACGAGGGCTATCGGTAGCAATTTGACCCGTGGCTTCGCGGCGACACTCGCCGTGGCGTGCCGGGCCTTCTCGCTGAATGCGTCCGGCCCGGTGCCGAGAATCCCGTTCGGGCGAGACTTGCCATCGGCCCGGAGCTGGCGGAGGAATTGATAAAAAAACTTACGGAACCGCGTGACAGGGCGTGCGCCAACGCGGTTGGCTTCGAAAATTTGATCAGTTAGATTCACTGTAGTAAGCCTTTGGTAATGAGCGTCTTACAAACGCTCGATGGTTGTAGTAAAATTGGGTTAGTGGCAGTAATTCGCCACTGACCTTTTTACTAACGACCTGTCCCGCTGGGGCGAGTACGTAATTGAAACTGCGGCAATTTTTTTATCGAGCAATGAATTGCGTTCACGCCGTGAAATCTTGCCGTAATTTTGTGGCTCGAACGCCCTTACTGCGCTCTATTAGTACATTGGTTGTCTGATTTAAATCTATGTGTTTTAGCTAGCCGCGAGGCTCTCCTTATATTCCTCAAGACATTGCTCCTGTAATTGCTTCGCTAGCCCTGATGCCTCTCCCAATTACTAGCTTAGGTGGCTCTCGCCGACTTCATTAATTACTAGCGTCCCTGGCTCTCGCCATTGCATCGCGAGCCTGTGGCTTGTTATGCAATGACCCGACGCGGACACCCTGCATTCGCCGGAGGAACAAGGATCAGGCGTTATGAGAATTGCAGCGGCCATTGTCGATCCACGCACTTTGGGCTAACGCGTATCCGCCCGAGCTAGGCTGGACCATTCATACATCGCTTTTTACTTCGTCAGCGATTTGCATCAGATGGGGACTTATTACTATAGGAATTGATCGTACCGACGTAAGTAAATTACAAAAGGTGACAAATCAATTCCCAATTTTACTTGCGACAAGCAACGTGACATTTCGGCCGACCATTCCGCCCGAAGTTTCCGTTATACTACCTGTAATTACTAGCAGTAAAATTACTAAGGATGAGTGTTTTACTACCGCGTACGATTGTGTATCTGTCGTTTCGGTACGGCCCTCAGCAAGACTGTAGTACTATGCCTAGATTTTTTGTAGATACTGTTGACAGACTTTCGTGTCGGGCCTATCTTTTAGATGGTGGCGTGGTCCATCCCCTCGGGGACAGTCGGCCCTTCCATGGCCGCGCCGCCAAGACATTTCCAATGAACGCCGAGCGCGAGAAAGGCACGAGGCTGCAAACGAAGGTAGCAATGATGACCCAGAGCATGGCAAGTTCCAAGCACGCGCTCACGCCGAGCGCACCGGAGGCGTCGGCCAATGCCCTTATTGCCCGACAGCCGGACCCAGTGAGCGCCCTCGTCAAATATGAGGCCGCCTGCAAGGCCATCGCGGACTGCAAATCCGTCGACGAGGCAAAGAACATCCGGAATGTCGCGGAGGCGATGCGCGCATATGCGCGGAAAGCCAATAACCGGAAGCTTGAGGTTGACGCGATCGAAATCAGGATCAGGGCGGAGCGGCGGCTCGGCGAGATGATCGCGGCGCAGAAGGCAACGGTGGGGTTGAACGTCGGCAAGCGGGGCGACCGTGGTCCTCGCGCGGCACCACGGTCCGACGACCGTCCCACCCTCGCCGAGGTCGGCATCGGCAAGAAACTGTCGAGCCATGCGCAGAAGCTTGCTGCCCTTCCGCCGGAAGAGTTCGACAGGAGGCTTGGCCAATGGCACGAGCGGGCGATTGAGGATTGGCACGCTACCGTCGACTTGTTGCGTGAACGTGACAAGGCGGGGAAGCGCACCAAAGATTCAGAAGATGGAAGCCTAAGCGAAGAGGGAAGTTACCCTGAGGCTATGAGCTTCTTTGGGCGATGCGTGGATGATGAGCAATATGGTCCTGTGTTTCGCAAGAGCTTAACGGCTGTGTTGGGCGGCCAAACCACCGCGCTACAAACGGCAATGTTCTTTGCCGTCATCGCCGTGATGCGTGGCCATGATCACGACGGCAGCATTGCTGGACTGATCTCGCCGAGGTATCGCCAATGATCACCGCAGGCGCACCCCTTCGAGCCCAGAACAATGGTGGCCTCATTGAAATCGTCATCCCCGTGGAGCTGGAAGCCCGTGCGGCGGGGATTCCCATGGACGGTCTCGTCGCGAATTTGATGGAGCCTTTCCTCATGTGCCACCCTGCGATGACTGGAATGACCCTGGTGATCGAAGAACGCCAGCCCCGTATCGTGGTGCCGCTGAAGCGCGGCCTCGGACGAGTCGATGCTGCCTCTTATGTCGGCATCGGCGTGACGATGTACGATCAGTTGGTGCGCGAGGGTAAATTTCCTCAGCCCGTCCATATCCGGGGTCGGTTGGTGTGGGATGTGCGCGAATTGGACCTGGCGTTTGAGCGACTCTTCGGACCCCCCGGTCGGCACTGACCCGTGGGATTGAGCCGTGCCCCACCTCCGGCTTCGTTTCATTCATTCCTACGTCGACCGGCTTGGCACGGATCGTCACTATTTCCGGCGCAAGGGCAGGGCCAGTCGAAGGTCGCGCTTCCTGGAGTTTCGGGACGCGTATCAAGCCGCGCTTCACATGCCACAAGGCGACGGCTCCGTCGGTGCTCCTTTCTGGCAGGGGTTAGGGTGAGCTATAGCCCGCCCGTGCAGTTAGTCTTACGAGCCACTTTGGACATGTGGGGGCGGCGCAGAAATTGTGCCGCCCCAGGCGACGAGCCAGTTCTAGAAGTCGGGTGAGTAAAGCAAGCTAATTGCATGGCGCGTCCTGCCCCTCCCATGTCACAATTCCAAGGCTCGATTCGAAGGCTTGGTGGGTCACTTTATCCAGAAGTAAATAGCATGCGTTTCTCATGTTAAATATGCTCGGTTGGACATATAGCCCATTTAACGCCGACGAAATGCCACTTCTTTTGACAAACAATAAATTTCTACCTTATCGATCAGTCCCCGCCAACAAGCCGGTTCCACACACCCCCGCTAGGATGGCGTGGAGCATTGGGCCGCGGCAAAACGACTCCCTCGTGAGGGTTGAGGCCGATGCGCGCTTCCATCCAGCCCTGCAAGAGGATCTGGCTTTATCGGCTCGCGGTAGATGTTATCCCCTAGGTGGTAAAATCGGTCTTCCCCACAGGCAAGGCATCGGGTGCACCCATTTGCCCGGTCGATGTCTCCGCACTGATCGCCCTACTTGCCCATTTCCGGCCGATTGCACGCGCGCCGGGTTGGCGCGAATTGCCTTATACCAGAATCCGCTCAACCTCATCGAGCGTAACTCCCTCGGCCCGGCGATCATAAAGCTGAGTGGTGCGGGTCGAGGCATGATTCGCCATCTGCGCCGCCTTCTCCAAGGTGCCGCCATTCGTCAAGTAGGCGGTGACGCCAGTGGCGCGGAACGTATGATTGCCGATGCGCGTGGTGATCTTGGCTGCCCTCGCACGGCGCTGGATCATCGCGTAGGCGTTCGCTTGAGGCAGGTAATTTCCAGTGAGTCGCCCGCTCGCACGACTGTAGGTCTGGAAGAGGAAACCCTTGGGATCGCCTGCGAGCCCTGCGCCCTCCAGATACTCATGCAGGTAATTTTCGAGATTGTGGTGGCAGGGCATGGCGTGCTGCTTGCCCCCCTTCTCATGCAGCCTCACCCACATCCGACGCTTCTGCTGATACACGTCCTCGACCCGCATGGCGATTGCCGCGCCGATCCGCGCAAATGTGTAGACCATCAGCCCGATGAGAGCGCGGTCCCGCAAGCCGATGACCGTCGTGGTGTCGATGGCGTCGAGAATTTGGCGTGCCTCGGTTGGGTCCAGCACCGGCGTCTTGCCCCGTCGGACGACGTGGCGCGGTCCCCGCACGGCGGCTGCCGGGTTGGTCGGCATCATCTGGCCAATTACCATCCAGTCAAACAGATGCCGTAATGCCGCCAGGCGCAGCTTCGCTGTCGGGGCCGAGCGACCGCTTTTCAGCAGCTCCTCGATGTAGCCGGCGACATGCACGCTGGTAATTGCTTCGATGCGGGTCACCGGCTTCGGCCTCATGGCGAGCCAGTCGAAGAATTCCATGGCGGCGCGTGCATATGCGCGGCGCGTGTGCGGGTTCCTGATCTGCGCGGTGAAGAATTCGTAGAAGCGATAGGAGCCGCGCTCGCCGGCGGCGGTGATTATCGCGGGCAAGGTTGGCGAGGAGAGAGGGGCGAGCTGGTTCATGCGCGCTCCATCTCGGCCAATATGGCAGCGTACGCCCTCTCCAGAGCCGCCACAGTCCGCTCGTCATAGATGCGAAAATCCGCCTTGTCTCGAACTTCCTCTCGCTCGAACGTGGCGTGCCAATCGGACCTGGTAGTCACGATTACCTTTTGGTCGATTTCCGGGAATTGATCAGCGGTGATGTCGACGAGAACTCCCTCCGCCTCAAGCCACGCGTGAGAGTGGCCGTTTTTGCCTCCCTCACGCGTACCCAGCACATACATGAAGGTCCCGAGGCCCTGCTCTTCAAGGAAGGTTCCCAAGAGTGGCGCTGCGTCTCCGCAACTACCCTTCGGGAATCCCTGAAGCGAGATGGTTAGATGCCTGGGATCACATCGCTCGATGGCAAGGCGAAAGCTGGTGGCCAGTGCCGTGAGCCGAGCGAGTCGATCCTCGGGACCGACGGCATTGGCATCGGCTCCGACGCTAAGGTTTCGCGGGACGAGCATGGCGGTCATCGTAGCCTAAACCAAGAGATGATAAAGGACATTATCATATACAAATCTCGAAGCCAAGAAATCGCTTTCCGGTCACATTTAGCGTTGACCGCCCGCTCGATGCCAAGAAGCGCGCAACGCCGCTGCCTCGTTGGCGCGGTCGAGCACGTCGAGCGCAGCGGCCGAGCGGCCGGTATCAAGAAAGAGGAGGGCGCGGTGAATGCGATAACGTTGCGCCCTCGGATCTTCGATGCTGAGCCGCCTTTTCGCCGATGGCTATGGCCCTCTGCAACTCGTTGTCTTGCGCGCGACCGGTCATGTTCAGCAGGCGGGCGAGATTGCCGAGGCTCAGAGCCATATCGGGATGGTTCGGGCCAAGCGCTTTCTCGCGTATCGCCAGAGCGCGCTCGAACAGAGGTTGAGCCCCGGCGAGATTGCCCTCGGTCTCAAGCAGAACTGCGAGGTCGTTGACGCTCTGCACCGAATCAGGATGTTCGGGCCGAGAGCCTAGCTTTGTCACCGCCCGCGTGCAATCGGCTGATGCCATTCGAGAATTTATTTCCGAACCGAATTCCCGGTCACTGACCGCGATCGATTTCGTGGGACCACAAGACTCGCCCAAGTCGCTCCGGTGCTCTCAAATACCAGCTAGTAAAATCTGCAACGAAAGTAAATCTTGTACAAAATCGGCTCTTTTGAAATGCTAAATTCGAAACTGTGAAACTGTAACTTGACTTTAGTCTAAAAATATGTTAATCATCTGAGCCGTCGCGACATCAATTCCAAACAAATACAACAGAGGAGTGATCTAATGTCTAATTACTACAAAGATAGCGATAGCGCAAGTTCGACAAATACTAAGATAGGCGCTCGGTCCGCCAATCCATCGCACGTCGTGGACCAACCTCCCCCTACACCAAGGCGGGACGAGACGAGCCCGCAAGCGCACCGGAAAAACGAAAATGCGAGGTCACGACCGCCTGCCAGGTCAGACCCGATCGCTCATACCATCCCGGATGTCATGGGCATGATCAGGGTTGGCCGCACCAAAATTTACGAATTGATAAAGCGAAAAGAACTGAGAGCCGTGAAGATTGGGAGGGCCACGAGGATTCTCAACAGTGATCTACGTGCGTTTCTAACGACGCGTAGAGCTACGAATGACAATCAGGACGAGGATTGAAGCGTCACGGAAAACGGCTTCATTCGGGTTTCGACCGCTCCTCAAAATCGACGAGCAATATCCGCCTCTCCGCCAAGCGCGTTGTCATCTTCCCCAATGCCCGAGCTTGCCCCCCTTCCTCGCCGCCTCCATCTCGCCGCTCGATTCCTCGCGGAGGAAGAGCAGCTCGCGTCCGCGATCTACCGCTACCTCCAGGACCCCCGCTCCGGGTCCTCTCGCCGTCTGCTGCCTGCCCGACGTCCTGGTCGCAACGCGACGATCCTTGCCGCCGATGACCCCGATGGCCGCCTGCTTTGGGTCCGCGCCTTCGCCGAACATGCCTTGCCCTTCTTCGGGCTCGCGAGCGACGACGATCTCCTTAATTTCCCGGTTTCCTTCGTCACCCTCATTTCCGACAAGTACGCGGTCGACGCTGCCGAGAAACCCCCAGATCCCCTCCGGATGACTAGTTGGGCCCGTCAGATGCTGCATGGCTTCAGTTGCCTCGGGATGGTCGAGCCCGCCTTCTACACTGAATATCGCCGGGAGATCGTTGGACCCCAAAGTCAAGTGATCTCCTGGCACGCTCACGCCTTGGTCTGGGGCCCGGATCTCCGGAACAGGCTGCGCAATCGCGTTGCCGAGCTGACGAGCAAGCAGTCATCGATGACCGCTAGCGATCCGGCACACGCGCTGCGTTGCACGACCACGGAACAGCTCAGCCGCCGGTTATTCTACCTCTTGAAATCACCCCGCAATCGCTATCGCATCGGCAAAACCTTGCAGCCGTCGAAGGACCCGCTCCGGCCAGTTGAACGCCGGCGTCTGCTTGAGCACCTGGCCGGCCTCTATTCGAATAGAATAGCAGTGAAGCGACTTACCACAAAAAGCAGACGCCCATCGGGACTGAAAGCCGCTCCGCTTGCGCCGTCCGAGGCAACTTCTTCTACCGGAGTGCCAGAGGCATCAAGAAGCCAGCCGGCTTGCGAGATTGCGTGCTTGCCGTCCGGACTGACGGTCAAAACTGGCTTAGAGCGCTCGAGTTCCATTGCCAGACCCAGAGCCCGTGTAGCCGCGATCTGGGCAGACATAGCCGCAATCTGGGCAGACCTAGCTCTCTCCCAACCGAAGTAAGCAAAAAAGATGCGCACAGAATAATCAAAAAGACTCCCAAAGCCATGTGAAATACAGCTTTGGATCTTGTCTTGGATTCCTGCCGCTCTATGCCACGCGCGAGCAATCTAACATTTGGATCGTCAGGGTAAAAGGTGATCATCCCTTGAGCATCCCCTTAGTGAGAATAACGACCATTCTATCGAGGTCGGAGCGTGCAGGACTATTAAGATATTCCCTGCCTCGTAGCTGCTCATACCGTTTAGAGATCATCTCGAGGGCAGATTTTCTATCCTTGCGTTGCAGGTATTTCGCTGCGGGAAAGGCTCCTAGAGCTGCGACCGTGCTCCGCCGATGCGCATTGCGATTTTGATCTCATCCTGAGACAGGGGGAAAATCGTTGGGGACGCTATTGAGGCCAGGCCACAGCCAACGGACGTGATGGCTAGCAGGACGTAAAATCTGGCTGCGTCAGCTTGAGCTGCAATCAGAGGGCTTTTAGATCAGGCGGTGGATCGACCGCGGAACTCTTGCTTCTATTGGCCAAAGCGGGTCGCCGTTCGCAGAGGTCTAGTGCTCGGTATCTGGTCATTATAGCGCTTTTCTCTGCAACACAGCAGCCTTGATCGAGGCGCTGAGCACGAAGCTATACGCGGCGATTCGCCTGCTCCCACACGTCGGCGAACTCGAAATCGTCCATCGCCCGTAAGAGCTTCTCGCCGGCGCTAGCGCACCAAACTCACACCTCCCCGGACTTGGCCATGCAGAGTGTGACGACCGCGAGCAGGGCCTCTTTCTTGCTGGCGCCGACCTTGTATTCGTATCTGACGAGGTGATGCAGCTCGTCATTCGTGGTGCCTGTATGATCGCAGGCGGGTCGAGCCATTTCCACAAGCCGTGCCTCGCGCTGAGTCGCCCTGGCCGTGACGACCGGCGGGGCGCTTCCTGACGCCGCTATTGCCACGACGATCAACCATGCAATCGCACGCGAATACCTTGGACCTTCCCACAGGCTTCGATATCGCTTCGCCACTAAGGGCATTATGCGTGGCAGCACACTCTTTAGCGAAGGGATCACCTGCGTCCACCTCACGAACAAATGGACGGGCGCGCTCGTGATGTGACCGGACACCGCAACGTCGCCGAACTGGTGAAGCAGTGCGCGATCATCGGGCACGTCGCCAAATCGGTCGAGGATTTCCACGCCTCCCCTCTCGACGCAGGGCTATCGCATATGACTGAGGATCGCCAAGAGGAAGGCGTCGTCCCAGCCTGCACGCTTGATTTTGGCGCGCAGAGAGGCGCGATCTGGGTGAGTTCGCAGGATATTGAGGGCGAGCCTGCGCAGGATGGCGAGATTTTCTGGAGCGTTGTCCTTTCGTGCGCGATTATTGTCCTCGGCGAAATGGACGTCGAGAACCCAATGGAGCTGGTTCTCGATGCCCCAATGACTGCGGGTAAACTGCAGCAGCCGCTTGGGAGACATGTATTTGGACAAGAGATAGTAGCGTTGCACTGGGGCATCGGCAGGCTGGCCGCGCAGGCGCCTGCGCGAGGTGATCCGGCCCACCGCGGCGACGTCCGGAAAGCCATAGCGGGCGACCAAGCTGGTGTTGCGCATGACGGTGGCGCGGCGCGCTTCGCGTCGATCGTGAGTGGAAGGGTCGATCTGCTGGGCGATGCTGCGCTTGCCCGATCGCGCAAATTGCTGCGTAACCGCCGTGAACAAGCGCCCGCGATTTGCCTTGATGGCCAGAACATAGTCAGCCGCCGCGCTCGAGCACCGCCGCTGCAAAGGCGCGGTGGCAATGCAACGCATCGGCGGTGACGATACAGCCCTCCAGGCTGAGAAGCTCGAGCACCTCCAATGCGCCCGCTGTCTCGTTGCGACCAGGGGCTTTGTGCTGAGCCAGAGCCATGCGGGCTTCCACCGCAAAAACGTTGACCAATTGCATCGGCGTGGCACGCCCGCCACGCTCGTAGGCGCCACGCAAGGCCTTGCCGTCGACCGCTACCACCCCGGTGAGGTTGAGGCCATTGGACTTGGCGAAAGCCGCCATGAAGCGGCAGAATGCGAGTTCGAAAGCTTCCGGTTTGAGCCGACGGAACACCCGGCTGAAGGTGTCGTGGCTCGGTATGCCATGCTCCAGGCGCAGGAAAAGCCGCAGCAGCCCTTCCTTCGAGTGTCCGAAGACCGCCATGTCCGAGCAGTTCTCTGCTCCGCACAGCACTGCTGCCAGCGCGATGAGCAGCACCTCCAAAAGATCGTGGCTGGCGTTGGTCGCACGCGGATCCGGCACTCGCCGAAAAATCGTCCTGAACTTGCCCATCCGACCCCCTCCTTGATTCGGGAGCCGTCTTCAGAATCCCCATTGTCTTCCAATGCAATAGATACCTCAAACCCATATGCGATTCCCCTGCCTCTCGACGGTCCAGGGGCCTTCCTTTTGCGAGAATGCAATCGCGCCTTGCCCCTCGCCCGCAAAATGCGAGGCCAGCGACGCGGCATGATGCTCGTTGAATGCCTTCATTGCGATCTCGGCCCGAAGCTCGCTTGCCTCGGTGCGCGAGAACGCCACCACAAAGAAATTTGGAATGCCAGCCATACCTGCCGCGCCTCACCCACAGGCCCCAGCAACGCCCGCCTCGTATCGAGATGTCGTGTCGACGGGTCAAATAAACCGCTGATCCCGTCGGGCTTTGACCGGGGTCATTTAGTGCGCACCAAAGCGAAAGTCATGATTCCGGTAGGGGTAACCCAAAATAGCTATATTTTGGCTCAGAGGGTGGCAGCATATCTTACCCAAGCGGGGGTCTGGTTTTCTGAAATCGGTTCAATCTTTGCGCCTACGCGATTAGGAGGCGAACGGGGCGGACCTGTTCGCTCAAAATCATGACACAATCTCCTTTTGCGACGGTTGTTGTCTCCCCGTCGGGCCTATATCGAGAAGGCCTTGAGCGGATCCTTGGCTCGGCCGGGTTCGATGTCACCGCCGTGGCCGCGAGCGTCGGAGAGGCTGCGCGCGGCCTGCTTCCGCATAATCAACCCATCTTACTCATCCTGCACGTGAGCGACGATCGAGAGGGCATGGTCGGGCAAATTCGGCTCTTCAGAGAACATCATCCGGCCGCGCGGGTCGTCCTTCTCCACGATTACGATCAACTGAATAAGGTCGAGATGATCGCCGCCTTCCAGGCGGGCGTCGACGCTTATTTCGTGAAACCGAGTCACGGGACTTTCATTAAGAGCCTCGAATTAGTGATGCTGGGTGAAACGATTCTGTCCCCAGCAGTTTTGTCATCGATGCTCGATTACTCGGACAAGGTGGTTGCGAGCGACGGCAACAAGCCGCCCGACGAGTTCGCGTCGAAGGCGGAGGGCAAATACACGCTGCGGTTATCGGAACGACAAAAATCCGTCCTGCGCTGCTTGGTCGAAGGCGACTCCAACAAGGTCATCTCGCTCAAAATCAATATCGCCGAGGCCACCGTCAAAGTGCACGTCAAAGCTATCCTTCGCAAGATTGGAGTGAGCAACCGCACGCAGGCCGCCACGTGGGCGATGACCAACGAAACGCTCATCGGATCTGCGCGCGCAGGCGAGCCTGCCCGGTCAGCAATCGTGGCTAAGCCATCCCTTGGAGCGTCTCCGTCTGAGCAAGCCATAAGGGCTGCCGAAACGATGAATGCCGATCTGACCCG
>Ga0206887_10091_pt2 | contig 18738 bp, 19 predicted proteins | sample Alteio_BWOrgHeat_89_FD_153248 | JGI IMG/M metagenome (GOLD analysis project Ga0206887, IMG submission 153248) | Enriched cells from forest soil in Barre Woods Harvard Forest LTER site, Petersham, Massachusetts, United States - Alteio_BWOrgHeat_Nextera3 ...
ACTTTGTGGATTGCAAAAGACGAAGCCCCGTCTGTTGGACTCAGACGGGGCCTGCGAAGTTAGATGAACCGCTTAGAAGCGGAGACCGACTGTGACCGGGATGTAGCCGGTGTGGCGACGGTTGAAGGGGAAGAACGGATCCTGGGCGAAGCCTTCGTCCTTGATGGGAACCCAGTGGTAGCGGGCGTCTACGAAGAGGCGTTCGCTGGAGAACTCGCTGAGCTTGTACGTGAGACCGAAGCCGACGTTCCAGCCGAAGGCATTGGCGCTGTACGAGTCGAAGTTGTACGTGGTGTAGAAGGTCTGGCAGTAGTAATAATTGCAACCCGTTTGCGCTGTGGGCAGCGTGAAGTTGGTGCTCTTGCGATACCAGCCGCCGCCGCCGGTGACGTAAGCGCCCATCTTGCTACGTGGATCCGAGAAGTTGACGATCGGGTTCACAGTCAACGAAAGCACGTGCGCATTGGCATCGAAACCGGCGAGGTCATTGGGGCCGTAGCCGTACTGCGAGATGTACTTCAGTACGTTGTTGTACTCGTAGTTGATGGCTCCGGCGGTGACGCCCATGCGGTCATAGTGGAACTCGCCGAGGATACCGAACATGCGGTTGAAGTTCCAGCCGGCACCGACTGCAACTGTCCAGCTTGGCGTGTAGTACTTCGCCGTGTTGCCGGTGGGAACGTTCAACCCGGCGCCTGCCATGAAGGCGATCTTGGTGGAACCGTCAGAGTTGTGCAGGTGGTCCTGATAGCGCGAGCGGCCGTATGAACGGCGTCCTGGAGGCGGCTGTGTCCCGGTGTCGAAATGCAGCGAAGCAGAGGGATCGGCTGCGGCAATTGCGTCGTCAGAGCTGCTGCTGATGCCCGAAGGCTGGTAGCGGAAGTCGTCCGAAGAGACGCTGACTGCGCTTGGATTGAAGAGTGGTGCTGCCGTCAGGGGCTTGGGGGAATCCGGTGTGGATGGGCTTGCGGCCAAGGCGGTTGGAGCAAGCGAAATCGCTGACAGAGCCACCGCCGCAGCACAGAGGCCATGAAGATAAAAAGACCGTTTCATAGGGATCACTGAACTCCTGTAAGTAAAGCCGTGCGTATGTCAGAGACACGCTTGTTTCGAGTTAGTTGTGGGATGCCGTGTGCGCCATTTTGGCTTGCTGCGAATTAGACGTTTGGGGAAGAGAGAATCCCACGGTTTTTAGGCCTGGATTCGCTTTGCGCCTTCTTCGCACAAAATGCACGATGCCCAGGTGATATTTCACCTGGGCATCGGGGAGTCGCTTAATTGAGGAAGTAAGTGGTGTAGAGGGTGTCGCGCTGTACCGGTTTGAAGCCTGCTCCGCGAATAATGCGGCGGAGTTCTTCTTCCGTGGTGCAGTTGGCGGTGCCTGCTGCCTTGACCACGTTTTCTTCCAGCATCACGGAGCCAACGTCATTGCCGCCGAAGCGGAGGCCCATCTGCAACACCTTCAGACCCTGTGTGACCCATGAGCTTTGCACGTTGTGGATGTTGTCCAGGTACATGCGGCTGATGGCCAGGGTCTTCAGGTATTCGACGGAAGTGGCTTCGTCCCATCCGCGGCCGCCGAGTGCGGTGTTGTGCGGTTGGAAGCTCCACGGGATAAATGCGGTGAATCCGCCGGTTTCTTCCTGAAGCTGGCGAACCACTTCAAAGTGGTTCACGCGCTGCTCCATGGTTTCGCCAACGCCGAACATCATGGTGGCGGTGGTGCGCATGCCGAGCGCGTGCGCTGTGCGATGAACGCTGACCCAATCTTCTGTGCGGCACTTGAGGCGAGCGATGCGCTTGCGCACATCGTCGTCAAGAATTTCAGCGCCACCACCGGGGATGGACTGCAGGCCTGCATCGCGCAGACGCATGATGGTATCGCGCAGGCTGATTTCGCTGTACTCCGCAATGGCGAGGATTTCGCTGGCGGAGAGGCAGTGCAGCCAGATGTTGGGGAAGCGCGTCTTGATGCCGGTGAAGAGCTTCTCAAACCAATCGATCTTCAGGTCAGGGTGAATGCCGCCCTGCATCAGCACGCCGGTGCCGCCCATCTCTTCGGTTTCGCGGATCTTGTCGTAGATGGTTTCGAAGTCGAGGATGTAGCCTTCGCTGGCGAGTTTGCCCTTCAACGGACGATAGAACGCGCAGAAGGTGCAGTATTCCGTGCAGAAATTGGTGTAGTTGATGTTGCGGTCGATGATGTAGCTGACCACACCTTCGGGATGCAGGCGGCGGCGCACTGCGTCGGCTTCCATGCCGATGCCGATAAGGTCGTCTGAAGCGAAGCAGTCGAGGGCCTGTTGCCGCGTGATTCCCATGCGTTTAGTTTACCGCTTGCTCACATTGCTTGCAGGGAAGAGTGTGGCCCAGCATGGATTGGCGGCCTTCTTGGGTTTGTGTCCACGGGCGGGATTGCCAGGGAGGGTCGTGGCGGACGTGCTGCGTGTGGCCGCAGGCGAGGTCTGCGATCCAGTGGCCTTCTTCGTCCTGATGGAAGCCGGTGATGGGCTGTTGGATCATGCGTGGCTGCTTAGCAGATGGATCAACGAGCCATAGAGCACCAGCAGCGCGACGCACAACAACAGAAGGATAGAAATAAGCACAACCAGTAGCCGCAGCTTCGCCGCCATCGCGTCCATGTGCCGTTCTGTTGTCGCGATCTGCGTTGCCTGCGCCTCCGTGATGGAGCGCAGGCGCGCTACGTCAGACGAGAGATGGCCGAGGCGTTCGGTGTTGGCAGCGAGCGCGTCGGACAGCTCGGCATTGTGCGATGTGATGTCGCCGCGTACCTGCGTGGTGAACTGATCGAAGGAGGCGCGCATCTCTTCGCGGGCGTTGCCGCGAGAGTTGACGAAGACCTCCAACATGGGAACGCCGCGCACCAACAGCGGCAGCGCCTTCTGCAGCAGCGGAATGATATCGAGCCAGCCCATACGCTTCTTTCTTTGATGCGTTTAGATGGCGCGAATGTGGAGTCCAGTACGTGCTTTATCGCGATTGGCGATCCAGAAGTTCAGTGCGGAGAGGATGACGATGGCGGCGATGATGCTCTGCGACCAGACGCAGTAGATGCACCACTTCTCAATGACGAACTTTTCGAGATAGGTGAGGATCAGTGCGCAGAAGCAGCCGATCTGTGCAGCTTCAAAGGTGAGGAAGTCGCGGCCCAAGAGTGCGAGGATGGCAATCAGAACGTAGCCGATGATGCCGATGGTGGCGACGGGGATGTGGCCCTTGCTGTTGGGGTCTTCATCGAAGCCACGCGCGGGAAAGACGGCGAAACGCGAGTGGTTGACGGTGCCGCAGTCCCACTGCTCTGTGACGGCGCATGGTGGCGCGGCGTTGGGGTCCATATTGTGGACGCGCAGGGCGAGGACAGAGACGACCGTTCCGGCGACGGCGAGCAGGGCAATCAAGACGCGAAGAAGACGCATACGCGTTTGACTCTATTCGCGCCGGAGCGGAGCTGCAAGGGTACTTGGTACCGTTCTCGGCGCTGCACTTGGTCGAGCGTCGCTGGAATGAGCGGCTTTGTGGCTATTGAAGGGCTGCGAGAACGGCTTGCTGCATGGCTTCGCGTGGGGCCGGCTGCTTCGTCCAGAGTTCGAATTGGCGAGTGCCTTGTTCTACAAACATTTCTACGCCTGGGATGACGTGCAGGCCGTTGTGTTGCGCGAGTTGCAGCAGTGGTGTTTCGACCGGGTTGTAGACGAGGTCGAAGAAGACTTTGGCGCGCATTTCTTCTGCAGAGATGGGCGCTTCCATCGTTTGATTCCGCATGCCGTAGGGCGTGCTGTTGATGATGGCGTCGAAGGTGTGTGCGGACAGGTCTTCGCGACGGATGGCGTGGACGCCGGCTTCTGCTGCGAGTGCTTCTGCGCGGGAGTGTGTGCGATTGATGAGGTAGACGTGTGCGCCTGCGTCGCGAAGGCCGAAGACGGCGGCGCGTGCTGCTCCACCTGCACCGAGGATGAGGATCTTTGCTCCTGTGAGGGGCAGTGCGCGTTGCAGTGGACCGACGATGCCGGGGACGTCTGTGTTGTATCCGGCGAAGCCTTCCGCAGTTTTTACGAGGGTGTTGCTGGTCTGCATCTGTTGCACTGCGCTATCGCTGACGGCCAGGTGCGGCAGGATGGTTTCCTTGAGCGGCATGGTAATGCTGAGGCCGCGAATGTTGAGGCGGTCAACTACTGCGAGGAGTTCCGCGGGGACGTCGGTTTCGAGCGGGATGTATACGGCGTTGCGCTTTGATTCGCGGAATGCGGTGTTGTGCATGCGCGGTGAGAGTGAGCCGGTGATGGGCAGGCCTGCTACGGCGTAAATCGCGGTTTCGGGTGTGATGGACTCTAGGCGGTAGAGGTTTTTCAGCGTGGAGATGCTGACCTGCCCGGGGGCGGTGCCTGCGTTGCCTTCCGGTGAGGCGAAGGTGAAGAGTGAGCCGAAGCGTGGGCCGAGAACGCGCGTGAGTGTTCCGCGGAAGCCCATGCTCATGGCGATGAGTCGGCCATCGGTGCCGTGGGTTTCTAGCAGGTCGATGAGTTGCAGGGCTTCGGAGATCGTGGTCGCAGTGGGGACGATCTTGCGGAAGTCTGGCGCGAAAGGGGCCATGCGATCGAGTTCGGGTTTGAGCGCGGGGGTGCCGTGGAAGTCGTGCCAGGAGAGGATGACGGCGGCGTCGTTGACGCGGAGCGCATCGAGTGCGGCTGTGCCGAGTTCTTCGGCGGTTTCCGTCTCGACGTCGATGAGCTGGCAGCCTGCTGCTGCGGCTTCTGCGAGGATGTCGATTTGTTGCTGCGCGGTGCCCTGGAAGCCTCCGCCGTAGGGTTGGCGGCGGCAGGTGGCGACGGCCGTTACTTCGGGATGCTCGGCGAGGAACTTGCGTAGTTGCGGCAGTTGCGCTGCGGGGTCGGGCACGGAATCGAGGCGGAACTCGAGGAAACGGCAGGCCGGGAGCGTTTGTTCGGCGAGCGAGAACATTTCCGGGCCGGAGACAGCGACGCAGATGCGTCCGGCGCGTTGATGCAGGGATTCCGGTGTGATGACGGGCGCAGGCATTCCTAAGCCATGGTACTGGCAGCGGCGGGGCGCGGGTTTCCTTTATACTCGGTCGATAGCAAAACGGAACGGAGCGGTGTAATGGCTAAGGGCGTTAATAAGGTAATTCTGCTGGGAAATGTAGGCAAAGACCCGGAGATGCGGGCGACCCAGGGCGGCACCGTTGTGGCAAACTTCACGCTGGCTACGGCCGATCGTCAGAAGGACCAGACCGGCAACTGGGTGGATAAGACCGAGTGGCACAACCTGATTGCGTTTGGCCGCACGGCTGAGATTGTTCGCGACTACGTGAAAAAGGGGTCGCAACTTTACATTGAGGGCAAGATCCAGACCCGCTCCTGGGACGACAAGGAAAGCGGTCAGAAGAAGTACCGCACCGAGATCATTGTGAATGACATGTCGCTGCTGGGTGGACGCGCCGGCGGTGAGGGTGGCGGTGGTGGCCAGTATTCCGGTGGGCGCAGCAGCGGTGGCTACAGCCAGGCTGGTGGCGGCAACTATGGCAATACCGCCAGCTTCGATCAGCGCACGCCTCAGAACGATTTTGCCAATGAAGGCATTACGGACGACGATATCCCGTTCTAGTTCGCTGACGAGGGCATAGGCTGACGGGCATGGTGGGTTCTGCTTCCAAGCCGATTCTTACGTCTGTGGCAGCCCATCTGTATGTCCGAGATGTGAGCGCGTCGATCGATTTCTATACGAAGAAACTTGGGTTTGCCACTGACTTTGTCTATGGCGAACCTTTGTTTTATGCGCAGGTAAGTCGTGACGAAGCGCATTTGGCTTTGCGTTCCATGGATGAACCGGTCTTTGCGGAAGATGTTCGTGTGCGGGAGAGCCTGCTCTCTGCTTCCATCACGTTGGCCAGTGTGGATGGGATCGAACGGCTCTTTCATGACTTTCAGCAGTCCGGGGCATCGTTCGCGCAGACCTTGAAGGTGGAACCCTGGCAGGCCAGGACGTTTATTGTGCGTGATCCTGATGGAAACCTGATTCTTTTTGCAGGACCGGCCAAGTGACGTCTTAAGGACGGTCTGTGGAAACGACTCGTCGTAGACTGTTTTCACCATGGTGGATGAACAGACCTTTCGACGTGATTCCGATGCGGCTCTCGAACAGCTCAAACAACGCCTGATTGATGGCGAAGACCTGGGTGGCTACGAGACGGAAGAGAACAACGGTGTGCTGAACGTGGTGTTTGACGCACCGAAGGCGAAGTTTGTCTTCACGCCGAACACGCCAGTGCGGCAGATCTGGATTTCCGCGCTGTCGACCAGCTTCAAACTGGATTGGGCGGACGGGAAGTTTGTGTTGCCGAAGACGGGCGAGGAGCTGGATGCTCTGACCGAACGGCTGATCAAAGAGCATACGGACGACGATACGTTCGAGCTGTAAGAGCCCGCGGGGCTGCCTTTTCAAAGACGACGCACTGCGCGCGTATGAGCTTCGCGTTGCGAAGCTGATCCCACATCTCAGAATCGAGATGTGGGGCACCCGTTTTCGTGGCTACTTGGACATGCCGATGGAGGCCATCATGCGGCCGGTGAAGCCGTCTTCTGCGCGGTGCGAGAAGAAGCGGCCGGTGTCGGCTGCGGTGTCTTCTTCGAGCACGCTGATGTTCTTTTCCTGCAGGCCCGCGTCCATGAGCTGGCGGCGGTTGGCTTCCCATAGGTTCAGGTGAAGCAGGGGGGCCGAGGGGTGAGTGGCCCGGTGCGCGCGCTGTGAGGAAGAGGTTCGGATACTTCTCGCGGATGGGGCCGAGATCGTAGACGTCTTTGAAAAGTGCGTCCACGTAGGCGAATTGCGAGGAGAACTCGTAACGGATGTCTTCGCTGACGGAGTAGCTGGCCGGGCCGATGGATGGGCCGATGGCGGCGATGATGTCTGCAGGATCGCTGCCGTACTGGCGGCGCATGGTGCCGATGCCGCGTTCGACGATGCGTGCGAGGGTTCCTCGCCAGCCTGCGTGGAATGCGCCGATGGCGCGACGCTTGGGATCGAAGACGAGGACAGGAACACAGTCCGCGACTTGTACGGTGAGCAGGACGCCGGGGACGTCGGTGAGCATGGCGTCGGCCTTGTGCTTGGCCGGCGCGAGGAAGTCGCTGGTGGCTTCCGTTGACGACGCGATGGTGCGCACGATGGGCGAGTGAATCTGGTGGAGCATGCCGAAGCTGTGGAAGCGGCTGGCCTTGATGCTCTTGAGGTAGCGCGTGCGGTTGGTGCGGACGTCTTCCGGCTCGTCGTGCTTGGTGAAGCCGAGGTTCAGGTCGCCCAGGTTCTTGGGCAGATGTGGGCGGTAGACGCGGGTGACGCCGCCGGTGCGCGTAGAGAAGCCGTGGACGAGGGCTTCGGCTGCGCTGAGGTTCTCTGCGAAGAGCGGTTTCGGGTTTTCCTTGGGAGTGACGGCGGCTTTCTTGGCGAGGTCTGCCTTTTTGCCCACGGGACGGCGTGCGCCTTCGGTCCAGGTGTTGCGGCGAGTGGCGCGAGTGCCGTGGGTCAGGCCGATGGCTCCCAGGATGTCATCGACGGCGGCGATGGCTTCGGGAGATTCCAAGTACTCGGCGGTGGGCTTCTTCGTTGCTGCGGGTTTCTTACGTGCTGCGGTCACTGCTTGATTTTACTAGTCGGTGCGGTTGCGGTCGCCGAACCATTTGGCGATGCCCAGCAGCAGGAAGAAGGTGCCGGTGGGAATGCAGCCGAGGGCGATGATCAGTACCAGCCAGCCGAAGTTATTTTTGGGGCCGTGGGCGGTCATGCCGCCGCTGATCCATACGCCGAGAGCGCAGAGGATTCCGACGCTTTCAATGATGGTGGAGACGCGGAGGATGGCGCGGGTGTCGGGGCGGGTGCGGCCTTTGATTGCAGGAGTACTCATCCGTGAACGACCGCCTGAATGACAGCGACCAGAACGCCGGTGACCGAAACGTAGAGCCAGATGGGGAAGGTCCAGCGCGCAAGTCTTTTATGCTGCGGGAAGCGCTGCGTGAGCGACAGGAAGAACGTGATCAGGATCATGGGCAGCGCAACGACGCTGAGGACGATGTGCGACAGCAGCATGGGCCAGTAGGTGTTCCAGAGCAGGCCGGTGTGCGCGATGGGCAGGCGGTACTCGCCGTGCAGCGCGTGGTTCAGGATGTAGCTCACGAGGAACAGCGTGGAGAAGATGAACGCCGTGAACATGGCCGCACGATGCTGCTTGATCTTGCGCTGCTTCACGTACACAAAGCCGATGACCAGAGCGATGGCGCTGAGGCCGTTGAAGACTGCGTTCAGTGATGGCAGGAAGAGCAGCTTCGTGTGGTTGGTGTCGGCGGGGGCGTGGTAGTAGACCAGCCAGAAGAGGAAGAGGCTCGCCACGGCGGAGACGCCAAGGATGGCCGCGATGATGGAGGGCGGCGTCTTGATGCGTTCCTGCTCGGGGATGGTCTGGGTGTTGGCAGTCATGAAGCCTCGTTAGAAGAAGATGCGGCCCTGAGCGTTCAGCATCATGGCGGCCAGCAGAAGCGGAAGGTAAATGACGCTGATCTTGAGCAGATCGCGGGCAATCTTGCGGGATTCTGCGGGTGGCAGATCGCGTGTGATGCGAACGAACTTCAGCGTGTACCAGAGGTAGCCAATACCGAGCACGATGGCTACTGCACCGTAGATCCAGCCTGCGGTGCCAAGGTAAACAGGCCACAGGCTCACCGGGATCATGACGACTGCGTAGAACAGCGCCTGTGCGGCGGTGGCTACGCCGCTGGGCTTGGCGACGGCGGTGACTTGAATGCCCGCCTTGGCGTAGTCAACGCGGTAGAGCCAGCCAATGGCCTCAAAATGCGGGAACTGCCACACAAAGAGAATGGCGAAGAGTGCGACGGCGGGCCACTCGATGAATCCGCGTGCGGCTGTCCAGCCGATGAGTGGAGGCAGTGCGCCGGGGAATGCACCCACGAAGGTGGCGACCATGCTGATGCGCTTCAACGGCGTGTAGATGGCGACGTAGCTGATGGCCGTGAGCAGCGTGAGCATGCTGGTGATCAGGTTTGTCGTAACCGCGAGAAATGCTGAACCGAGCACGATGCAGAGCAAGCCCAGGATGAGTCCGTGCGCGAAGGAAATGCGCTGTGCCGCCATGGGGCGGCTGGCGGTGCGCGGCATCATGGCGTCGGTACGGCGCTCAATGACCTGGTTCAGCGTGCCGGAACCAGCGGTGACCACGGCCATGCCGATCATCGCTTCGAGGAATTGCGGATTGAAAGGGCTGATGCCGGAACGCAGGCAGCCGAGGTAGAAGCCCGCCGCGGCGGTGATCATCACCATGAGGGTGACGCGTGGCTTCACCAATTCCTTGTAGTCGGCAAAGAGGGTGCTGCGACGAGCACTCTGGGTGGCCGATATGGATGCTGCGGTGACCATTTGGGTTCCACTGATAAGGATATCGCAGTGGTGACCGGTGACTGCCGCTAATCGAGCACGGAGAGGCGGTTGGGGTCTTCGTGTTGGACGAGATATTCGTTTGCGAAGACCACGACGATGGCTGCGCTGGGCACAGCGACGAGCGCGCCGGGGATGCCGCTGATGGCAGTGCCGACGAGCAGGGCAATCAGAACGGTGACGCCCATCAGATCGACGCTGGACTTCATGATGCGTGGTGTCAGGAGAGCATTTTCAATTTGTGTGTAAATGCCGTAGGCAAGGATGACACCACCCGCCTTGGTGAGGGAATCGGTCGCTGCAATAAGGGCAACCAGGACAATGGTGACGAGGTTGCCAGCCACGGGAATGATGTTGGTAAGCCCCATGAGTACGCCCAGCAGCAGGAAGTAACGGACGTTCAGGACGCGGAAGACAACGATGCTGTACACGGCCACCAGAAGCATCAGCAACAATTGGCCGATCAGCCAGCGAGAGACGCGTTCTTCAGCGACGAGCAGTGTATTTGCCAGGCGTACACGCGATTTCGGAACGACCAGAGAGAGGAAGTAATCGTAAACTTCCTGCCCTTCCAGAATGAAATAGATGCAGAGAATGGTGGCGGTAAGGACATCGAGCAGATGTTCTGCCCACAACGGGAGAGAACTGAAGATGTAGCCCGCAAAGGTCTCCATGGTGGAGGCGAGACGGTCGTTCACGTGGGTGAGGCCGATCTTGTCGGCCATCGGAATCCGTTGCAGACGCGCCAGCAGTGTGGGGAGACGGCCGGGGGCGTCCGCCAGGAAGTTGCGGAAGTCATTCATCACCGGCGGCAGGCCAAACCAGAAGAGAAGAAACAGACCTAACCCAATCCCGACTACGAGAGTGGCTACCGCGAGGGGCTTGGGCATGCTGCGCCCGCGAATCTGGATGTGACTGATCTTCACCACGACCGGGTTTAAAACGACAGCCAGCAGACCAGAAACATACACAATGCCCAGCACGTGGCGAATCTTCCAGAACAGCCCAAGCAGCACCAGCAAGCTGACGGTGAAGACGATATGGCGGCGCGTCTCGCGGAAGTTGCGAGAGGGAAAGCCGGTATCTGCATCGGCCCGCTGGACGTCGGCGGACTGTGGCGCGGGCTGAAGCTGGTCTGTCAGAGGTGGTCTCCGGAGTTTATAGATGCACTGCACCCCGTGTGATGCAGGGGTATTCCTCTGACGTTGATTGACGTTTACAGCAACTGCGCGCGGATAGCGGCTACCGTTTGTTCAATGGACAGATTTTCCGTGACGATGCGGTGCGACGAGCAGCGGATGTAGTGCGGGATGCGCCGTTGAAAGCGCGCCGCGGCGGCTTCGGGGTCCTGAAGATTCGGACGGACGGCGGCACCTTCCTGAAGCACGCAACGGTCGAAGAGGACGGAGAAAGGGGCGTCGAGGAAGACAACGGTGGTGTGCGGCGTCTGCTCCAGCAGGAGGCGGTTGGTGACCTCTTCAGGGGCGCCTCCGCCAAGGGCGATGACGGACCGGCGAGCACCCAGGCTGCGGGCGATGGCGGCGGATTCGCGGCGTCGGAATTCGGCCTCGCCGTGTGTGGCGAAGATTTCTTCGATGGTGTTTCCGGCGTGGCGTTCGATCACTGCGTCGACGTCAAGGAAGTCCCAGCCGAGCTCAGCGGCAAGGAGGCGACCTACGGTGCTCTTACCTGCGCCCATGAAGCCGGTAAGGACGATGCGTTCGGTAAGCAGGGTGGCGGGGGATGGGATCACGGCGGATTCGGCTACGAGCGTTGTCATGATGGTCTCAGGTTTGCGTCTGTTGTGTTCCGGAAATGCGAAAGCCGCGACCTTTTGGGGGTCGCGGCTCAGGAGGATCGAGATTGGTCTTTACGTGTGGTGCTTAACGCTTGAAGACCGCAGAATCCGCCAGGGCCGCGCCTGTAAACCAGTAGCGGTACCAAAAGCAGACGGGCTGGGTAAACTGCGTCATCTCTGGCAAGGAGCATACACCCGGGGCAGATCACGGGCAAGTGATTTGTAAAAGCCGCTGGCTGCAAAGAAAACGGCGTCCCTATTGGGACGCCGCTGTTGTCGTATGTGAAATGGATTTACTGGATGCTGTCTTTCGACGAGATTTCCCGCTCAATTTTGCCCCAGAGGTCAGAAGATGGTGCTTCACCTTCCGGTTCCAGCAGCATACGTGCGGTTTCTGCGATGTACTCGAGATCGCGGACCAGTTCGGCGGCCTGGGGACAGTCCCGCAGAATTGCCGCAAAACGAGGGTCGGCGCTCAGCTTACCGCCTTCTGCGCGTTCAAAGAGTTCGGGGAGAGCTTTTTCGAACTCCTCGCAGGTCCAGCGCTTTTCATCATGCTCCGGCATTATTTCGACTCCTGCACCAAGGCGGCATGTTCATTCTGCCGCAGAATTTCCCGCAGTTTCAGTCGCGCTTTGTGAAGCTGCGACTTGCTGTTGCCGGTTGAGCATTCGAGCATCTCGGCAATCTCGTTGTGTTCATATCCCTCAACGTCATGGAGCACGAAGACCAGGCGGTATCCCGGCGGCAGCGTGGCCACGGCACGTTCCAGAGCGACACGATCAACGGACCCGGACAGCCGCGGATCGCGCGAACCGAAGTCACGCTTGGGCGCGTCCTCTTCTGAGGGATTGATGGTCTCTTCGAGGGAGACGAGTTGAAGACCTTTCTTGCGGAGATGCATCAGCACCAGGTTCACCGTAAGACGGTGCAGCCATGTGGAGAATGCGCTTTCGCCGCGGAAAGAGCCGAGTTTGCGGTAGAGGTGCAGGAAAGCTTCCTGCGTCATATCCTCTGCCTCGGAAACATTGCCCAACATTCGCAGGCATAACGTGTACACGCGCCGCTTGTGCAGCGCATACAACTTGGAGAAAGCATCCGGGTCGCCGTTTTTTGCGCGCTCCAGAGCGTCTGCCTCACCAGCGATGGGGGGATTCCGCTTGAAGTGCCCGGCGACCGGGGTCGTATTGTTTTGTGTCATTCCGTAGCCCTGAACTTCCATTGCAACCCCGGTCTGGCACCACCAGTATGGTGAGCCGTCGTTCCTAGAAAGACCTGCAGGCTGTACTCCACCATACAGGACGGCATCACTGCCCAAGATTTGCACTGATTACGATGCGCAAGATTAGTGGATTACTTTTTCGGGGTCGAAGGTTGTATGGCGAAGAGAACTATCGGGCGCTGACCCTGAGGAAAAGCAGACGGAGCAGGCCACGCCGTTATTTAACTCCCGATAAAGCGGGCGTAGAGCGCGCGTGCTCTCGGGACTTCGCTGGTTCCCTGGATGACAGTGCGGCCATCGGCGAAGACGCTGAGGGTGTATTCGCCGTGTTGAAAGCGCAGCATCATGCTGTTGAATCGCACGTTGCCGAGCGGGCCAAGACGCTGCGCCAGCGATGCGAAGTCTACGGGACGGTGGTGCTCGTGAATCTGCACGGAGTTGCGGCCGCAGAGCGTGATGTGCGGACGGCCTTCACCAGCCAGATGACGGAAGTTGTGTTGGCCGCAGACCTCGCACGTGGAGCGTGGCTTGCCTGCGTGAACCTCAGAACGTTCCCCGGTCCAGAGATCAAAAGAGAGCAATGTCCGACGTAATGCGGAGGGCTGGCCAGTGAGAAGCTTGAGCGTCTCCGTTACCTGCAGCGATGCCGTGAAGTTGACGGCGGTGTTGAGGATGCCTGCGGTGTCGCAGGTTTCGACTGTACCTCCCGGAGGCTCTGGAAAGATGCAGGCGAGGCAGGCTGTGCGGGAATCGCCGATGGGAACGATGTTCATCGTCGCGGCATAGGAGCCGATCGCTGCTGCGTAGATCCAGGGTGTTCCGGTCTGCACGGCAAAGTCGTTGATCAGGTAGCGCGTTTCGAAGTTGTCTGTGGCGTCGAGGATGACATCCGCGTCTGCCAGCAGGGTGGCGGCGTTGGCAGGTGCCAGGTCCGCGATGTGGGCGTGGACATTGACATCGCTGTTGATCTCATCAATGCGACGGCGGGCTGCTTCGGCTTTTGGGAGAGCTTCGGCTGCGTCTGCTTCTGTGAACAGCATCTGCCGCTGCAGGTTCGATGGTTCCACGAAGTCGCGATCGATGATGGTGAGTGTGCCGACGCCGGCGCGGGCAAGCAATCCGGCAGAGGCCGCGCCGGTGGCTCCGCAGCCGACCAGAACGACGTGTGACGTTGCGAGTTTCCTCTGCCCGTCGACGCCAATCGCAGGGAAAAGGCGTTGGCGCGAATAGCGGTCGTCCGCCGGAAATGCTTTGCTGGAAACGACGGTCACGCGGTGCAACTCCTTGCTATTTGAGTGTACGAGGTATGAAGCGAGGGTGCAGCGAACCCGATGCAGGGAACCTGCATCCAACCGCTCCATATCTGGGGTTTTGGTTGTAAAGCATTTGTTTACGCCTCGATGCCGAGCGTTGCTGCTTGAAAACAGGCATCATGGCTATAAGACTGAGAGACTTCTGGGAGCAGGAACGCTGGTGCTGGTGAAGCTGTGGACAGGTGGGGTTGCGTTGCGACGAAAGGCATTGTGTTCGGCGGCCGTCATGATCCTGTCGGGCGCTGCCCTGACGGTGCACGCGCAGGAGCCTAATGGGCAGCCGTCCAGCGCCGGGACCTCAGGCAATGGTCAGCAACAGCCAGCGACAGGTGCGCCACAGCCCGTTCCCGGTGGCGGCAAGACCGTGCAGGTAGTCCCCGGAAAGACGAATGCGGCCGGTGACGTAACAAGTGGCACCAGCACTGCAGGCACAACCGCAGGTGCCGCGGCGCAGGATGCGGCCCAGGATCAAAGCGAGAAGGCAGCAAAGGCAGCCGATAACGCAGTTGCCGGTGTGTGGGCGCTTCGCGGCAGGAAGCTACGCTCTGTTGAATTTGAAGGCGTTGAGTTCGGTGAGAACGATCCGTTGCCGCAGAAGGAATTGGGATTGACTGCGGGCGACACCATCTCTCCGGACAAGGTCCGGACTGCGACACGCAGATTGTTTCTGACGGGCTTATATCGCGATATCCAGGTGCGCAGCATTGTGAACAGCGATGGCAGCGTCACGCTTTTGTATGTGGGCACGCCGCGCTACTTTGTGGGGCGCGTTCATATCCAGGGGGTGCGCTCCGAGCGTGTGACTTCGCTGCTGGAGGCCGCCTCTGAGTTGCAGCCGGGCTTGCCGTTCACAAACTCACAGGTTCGTGCGGGCGAAGAAGGGCTTCGTCAGACGTTGGCGCAGAACGGTTATTACGCTCCGGTGGTCCACTCTGCAACCGAACACCTGCCGGACGGCAAACAGGTGGACGTCTTCTACCTGATTGATGTCGGCAAGCAGGCATTGGTGGGAAACGTGACCGTGAAGGGTGATCCCGGCTTGACGGTGGACGAGTTCCGCAAACGAAGCAAGTTGCAGGAAAAGAATAAGACGCTGTTTGTTTTTAAGACGAAGAACAAAGTTACGCGCGATACGGTTGGTAACGGCCTGACTCGTTTGCGCAAGTATTACCAGAAGAATGATCGCCTGGAAGCCGCGATTGCGTTGGAGAAGAGCCAGTATGCTGCAGATCGTCAGCAACTGGACTACACCTTCCGCGCGTTCCAGGGGCCGCAGGTCAAGGTATCCATCGATGGTGCCAAAGTATCGAAGTCGCGGCAGAAGAAGCTGTTGCCGATCTATGAAGAGAGCGCGGTCGATAACGACCTGCTCAATGAAGGCGCGCATAACATTCGCGAGTTTTTGCAGCGACAGGGCTACTTCGATGCGGAGGTCACGCCGGATGTGCGCGGCATTCCGGATACTCCAACGTATGCAGAGGATGGCACGCCGCTGCCTCCGCCCAGCAACCTGACGGAGACAGTTGCGTTTCACGCCGTCCCCGGAAAGAAATACAAGGTGATTGCCGTGAATGTGACCGGCAACAAGTATTTCGAGACTGACAACATCAAGGAACGGATGCAGGTGGTGAAGGCAGATGCTTATGTCCGTTCCGGACGTTTCTCGCCCGTGCTGCTGTCCAACGATATTGATTCCATTACCTCGCTCTACATGGCCAATGGCTTCACAAAAGTGAAGATCACGACGGATGAGAAGAAGGGCGAGGACGATAAGAAGTTAGGCACGATTACTGTGAATCTTCATATTGATGAAGGTTCGCAGCAAAAGTTCGGCAGCATTACGTTGACCGGTGTGGATACTGCGCGAGCCGAGCAGATGAAGGCTCTCATCACGGCGGAGACCAATCAGCCTTTTGCGCTGGCCAATGTTTCCAATGACCGCGACAACATTCTGCAGGCATACCTTTCGAAGGGCTTCGATCAGGCCAAGGTGGAAGTGCGGCAGGCAGTGCGCAAGGACGACGCAACGCGCACAGACGTGACCTACCTTGTTACCGAAGGCGAGCAGGTGAATGTGGATCGCGTGCTGATTTCGGGCGTGCATCATGTGCGCCCAAAACTGGTAAATGACCGGTTGCTGCTGAAGCCCGGAGATCCACTGGATGAAAGCGCCATTGTTGAGATGCAGCGCCGTTACTACGACCTTGCACTGTTCAATGAAGCGAACGTTGCGGTGCAGAATCCGGAAGGCCTGGCCGATCGTAAGAATGTACTGGTGCAGTTGACTGAGGCAAAGCGCTGGGATGTGACGTATGGTGCGGGTTTTGAAGCACAGCTCTCCACGCCACAACCCAACTGCCGTGCGCAGCAATCGATTGGTAATACGACGTGCTCTCCAGAAGGCAAGGCCGGCGCGTCCTTCCGCGTCTCCGCGGATGTGTCACGCATCAACCTGTTCGGCACCGATCAGTCCCTTGCGTTCCATGTAACGTATGGCCTGTTGGAGCGCATTGCCACGGCAACCTGGAACACGCCGAAGTTTTTGGGCCGTCCTAATTTCTCTACGCAGGTGAGCGGCGGTTATTCCAACGTGCAGAACATCTCCACGTTTAAGGCCAGCACGCTGCAGGGGCTTTTCCGCTTAACCCAAAAGGTTCCGAAGGCAGATACGTTCATCTACGACTTCACCTATCGGCGAGTGTCGGTGGACCAGAACAGTTTGCAGGTTACGGCAAACCTGATCCCTTTACTGTCGCAGCCGGTGCGTGTTGGTGGGCCTGCATTCACGTGGTATCACGACACGCGTGCGCCTATTCAACTTGATGCGCAGAAGGGCATGTATCTATCGTTCACGGATTTTCTGGCGAGCGGTGTCTTCGGTTCGCAGACGGACTTCAACAAGGTCGATGTGACTTACTCCAGCTACTACACGTGGGGTAAGAAGCGGAAGTATACGTTCGCACGTAACACCCGCTTTGGTGTGGAGACTACTTCAGGCGCAAATCCGAATGCGGGTATTGAAGGTTGCCAAGGTGATTTGCTGAATACCAATGCGTCGTGCAATTCGGTTCCGCTGCCGGAACGTTTGTATGCAGGCGGTGCCAACTCACATCGTGGTTTCGGCATTAATCAGGCTGGCCCGCGCGATTTGACGACGGGATATCCGGTTGGCGGATCGGCCGTGCTCATCAACACTTTCGAACTCCGTATGCCAGCACCCGTGCTACCGCTTGTGGGCGACAGTGTGTCGTTTGTGTTGTTCCATGACATGGGTAATGCGTTTCTGCATGTGGGAGATGTTTTCCCGTCAATCGCCCGCTTCCATCAACCAAACCGCGATACGTGCCGCCAGGTCTCGGGCTTCGTCACGGTTGGCACATGCGACTTCGCCTACTTCTCTCACGCTGTAGGTCTTGGCGCGCGCTACAACACGCCGGTCGGTCCTATCCGCCTGGATGCTTCGTACAACCTGAATCCGCCGATCTATCCCATCATCGACGACTACACACAGTCCGTGCCCACGCATCATGTGGGGCAGTCAAGCCACTTCCAGTTCTTCTTCTCGATCGGCCAGAGCTTCTGATGATGCGCTTCTATCCATTCCGTTTCGATATCGCGAATTGCCTGCTAATGCTGGGAATAGCACTTACGGCTGCGCCATTGCTATCTCAAAAGCCTGCGCCGAAATCGGTGGAGGAAGGCAAGCCGCAGACGAAAGAGCAGACGCGTGCGGATGCGCACAAGCTTCCTGCAGAACGAGGCGATGTTATCGATCGCATTGTTGTGATTGTGAATGGTGATCTCGTACTTGAAAGCGATGTGGAGGAAGAGGAGCGCTTCTCAAAACTGTATCCGTACGGTGAGGACGATTCGAAGCCGATGCGCGAGCAGGCCATCACGCGTCTCGTTGATCGCACGCTTGTCCTGCAGCAACTTGGTGGCTTTCCTGCGGTTCCTGTTTCTGATGAGGAAGTCAACAAGCAAGAAGCGGATTTGCGTAAGGATCTACCCGCATGTGCACATGCGGATTGCACCAGCGACGCAGGATGGAAGAAGTTTCTTGAAAAGTCAGGATTCACTTCCGAGGAATTGCGCGCGCGCCTGAAGCAACGTGCGCAAGTCGTGCACTTCATCGAGCAACGTTTCCGCAGCGGGATCCGTATTGGCGATGATCAAATTGAGGACTATTACAACAACACGCTTCTGCCGCAGTATGCAAAGCAGAAAGCGACTGCGCCTCCGCTCGATTCTATTCGCGACCGTATTGGAGAGATTCTTTTGCAGGAGCAGGTAAGCACGCTGCTGGATGCGTGGCTAAAGACGTTGCGTGACTCCGGGCACGTTCGCATGATGCAACCGAACGAGGAGGCGCCCTGATGGCATTGCTGGACGCAAACACACCTCCTCCAAACGAGAACGCACCCGCGCCGAAGAAGTCACGCGCGTGGCGCATTGCCGCGTGGATTACGGGTTCTGTTCTGCTGTTCCTGCTGCTTCTGGTTGTTGGACTCGGCGTCTACACCACGACGGATGACTTTCAGAATCGCGTTCGCACGCAGTTGATTGCCACGCTGGAAGATGCCACAGGCGGCAAGGTGGACCTGGCAAAGGTGCAGTTCAGCCTGATGCACCTGGCAGTGGAAGCGGATGGATTGGTGATTCATGGACTCGAAGGGCCGGACCAAGCTCCGTACCTTTCGGCAGATCGCATTCTGGTGCGCATCACGTTGAAGAGCCTGTTTGCGCATGCGACGAATTCCAAAGGCGCGATGAAATACATCACGCTATCGCTGCTGCATGTGGACAAGCCGCAGATTCACCTGATCGTGAATAAGGACGGCTCCACGAACCAACCTGTTCCTAAGACGAAGAGCACCAGCAATGAGCCAGTGATGGACACGCTGCTGGATTTGCAGGCTTCTAAG
>Ga0206887_10116_pt1 | contig 18698 bp, 12 predicted proteins | sample Alteio_BWOrgHeat_89_FD_153248 | JGI IMG/M metagenome (GOLD analysis project Ga0206887, IMG submission 153248) | Enriched cells from forest soil in Barre Woods Harvard Forest LTER site, Petersham, Massachusetts, United States - Alteio_BWOrgHeat_Nextera3 ...
GCGGAAGTTGCGATTCAGTTCTTTCAATCGCGCATCGTCTGCCAGCAGCACAGTCACTTCGCCATTCAGTTCGGCGGCTTTCTGTGCACGTTTCAGGAAACGTGAAAGTGTCGCCTTCTGCAACGAAGGTTGTTTGCCATCAGTTCGACTCGGAGGTTCTGTAACGATCAATGCGCCTCGCGTACCTAGAGAAAAGAGACAGGAGAGGGAACTCCCTCTCCTGTTTATGCTACCTGTTCTGATGCAAAGTTATTGTGTCTTGCGTGCGGTCGGCTTTGTTTCTGTTGCGGGAACGTCGATGCCGCCTTCGAGCCCCAGCGAAAGCTGCTGCTCACGCTGATGTGTCTCGTACGCGCGAACAATGCGCTGTACAAGGTTGTGGCGCACCACGTCCTTGTCTTCAAAGTGACAGAAGCCAACGCCCTCCACGCCTTCCAGCACGCCAAGAGCTTCCAGCAGGCCGCTGCGTTTCGGATTCGGCAAGTCAATCTGCGTAAGGTCGCCGGTGATCACGGCTTTGCTGTTCATGCCTAAGCGCGTCACGAACATCTTCATCTGTTCGTTGGTGGTGTTCTGCGCCTCGTCCATGATGATGAACGCGTTGGATAATGTACGGCCACGCATAAAGGCCAGTGGAGCCACTTCAATGATGCCCTTCTCCAACATCTTGTCCACGCGCTCTTTTTCCAGCAGATCATAGAGCGCGTCGTACAGTGGACGCAGATACGGATCGACCTTTTCCTGCAACGAACCAGGTAAGAAACCTAACCGTTCGCCTGCTTCCACGGCAGGGCGTACCAGTACGATACGTTCGACTTTCTTCGCCATCAGCGCGCTTGCGGCCATCGCAACAGCGAGGTACGTTTTACCCGTACCGGCAGGGCCAATGCCAAAGGTCATGTCGTTTTGTTCAATGGCCTCGACGTACTTCTTCTGGTTGGCAGAACGCGGATTTACCATACGCTTCACGCCGTTGGCGGTACGTTGGCGTCCGCTATCCACAAGCTGTTTCAGTGTGGACGATGGGTCGGCCACCGCAAGCTTCACCAGTGCATGGAGCTCCGGTCCGGCCAGCATTACGCCGCTGCGGCGCAGAGCTTCAAAGTCCTTGAAGATGCGTTCTACCAGCGCCACGTGCTCGTCCGTTCCTTCCACAAGCAGGCCGTTCGATCGAAGGTCGATCGACACGCCCAGCTCCCTCTCCATCCACCGCAGGTTTTCGTCACGAAGCCCGAAGAGAGCTTCCGTATGGGGCGTGATTTCGAGCAGGATCTTGGCCAATGTGCGCTATGCCTCCATGGGGCTGGGGTGCGTTGAATTTGCGTGCTGGAAATTAGATGCGGGAGAGGCCTCGACCGACTGAGTTCCACGCGCCACAGAGATGCGGCGTCGGGTGGAGCAGATCGAATTGGCGAGTATCACCAAATCAGTCGAAGTTGCGCTGAGAATAGCTCTGCGAAACAACATCGTCAAGCAAAGAAACGAGGAAAAAGAGGGCCGAAACCCGAAGGTTTCGGCCCGTCATAGTGCGGAGGTAATGATTTGTTAGAAGCTCAGGCGTCCTGAGAGCTGGATCTGACGCTGCGCTCCCAGACCGACCTGGTTTCCAACCGTGGAGGACAGCGTTCCGAAGTTGCTGCCTGCACCGTTTGCACCCGACAGAGCGAAAGGTGTTCCAGGCTGTGCACCGCCAGTTGCAGCGGACGGAATCACCTGTGCCAGACGAATGTTGCCAGGGTTGGCAAAGTTCGGGTGGTTGAGGATGTTGAAGGCATCCGCGACGAACTTGAACCGGAAGCGCTCCGTGAAGGCGAATTCCTTCTGGAGGCTCAGATCCAACTGCACCAGGCCGGGGCCGGTGACATCGTTGCGGCGCTGGTTGCCGAAGCTGCCCGCAGCCGGTGTGGTGAAGGCTGCAGGGTTCAGGAACTGCGGACCCACCGTGGAGACCTGGTATGCACCGCGTCCGCCAACGTAGGGGTTCACACCGGCTACGCGGTTCGGACGGCGCACGTTACGGCTGTTTCCGCCGCCCGGCACGTTCTGGACCGCCGTGGTCTGCACCACGTTGCCCACAAGGACGGGGTTCGCGAAGGTTTGGCCAGCATACGGTGTTCCAGCCTTGCCCACGTAGGCCACGTCAGGACGCGTGATCAGCACGTCGATCGGCACGCCCGTACGGAAGTTGACGATGCTGCCAATCTGCCACCCGCCAACGACCGTGTTGCCGATGCTGCCCAGGTCGAACGTCTTGCCCTTGCCTACCGGCACATCGAACAGCGCGGTTGCGTTCAGAGTGTCGCGGATGTCGTTGATGCCGCGACCGTATTCAGGTGCCTGACCGTAGATCTGCAAAGGCGCCTGCGCGGTCGTGGCTTCGTTCGAACCCGACGAAGTGCCCAGTTCCTTTGCCCACGTGTACTGCAGGCCCAGCGATAGGCCGTTCGAGAAGCGGCGCTGCAGCGAGGTCTGCAACGAGTGGTACTGGTCCACACCGCCGCTGGTCTTGTAGTCGACTTCCGCGAAACGGTTGCCGAACTGACGGATTGCGGTACCCGCACCCGTAGTGGGGCTCGTCGTCACGCCGGTGATCAGGTTAGTGATGGAGCGCAGGAACAGGTTGCGTCCCGTCGATCCCACGTAGCCAACCATGAACTGCATGTTGCCCAGCAGCTGCTGCTGAATGCTGGCCGTGTAGCTGGCCACCTTCTCGGGCACCTTGTAGGTGGGAGCATAGGCACGCGGCTGGTAACCCAGCGTCGGGCTGTTGATGTCGTAGTTCGCGTACACGTCGGTCTGCGGATTGATCGGATAAACCTTACCGCTGGTCGCCGTACCGCCCGTGTTGGCAAACGTACGGGTCGCGCGGTCATTGGCTTCCGGCTGGATCTGATCTTCCGTCTGTCCGGGTCCGAAGTACCATCCACCACCAAGGCGAAGAACCGTTTTGTCATGCAGGCTGGCCGGAGCATAGGTCAGGCCCAGGCGGGGTCCGAAGTTCTGCGTGCTGGAGTACCAATCGCCCTTGTAGCTGGGGTAGATGGTGCCTGCAACCATGTCGAAAACCACGTTCTTATTGCGCGCTTCGTGCAGCGGCGAATAGTACTCGTAACGCAGGCCATAGCTCAGCGTCAGGTTGGGCTTAACCTTCCACTCATCCTGCGCATAAGCGATGTAGTACGACTGCTTCACCTGTGCGTTGCCGCTCAGACCCGTGAACGGGCTCTTATCGCTCAAGGTGCCATAGAACTGAATCTGATCCGGCACGTTGTTCGCGAAGTTCGTGAAGCTGTTGTAAGTGTACGTTGTGCCACCGATCTGGTCGTTGTACAGCGACAACGGGCGGATCTCAACACCGTACTTGGTGTTGTGGTTGCCGATCACGTAGCTGAAGTTGTCAATGTACGAGTAGCTCTGGCCCGTGTAGGGAGCGCCCGTGCCGTTAAACGACGACGACAGCGAGATCAGCGCGCCAACGTTGGTCAGACCGGCGATTGCGATACGCGAAGAGCTGAGATCCACACCACCGGTAGGACCGGCGACGCCCTTCACGCGCATCTTGATGCCGTTGTAGCCGAACTTGGTTTCGTTGAACATGCGCGGCGTCAGCACCTGGTTCAACGCCAGTACGGCGTTCTGCGGTACTTCCACCTGGTTGAAGCGGCTCAGCGAAGCATCCTGCACCTGCGACGACACGCCCTGATCGCGGTTGTAACGCGCATACAGGTTGAAACGGTCGTTGAAGTGATAGTCGAAGCGGATATGGCCGAAGTCTTCCTGGATGCGATTCTGGCCAACGCTGATGAGGCCGGATGCACCGTTGTTCGCGACGGGGAACGCGGCCAGCAAGGGCTGCAGTGCCGGGTTGGTTACCTGTGCACGCTGTGCGGCGCTCAGTGTCGTGGACGAATAGGGAACAGCCCAACCCTGGCGCAGACCTTCGTAGACCGCTGCGAAGAACAGCTTGTCCTTGATGAGGGGGCCGCCAACCGATCCACCAAACTGGTTCAGGCGGAACTTTGGCGTGTTGTTGGCAGTGTTGCGGCGGTTGAAGTAGTTACGCGCGTCGAAGAAGTCGTTACGCACATACTCAAACAGGCTGCCGTGAAGAGCGTTGCCACCACTTTTGGTCACAAAGCTGATCTGACCACCCGTACCGGTACCCAGTTCCGCAGGGTAGTTCGACGAGTCAACGCGGAATTCCTGCACGGCTTCCAGCGACTGCTGCAGACGGAAGGTGGAGGTCAACTCACCGTTCAGGTTGCCCGGAGACGTATCGATGATGCTGGTGGCTTCAATGCCGTCCAGACGGATGATGTTCTGTTCTACGGCGCGGCCTGAGAAGTGCATGTTGTCAAAGGTGCCGCTGCCCGTGTTCGTCGCACCCGGCGTCAACAGATACAGCTGCGAGATCTGACGACCGTTGATCGGAAGGTTCTTGATTTCGCGCTCGGGAACGTTGCCACCGATCTTCGCTGACGACGTATCCAGATCCACCACGCTGCCCGCATTCACGGTGACAGAGGTCTCTGCGCCCGCAACGCCTACGGAGAAGTTCTTCGTCACTTCCTGGCCCACGGCCAGTACCACGTTCTTCTGCTCATTGTTTGAGAAGCCGGCAGCCGTGATCAGTACGTCGTACGTGCCGGGCGGCAGGGATACGGCAACATACAGACCGTCGCCGTTGGTGGTCACTACGCGCTCCTGGCCCGTAGTCAGGTTGCGGATGCTCACCTGTGCATTGGAAACGGCTGCGCCGCTTGGGTCGGTAATTGTGCCGGTAAGCCGTGCCGTTGTGGTTTGTGCTCCAGCGGCTGCAGCGGAAAGACACGCGACCAGTGCGATACGCGTGGGGAGATGGAAAAACTTATCTGGCCTCATGCTTTCGAGGATTCTCTTTGCGCGTTGCCCAATGTTTACAGCGAGGTGAATGTACGGTTACAACCTGCGGATTATTGGGGAAATTTGAGCCAAATGTTCGTTCGGTAACAAAGTTTCCGCTAACTGAAACTCCGTCATTCGAGAGGTCCCGGAGCCGGATGCGAACATAGAGGTATGAAGGTCTTCCTGTTCGTTCTGATGGCCACGATCTTTGAAGCGGTGGGCGATGCGGTCATCCGGATCGCGATTGCGGCACCCCGGCCGCACATGCGAATTGGCTTCTTTCTGCTGGGGACGGCACTGCTGGCGCTTTATGGCACTTCGCTCAACCTGGCGCCGGTAGAGTTCGCCACCGTCACGGGACTGTACATCGCCACCCTGTTCGTGGTCTTCCAGATTACGAATTACGTCCTGCTGCACACGGTACCCACCCTGCCGGTCATGGTGGGCGGGTCATTGATCGTGGCTGGTGGCTTGACGGTCTATTTGTGGAAATAAGAGGGGAACCTCTTGCGTCAACGCCCAAAATCCGGTACCGTAGAAGGGTTGGAGAAACTGCGGCAGACCCGTGCTGTGGAGGCTCCCATCTTGCAGCCGGCCTGAAATGGTGACGGCGCGACCAGATTTCAGCCCTGACAAGCGGCAAACGGAAGAGAAAAGAGTTCGATGGCAAATCACGTATCGTCCCTGAAGCGCTCCAAGCAGACCATTGCAAAGACCGCAGTCAATCGCTCCAACAAGACCAAGCTGCGCGGTTCGCTGCGCCAGCTGCGCGAGGCCCTCGTAAAGGGTGATGCAGAAGCCGTTAAGGCTCAGTACCGCGCTACCGTCTCCATCCTGGACAAGAGCGTCCAGAAGGGCGTGCTGCACGACAACACTGCATCGCGCTACAAGAGCCGCCTCAACGCTCGCGTGAAGGCTCTGGCCACCAAGGCCGCTTAAGCTCACACGAAAGTTTTATCTCTCGCAAAAAGGCACGGATGCTATCCGTGCCTTTTGCTTTTACACTCGTCCATGAGAGTGTCTCCACATGCTTCCAACTGACGTAAACAACCAGACCTTCTCCCAGCGCGGCGAAAAAATCGCGCCAGGCAAACTGGCTGCTGCGCAGTATGTGATCGCGGTGATTCTGCTGGTATTGTTTGCCGGACTGTGGCGACTACAGGTACTTGGCGCGGAAAACTATCGCCTGCTTGCAGAGGCCAATCGCGTTCGCAAGGTGCCGATTCTCGCGCCGCGTGGTCGTCTCTTTGATCGCGAAGGCCGCCTCCTGGTCGACAACTATTCCTCCGTCACCTGTTTCCTGCTGCGTGAACAGATGCGCGACGCCGACCTGCCGCTGATCGCCGAGGGGCTGCACCTGCCCATGGACCAGCTTCAGTACATCCTGCGCCATTACCAGTACGCGCCAAAGTACCAGCCCATACCGTTGAAGCAGGACATCACGCCTGACGAACAGGCTTTCATCTCCGCTCATTTCAATGAGTTACCGGAGCTGGAGACGCTGGAAGAGCAGCGGCGTCTCTATCCGCGCGATGGCTTCGCTGCCCACCTGATCGGCTACGTCGGCGAAATCAGCGAAAGCGATCTCAAGAATCCCAAGTACGACTTCTACGAACCCGGCGACGTTGTTGGTAAATTCGGCGTGGAAGAGGCGTACGACGCTATCCTTCGCGGTACCGACGGCTCGCGCGACGTCATCGTCAACAGCCACGGTCGCGAAATCGGCAAGTTGGGCGAAGAACTCGCCGTCCCCGGCAAAGACCTCAAGCTGACCATCGATCTGGACCTGCAGATGGTGGCGGAAAAGGTGATGGAGGGCAAGAACGGCGGGCTGGTGGCTATGGACCCGCACACCGGCGAAATCCTTGCTATGGTGTCACGCCCTACGTTCGACCCGAACCAGTTCGCGGTGCGCCTCTCTCGCTCCTACTGGAACGGCATCATCACAGACGCGAATCATCCGCTGATGAACAAGGCCATTCAGGCGCAGCTTGCGCCGGGTTCCACGTTCAAGGTCATCATGACGCTTGCGGGTCTGCAGGAGAACGCAGCGCAGGATCTTCGCGTCGTCTGCAACGGCGGCGCCACGTTCTTTGGTCATTTTTTCGGCTGCGATCGCCACCACGGTTCGGTCGACATCCGCAACGCTCTCCCGTACTCCTGCGACACGTATTACTACACGCTGGCGAACAAACTTGGCATCGACACGATTGCGAAATACGGCCACCAGGTCGGCATCGGTCAGAAGACCGGCGTTGACCTTCCCGGCGAGGCCTCGGGCATCATGCCTTCGCCGGAATGGAAGCTGAAGGCGCAGCGTGACAAGTGGTACGCGGGCGAGACGATCTCGGTCGGCATCGGTCAGGGTGCCACGCAAGCTAGCCCGATTCAGCTGGCACGTGCACTTAGCGGCATCGCATCTGGCGGCGTCTTCATCCGGCCCCACTCGGTCATGGCAGATCAGATTGATCCCCAGATGCAGCAGGCGCTTGAAGAGACCTATCCTGGCACCGGCAAGAAGCGCATCGACATCACGCCGGAGAACTGGGAAGCCATCACCGACGCCATGGCGAACGTCACGCAGAGCAGCATCGGCACCGCGGCGGAAGCGCATCTGGAAGGCATCGACTTCGCCGGTAAGACTGGCACAGCCGACGTCATCAGCGGACGTAAAAAGGGAACTGCAGACAAGGCCACCTTACCCAACGCATGGTTCGTCGGCATGACGCCGCGTCGTAACCCGGACATCGTAGTAGCCGTCCTGTGGGAGCACGGCTACTGGGGAAACAACTCCGCGAAACTTGCAGCGCAGGTTGTCAACGCGTTCGTTGAGAAACAGCGCAAGAAGGCCGGAAACCTTCGTCTGGTACAGGCATCGCTGCCCCAACCGCCAAATCAGGACACTGGCACGAAGGACGACAAGTCCGCACAGCCTTCCGCCAGCACGAAGCCCATTGCGCCTGCTGACAAGAACACCGCAAAACCTGCCTCGCAGCCCGTGGCGCTGAAGCCGAAAGAACAGAAGCCCGCCGCTTAGCGACTGGCCTGATCGTCGGTGCCACTTATACTGAACTCAGCCGCAGATGACCCGTTTTTCCGCCTATCGTGACTTTGACTGGACGCTCTTCGGCTTCGTGATGCTGATGAGCCTCATCAGCGTTCTGGAAATTTACTCCGCCACGATGCACACCAAGTTCCACGGCTTCCACACGAAGCAGATGGTCTTCTTGGCCATCGCCGTGCCACTGATGTTCATCGTTTCGCTGATCGATTACCACCGCTTGCTCGAGATTGCGCACTGGGCCTACGGCGTCAGCATCGCGTCGCTGCTCGCCGTGCTTGTTGTGGGTAAAAAAGTGCTGGGCGCACGACGTTGGATTGCCCTTCCCGGCGGCATTCACTTCCAGCCATCAGAGTGGGTGAAGCTCGTGCTCATCGTGGCGGCAGCGCGTTATTTCTGGGGTCTGTCTGGCAAGGATGATCTGGATTGGAAAGACATCGGCAAGGCCTTCGCGCTCATCGGCATCCCCATGCTGCTGGTGCTCAAACAGCCCGATCTTGGCACCACCATGACGTATTCGCCCATCCTTATGGCGGGGCTGTTCTTCGGCGGTATTTCTTGGAAAAAGGCAGCCGTTCTCATCGTCACCTTCGTGGTGATGGTTGCCGGAATATGGACGAGCGGCAAGGTTCTGAAGCCGTACCAGAAGGCGCGTCTCACCAGCTTCCAGCATCCTGAAAACGACCCCAAGGGCAGCGGCTACCAGGTCCGACAATCACTCATCGCCGTGGGTTCCGGCGGCATCTGGGGCAAGGGCGCAACGAAGGGCACGCAGACACAGGGCGATTTCCTTCCCATCCCTTACACCGACTTCATCTTCGCGGCGCTCTGTGAAGAACATGGATTTGTCGGCGCGGCGCTGGTGTTGATCCTCTACTTCCTCATCCTCATCCGGCTCGTGCAAAACGCGCAGACAGCGAAGGACCCACCGGGTACGCTGCTGGTGATGGGCGTCGCAGCGGTCATGATCTTTCAGATCGCCATCAACATCGGCATGGTTCTGGGCATGATGCCTGTCACCGGCATTCCGCTGCCGCTGCTCAGCTACGGCGGGTCCAGCATCATCTTCACGTTCCTCGCACTGGGCATCGTGATGAATGTACGCATGACCCGCTTCGTAAACTAGGACAGTTTTAGAGAGCCGGTGAACCCGCTCCCGGAAGTACGACCGGCACGCGTACCCACTGCATTCCAGCGGCCTTCGCTGCGGCGATTCCGGCATCCGCATCCTCAAACACAAGGCAATCTTCCGGCGCAATCTTCAGAAGTTCCGCAGCCTTCAGAAACGGCTCAGGATCGGGCTTGCCTTTGCTGTAATCTTCCGCACCCACCAGCACATCGAAGCGATCCAGAATCCCGAGCGCGGTGAGTGTCTTCACAATGTTTTCGCGCGGCGATCCTGACACCACGGCCAGCGGAATCTTTCCATACTGCGCGGTGATGTGGGCCAGGACTGAGGCGATCGGCTTGATGTTCGCCACGCCCAGCAGATATTGCGCTTCCTTGTCTGCAACGATGGCTTCGGGGTCCATGGTGTAACCAAAGCGTTCGTTCAGCAACTTCACCACGCCCACGGGCGGAACGCCTGCCCACTCGTAGAACAGATTTTCCGGAAACGTGCCGCCATGCGCACGAATCGTATCCGTCCACGCAATGAAGTGTGCGGGCATGGAGTCTGCAATCGTTCCATCCAAATCAAACAGGTACGCCTTGAAATTGCCCGAGGGAAGGGCCAGTGAATCGCCGGTCAACATGGTTTCTCCTTCTTCCACCATACCGGCTTGATAAACTCGGCTCTAGATGATCGACCTTGCATTTTCCATTCTTGCGGCTGACTTCGCCAACCTTGGTGAGGAGATAGCCACGGCCGAACGTGCCGGTGGCACCGTGTGTCATGTGGATGTGATGGATGGCCACTTTGTGCCCAACATCACCTTCGGGCCGCCCGTTGTGGCCGCTGTACGTCGTTGCACTAACCTGCCGCTGGACGTCCACCTCATGATCGAAGACCCCGATCGCTACATCCCGGATTTTGCCAAGGCGGGCGCGGATTGGGTCATCGTCCATCAGGAAGTCTGCCGCCACCTGCATCGCACGCTCTCGCAGATTCGCGAACACGGCATGCAGCCTGCGGTCGTCATCAATCCGGCCACGCCGGTGGAGACGCTCATTGAAGTGCTGCCCATCGTGCATCACGTCCTAGTCATGACGGTGAATCCGGGCTTCGGTGGCCAGAGCTTCATCCCGCGCTGCGTGGAAAAGGTGCGGCATCTCGCGTCGTTGCGCGAGGAGATGAATCTGAACTTCCGCATTGAAGTCGATGGCGGTATCGCCGTGGATACCGTGGGAGAGGTCGTTCGCGCCGGTGCTGACCTGCTGGTAGCGGGTTCCGCAATCTTCGCGGGTCCTGGAAATCAGGCTCAAACGGCGAAGAACGCGGAAGAGTTTTTGCGTGTTGCTCGTTCGGCTGGTGAACTCACAGCATAGATAGTTAGTTAAGAATCCTTTCTACTTGCACGGTGTGCTGTGAGTGCTTAGGATGAGAGCCAATCTCATCTCATCCAACTCACACGCACCAGAAGAAGGGGATTTTTCATGCTGAAGAAACTCGTCTGTTCGTTTGTAGTGTGGTCGTCAGCGGCTCTTGCATCGGCGCAGGCACCCATGCCGGCACCATCCCCGGATCCCATCTCTACCATGGTCGGAAGGCTCGATCTGGAGCGATACAAAGCCACTATCAAGGGGTTGACCCAGTTTGGCGACCGCAGGCAGGGAACAGAACGCAATCGCAAGGCTGTGGATTGGATTGAGGCGCAGCTCAAAAGCTATGGTTGCACCAACACGGAGCGTATCCGTTACGACTATCAGCCTCCTGCAACGCCGCCAGTGCGGCCTCGCAGCACCGATCGTTCTGCTGGCCCCGGCGGTTCACGCCGTCGCGGCAACATCTTCCCTGACACAGTCAACAACGATCCCATGAAGCAGCCGGATGAAAAGATTCGCGCTCTCGATACCGAGCCTTCCAAGCCCGGTGAGCGCGAAGAGGTGTACTGCACCAAGATCGGCACGAAACATCCAGACCAGATGTATATTCTGGGCGCGCACATGGACGGCATCGGTTGGGGTGAGGCTGCCAACGACGATGGCTCCGGCACTGCGTTGGTCATGGAATTGGCGCGCATCTTCAGCAGTCCTGATGTAACGACGGATATCTCTATTCGCTTCGCGCTTTGGAACAACGAAGAGACGGGGTTGAATGGCGCCGCGGCCTATGTGGCACAACGCAAGAATCTGCAGGGCATTGAATCGCCTGCGGGTTCGGGCAAATATCCGGAACCGAAATGGCTGGGCATGGTCCAGCACGACATGATGATGTTCGATCACGGTATGCCGCACAAAGACGGCACCATGAGCAAAGAGCAGCGCCCGGAAGCAGATGTGAACATTGAGTATCAGGTCACGTCTAAGTACGCGGACCAGGCCATGGCGTTGGCTCATAAGTTTCAGCTTGCGGATGACAAATACGCTACGGATTATCCCGCCAACGTGGGTCCGCACATGACCAACACGGACTCGACGCCATTCATGGACCTTACGCCATCGCTCAGCATGCGGGAGGTGGAACGCGGCGCGCAGATGGGCAGCGGATGGGACCCGCAGCATCACCAGCCCACCGACGTCTATTCGTTCTATACAGACGATGATTTCCGTCTGGGATTGAACGCAGCGCAGACGACGCTTGGTGCCATCGCGCAGTTGACCGGCGCTACTTTGACCCCTGGCAAATAGGGCGAACTCTGCGGAACCATCTCCCTCTGGATGGTTCCGCAGAGCCGCGACAAAGGAATGACATTTCCTGTTCTTGGAAGTGGCTTGCGTGCGGAAGAGAATTTGTTACACTTCCGATAATTCGTTAAGAAAACTAACTGACAAGCCATTGGAACGGGTTCTGTTCCGATCGGCTGCGCCTTTGTATCTCCAAAGTGAGATCACGCACACGTGCTCCCAGCGTGAAGTGCGCGTTTTCCTGCACCCGCGATGTTCTGTTTGCTCACCGTTGTACACACCGTGTTACCGGAGCTGAGACACATGACTCGTTTTTCCCGTTCGCTGTATGTTTCCATCGCCGTTGCGGCAACCAGTGTTGCGCACGCACAGACCACGGCCACACTTTCCGGAGTTGTGAAAGATCCGCAGGGAGCGTTGATACCCAACGCCACTGTGGCCGTTCATTCAAATGCCACGGGTGCAGAGCGCTCCGTAACGAGCGGGAACAGCGGCGAGTATGTTCTTCCATCGCTGCAGCCGGGAGAATACACCGTCACGGTGACAGCATCGGGGTTTACCACTTTCAAGGTAGAGAAATTTGTCCTGCAGGTCGACCAGAAGGCAGACCTGCCCATCCAGCTTTCCGTGGGTGCCGAGGGCGTTACGGTACAGGTGGAAGGTGGTGGAGCGCCTGTGATCGATGCAGGGTCCATGACGGTAGGCCAGGTCATCGACAAGACAACGGTGCAGGAGATTCCGTTGAATGGCCGCCACTTCCTCGATCTCACTGTGCTCACTCCGGGCGGCGTAACGGCTCCAGCAAACGGTAATCTTACGGCGCCCAGCCGCGGTGTTGGTGCGTTCTCGTTTCTTACCGCCGGCAATCGCGACGACAGCGTGAACTTCCAGATCAACGGCATCAACCTGAACGACATCAGCAATGCACAGATCGTCTTTCAGCCCTCCATCAACACCACCTCCGAAGTGAAGATCAATAACTCAACGCCATCGGCGGAGTATGGTCGCAACTCCGGATCGGTGACGAATGTATCCACGCGTTCCGGCAACAACGAGTTCCACGGCGAAGTCTTTGAGTACGTCCGCAACAACTCGTTCGACGCGCGTAACTTTTTCAATCCGAAAGGGCAGGCGCAGGTTCCGTTGAAGCGCCATAACTTCGGCGCCTCTGTCGGCGGTCCCATCTGGCGCAATAAGACTTTTTTCTTTGCCAGCTATGAGGCTCTTCGCCAGCATCAGGGCCTGTCTGTGAACACCATCGTTCTCACCGATGCGCAACGTGCAGGCGTCACCGATCCCATCTCGCGACAACTGCTGCAGTTCATCCCGGAATCACCAGGCGGTGTCTACACCGGCTTTATCAACGGCCCGGTCAACATCGACCAGGGCACAATGGACATCCTGCACATCTTCAACCAGAACGACACACTGCATGGCTTCTACGCCTTTCAGGAAGACATCCGTACGGAGCCCACGACACAGGGCAACACGCTGCCCGGCTTCGGCGATCATCGCCCTGGCTATCGCCAGATTGCCACCATCAACGAAACGCACGTGTTCAGCCCGACGCTCATTAACGAGTTCCGACTGGGCGCTAACCGAGTGAATGTTTCCTTCATCAGCAACTTCACGCAAGGTGCGTCCAGCTTTGGCATGAACAATTTCCCAGCGGGTGTAACGCCCGCGGCAGGCATTCCGCAAACCAGCATCTCTACCACCGGCATCAATATCGGTGGCCCCAGCGGATTTCCTTCTGGCCGTATCGACACGTTGGGCGCATTGTCCGATGCCTTGACCTACACACACGGCAAGCACTCCGTGAAGTTCGGTGGAGAGTATCGCCGTTATCTGAACGCCAACTTCTCGCAGGATGCTGGCACGCTCAGCTTCGGCCCATCTGCGGCACTCACCACCACAGGAGGAGCCACCGTAACGCCTGCGCGAACGGCCATTCAGAATTTTCAGTTAGGTCGCGCCACCGGTTTCAGCATTACGCCGCAGCCCAACACTAGCCGCGTCTTCGGCAATGCTCTGGGCGCATTTGTGCAGGACACATGGAAGGTAACTCCTAACCTCACCATTGAGGCAGGCTTCCGTTTCGAATGGTTCGGCACGCCGACGCTTGGCGCAGGCAAGGCGACCATCTTCAATCCAGCAGATCAAACGCTGAATCCAGTGGGCTCTGCTGGCTACAAAGATCTCTATAGCCAGAACTACAACTACATGCCGCGCCTTGGCTTCACCTACGATCCTTTCGGCACGGGCAACACGGTTTTGCGCGGAGGTTATTCCATCGCCGCAGACCAGCCGCTCTCCGGCCTGGTGACAACGCTAAGCGCGAATCCGCCGTTCACCAACCGCGTCAGCTATACCGCCACGGCCTCTGGAACCTTCACGCAGGGCAGCAGCACGTATCTGTCAACCATTCCGCTCAACGCGCTTTATGCATCTGCGGCGGCCACCGCTATCTCAGTTGGATCGGTGCAGAACAACTATAAAAACGGCACCGTCCAGAGCTACAACCTGAATCTGCAGCAGGCGCTGCCAATGAATATGGCGCTTTCCATCGGCTACTACGGTTCGGTGGGTCGCCATCTGCGACAGAGCCTGAACGTCAATCAGATCAGTCCAACCACCGCTGCGCGAAACTTTACAAAAATCTCGGCCAGCAGCCCGATCAGTCCGAACGCGTCCCTGAACACGAATGTCACTCAGGCATCCAGCATTGGCCAGTCCAACTACAACGCCATGTGGCTGAACGTCCGCAAAAACATGGCACGAGGCTTCCAGGTGAATGCCACGTATCAAGTTTCCAAGTCGCTTGATCTTGGTTCGGGTACCGGCACGCAATTCACAGACAGCACGCGTCCTTACCTGAACTACGGCCCGTCAGACTTCGATACGCGCCACCGCATCTCTGGCAACGCGGTCTACCAGTTGCCGTTCAAAGGTAACCGACTGGTGGAGGGCTATCAGATCTCCGGCATCCTGCAGTGGCAGACGGGGAATCCGCTCAACATCACCACACCTTCCACCTTCACCGGCACCAGCGGTGTGCAGCATCCCACGTTGTTGCAGGCTGTTCAGTACCGCAAGGATTACGTTTATTCCGGCACATCGCCGACGGTTCGCTGGTTTGCTTCCGGCGGCTCCGATGCCAATCCCGGCGGTACCGTCTGCACCGCTGTCACCTCGGGCTGCACCTTTTACACGCCCAGTACCGGATTCGGCACCATGGGCCGCAACGCTCTGGTGGGGCCCGGTTTTGCCAACTTTGACCTGTCACTGGCCAAGAACACGAAGATTGTGGAACGTGTCGCGTTCCAGCTGAAGGTGGACATGTTTGATCTGTTCAACCATCCCAGTTTCGGCAACCCAGGCACCACGGCGCAGAGTGGCGCCACTTTCGGCGTCATTACAGCGACCCGATTCCCCATTGGCGATCTTGGATCCTCGCGTCAGTTGCAGATCTCAGGAAAACTCACGTTTTAGCGAAATTCATCCATCTCAGCCGCCGTCGCCCTCGGGCACGGCGGCATTTTTCTGTATCCAGCCCTGCCATGAAACGCTTTACCTGCCGTGGCGTCCAAAACGGATGACAGGCTTTAGAATGGATTGAGCTTTATTCCGGCAGCAAGACCGGCCGCCGGACCCAGGGGTTTTCAGGCATGGTTTCACTCTTCGGGAAGTCGGCATTGCCGCGTTCCTTCTTCATCCGCCGCGGCGTTGCGGTCGCTCTCTTGATGGCCGGTATCGCAGCTTCGGCATGCGCGCAGCAGTCGCTTCCTCCGGGAACCACCTCCGCCACACCCGACGACCAGACACCCACCGCTGTCCTTAGCAACAACTCCGGCAAGAAGACGCGTAAGTCCTCGCAGGAGAAAAAGGACGAGAAGGTCGTCCAGTCCAAGGACACCGTCAAGAGCGAGAAGGCCCGCAAGCAGCAGATGAAGGTGAATCCGCTGGGCGATGTGAAGAGCTCACAGCCGGACAAGCTGCTGTATGACAAGGCGATGGTCGCTATCAACAAGGGCCGCTTTGAAGTCGCACGTCTCGATCTGCAGACACTGCTCTCCACCTACCCTGACTCCGAATACCAGATGCGTTCCAAGCTGGCGTTCGCCGACAGCTGGTATCGCGAAGGCGGCAGTGCCGCGTTGGCACAGGCCGAAACGGAATATCACGACTTCATCATCTTCTTCCCGAATGCTCCGGAGGCCGCGGAAGCGCAGATGCGCATCGGTGACATCTACTTCAAGCAGATGGACCGCCCAGACCGCGATTACACCAAGGGCATCCACGCGCAGGAAGAGTATCGGAACATGCTTGCCCAGTACCCGGATTCCTCTCTGGTTCCGGAGGCCAAGCAGCATCTCCGTGAAGTACAAGAAGTGCTCGCTCAGCGCGAACACTCCATCGGCGAGTTCTACGCCAGCCACGAGAACTGGGTCGCCAGCATTGCGCGTCTGCAGACCGTGGTCGATACGTATCCGCTCTACAGCCACATTGACCAGGTACTCATCAGCCTCGGCGATGCCTATGAAGCACAGTCCCGCTTCATCCGCACACTGCAGTTGCCGGAAGACGCAAAGGCTCGCCTCCTGAGGACCTATGACGATCAGGCTGCCGCTGCATATTCCCGCGTGGCCACACAGTATGCAGCATCGGCCCACGTCGAAGATGCGCGAGACCGCCTCGATGCCATGAACCGGCCCATTCCTGAACCCACGCCGGAGCAGCTTGCTGCCAGCCAGGCACTGGAAGACAGCCGTCAGACGTACACGTTGGCCAACCGTGCCAAGGGCCTGATCTTCCGCGGACCAGACACGGTGCAGACCGCCCGCATCGGTGATCCGGCTCTGGCTGATCCCAAGGCAACGCTTGCACCAGAAGTGGCACGTCACAGCGAAGAGGCTTACAAGGCCGCGCTTGATCCCAAGGCAACCATGCCTGCTGTCGGTACGAATGCTCCTGCGGACAATGCAGCGCCCGCTGCGACTCCCGTTGCCGGAACAACTGCGGCTGGAGCAGGAAGCGCCCCTGCCTCGTTGCAGGACATTCCCGCTGAGAACGCAGCGCCCACAACTGCAGGAAGCAGCTTTACCGATACCCCAACGGGCGTCGCCACACCGACCTCTACCGGTAGCCGCAGCACTGGCGTGACCATCCTTTCGCCCGGAGCCACGGACAGCACTGGCAATTCATCTGCACCTCCGGCCGCAGGCAGCGTTCCGGCAGGCACCATCTCCGGCGTAGGCCCGCGCAATAACACGGATCTCCCCGCAGTGGAGAAGGCTGCCGAGGCTCCCGATGCGGTGAATGATGTCGCAGGACAGAAGACGCCTGCTGGTCAGGCTCCTGTGCTGGATAAGAACGGCAAGCCCAAGAAGGTGAAGCCGGGGATCGACAGGGACGAAGAGTCCTCCAGCGCGAACAAGAAAAAGAAGGGCCTCAAGAAGCTCAATCCCTTCTAAACACCAGCGAGTCGTCGCAACAGAAGAGGCAGCCTTCAGGCTGCCTCTTTTCATGCACTACACGGGTTTATCGCAACGCGCTACACTTGCAATCCATGCGACCCCTTAGCCTGTTCGCCGCCGCCTGCTTTGCTGTTTTACCCCTTGCTCACGCACAGACCGCTTCCTCTCCTGCATCCGCGCAGGGCATGGTCCCTCCGCCGCAAATCGTCTCGCCAGACGTTGCGACCGACGGCACGGTAACCTTCCGCGTCGAAGCGCCCAACGCGAAGAAAGTCACGGTCACGGTAGAAGGCATGGCCAAAGCCGTGGACATGCAGCAGAACCAGAACAACGGTGTGTGGGAGGCGTCCGTCGGCCCGCTGCGCCCCGACTATTACGGCTATACCTTCGCCATAGATGGCAAGCGCACACTCGATCCGCGCAACGCGGCCATCCGCCCGAACCTCATCAGTCCCACCACAGTCGTTCACATCCCCGGAGCCACGCCGCTTCCGTGGGAGATGCAGGATATTCCGCACGGCGAAGTCACGCATCTCTTCTACCGCTCAAAACTCGTGACACCCAGCGCCGACGACGACGGCTACCGCAACATCTGGGTTTACACACCACCCGGCTACGACGCCAAGCGCAAAGAGAAGTACCCCGTCCTCTACCTGAACCACGGCTACTCCGACGACTCCAACGGATGGACACAGGCTGGTCAGGCGAACCTCATCATGGATGCGCTGCTCCACGACGGCAAGATCAAGCCCATGGTCGTTGTCATGCCGCTCGGCTATGGCACCATGAGCATCGTCCACGCGGGCTGGAACCGTGTCGGCAGCATGATCTTCAAGAATCAGCAGCTTTTTGAAGACCAGCTTCTCCACGAAGTCATCCCCATGGCGGAACTTCGTTACAACATCGCCAAGGACCGCAATCACCGCGCCATCGCAGGCCTTTCGATGGGCGGCGGCCACAGCATCTACACCGGCCTCAACCATCCGGAGACGTTTGCTTACGTGGGCGCATTCTCATCCGCCGTCGTCTCACCCGCGTTTGAAACGACTGGCTGGCGTCCCACGGCGGAAGGCGCGGACCTGGACAAAGGATTTGCGCAGATCGTGCCGAATGCAAAGACACAGCAGCCGTTAAAACTCTTCTGGATGAGCTGCGGCACAGAAGACTCATTGATGCCCGCCAACCGCGCGTTCGGCAAGTGGGCCAAGGCAAACATCAAGGGCGACGTCCAAACCCGCGAAACCCCCGGTATGCACACCTGGATGGTCTGGCGCGACGATCTGGTGGACTTCACACCACTGCTGTTCCGGTAAGCATCCTCACAACACGGTATCCTGAAAGGAGCGCACAACAGCGCTCCTTTTCTTATGCCGAACGAACTTCCCAAAGCCTACGACCCCGCCGCCATCGAACAGAAATGGGCGGACTTCTGGGTCGCTGAAAAACTCTTCGATACCCCGCTGAACCAGCCCTCCGATGGCCGCAAACCA
>Ga0206887_10117_pt1 | contig 18694 bp, 13 predicted proteins | sample Alteio_BWOrgHeat_89_FD_153248 | JGI IMG/M metagenome (GOLD analysis project Ga0206887, IMG submission 153248) | Enriched cells from forest soil in Barre Woods Harvard Forest LTER site, Petersham, Massachusetts, United States - Alteio_BWOrgHeat_Nextera3 ...
CCGCCGACGTAGGCGTAGCCCTCGCCACCCTGAGCGCCGTAAGCAGTGATGTCGTAAGTGCCCGGGTTCAGGGTGATCGTCTGCTCGGATCGACTATACAGGTAATCGCCGGTCTGGGCGGAGCCGGTAAGCGCTCCAAACATTAGAAGGATCGCGACCATGCAGACGGCGCCGAACGAATGGAATTTGGAAGGAATCGGGCACTTATGCTTTGTTTTCATATCATTCTCCGTTCTGAACCCTTCAAGGACACTTCTTATATATCAGTTAATTGAGAATTTGTCAACCCAAATTCGGATTGTAAATCGTCACTCATGGATAACTCGTATTCGTCCATTTCACTGTCCCGAAATTAAACGTCAATACCACTGACTGTCCAGGCTGCGTGACAATCGGCGTCACAGTCCAATTCGTTCCTGCGGGCCAGTTGGTTACCGGATAACCGCCGCTGCCGGGATTCGCGGTGGTGGCATTGGTAATAATAATCGCCGCGCCGGCCGGGATCTGCGATGCGTCGTCCACGCGCAAAATGTTGGTGGTTGAAGAGTAGGGATAAATTTCCTCAACCCTGCTTCCGCCGCCGTAACTGATAGAATTGAAGCCTCCGTTGTTCTGCAAAATCCATTGCCAGTAGCTGTTGTTAGTGTTGACCAAAGCATAGGGACAGCCATTGTATCCGCTGGAAACTCCCATCTTCGCCCCAAAACATTGGTTCGCGGTTACAATTATATTCGTGCCTATCCCCATGCCAACAAATCCTACATAGCCCGCATTGTAAATTGTGTTATTCGAAACAATGCAGTCGGTCAGAATATCCTGCGCGTCTGATGAAACGCTGCTGGAGCCGCCCCTGACATAGGCCAAAAATGAATTATTTGTAAAGATATTGTTGTAGATTCTAATGCCGGCAGTGTTGGTAAAAGTCCCGATGAGCGTTTGATACCCGGCAGCATTAAGCACAATCGGCGTGGCATATAATCCATCTTCAAAAAAAGTGCAGCCGACGACCGTCAGATTGTCAAATCCGGACAACCCGATGCCATTGTCCCCGCTGTCATCCGTGGCATGAAATACACAATTTGAAATAATGTAATTGGCATTGTGGTTCTCCGCATTCGCATTCACAAGAGCGGCCAGTGTATGGGCCCCCTTATAAGGATGAGGGCCGTCAATAAAGGTGCACCCCGAATAGAAACTGGAGAAATTAGTCCACCCGTGGCCTTGATAGTATTCAATAAACTCGTAAACATTCGATGCGAGGCAATTCATTGCCCGGATGCCGTGCTCATAGTTGAAGCAATCGGCATTGTCGTTGTAGAAATCGCAATTGGAAACCACCGCGAAACAGGGCGGATTTGCCTGATCGGGCGTGCCAATCACCGCTTCGCCTCTCAGATTTTGAAAGGTGCAATTGATATTAGTAATAATGGGAATGAACGGTGAGTTGCCCGCAATGTCATCATTGATCCCCTCGTCGGTGCCGTCCCAGCCGTTTCCCGTGAATTGATTGGCCGGCTGTTGGTCTTCCTGGCCTTTTAATCCGATTTCGACGCCGCCATCAATGGTGAGATTGTTAATGGTTAATGGATAAGGTGCTGCGATTCCGGGGGAACCGGAATTAACCCCGAACATTGACGACCTGCAACAGATGAAATTTTGACTTTTCCAGGCGCCACACGCCATCAAGATGGACTGCCCTTGTCCGGCTCCTTCAAAATCCAGGCCACCATTGGTGATGATGATGCAGTAAATGGAAAGGGCGAATTCATTTGGGAAGTCGTTCGGGAAATTCGGCCCGGCGTTGGTATATGAGAGAAGCGGTGCAAATAGATAAGCATTTGTCGAACCCCATGGCGAAACGGTGCCCGCGGGAATAATAATCGCAGTATTGGTCCCTGCCGCGGCCATGCAGTTTTTAAATGGAAAATAATTGTTGGTCCCATAAGTGCAGAACGCCAGGTGTTCGGAGGTGACCGAAGCGGTGATATTGGCATCGGGCGTTCCGACAAGGATGATATTGGTAAAAAAAGTATAAAAGCCGCCGTTATTGTTCGTGGGCATGGAATTGGTAAAAGGGTCGTCAATCTGCAGATCATTGGTGGTACCGGGCGTCCAGGTGTAATTCCAAATCGGGTGGACTGGCCCGAAAACGAAATGGCCGTTTGCGTCATAGTGGGCTCCCGACAAAGATGGATTAGGAAAAGGCACCGTCACTTGCGGGGTATCATTGCCATATACAAAGGCACCGTTGACATAATTCGTAGCGATGCCGATGAGGGCATTCGTTCCGGAAAAGTTGGTGATAACTCCGACTAAATCCTGATTATTTGTTGGGGTCGTAAAATCTCCAACCAGTTCTATCGTAATAGTCTTGCCGATGTCACCAGCAGAAAGGGTGTTCGTAAAACCGATTTTACTTGAACCGGCCGTTGTGTAAACGTGGACCTGCTGGGCATCCGGCCACGCACCGAAGTTGGTGACATTTAAAGACACATCTAGGGTAACAATACTACTCGTGATTGCTCCAAAAACGTTTGTAACCACGACGTAATAATTACCAGCATCGCTTATTTGGGCCGGATCGAAAGTTAGGGTCGCATTTGTTTGGTTAGCAAGGCTCGACGAACCGAAATACCATTGATAACTCAGGGCAGGAAAACCTTCTGCTGTCACACTGAAAGCTACATTAGCCCCCTGTAAGACCGTTTGATTGGTAGGCTCAATGATAATTGTCGGCGGAGCACCATCGGGATATAAAATATAGTTCGGGACGTTTGTCCCGAAAGTGGCCAGTGGATTACCGTTGGTATCGGTCGCAACGTAATGGTAGCCAATATCGACAATGTTGTTGCTCTCAGGCGCCTGGTTGGTTTGCGTGGTAAACCAATACAGGCCGACCTGGTCCGCCGTGGTGCTTCCCGCCTGAATAAGCAGTGAATTCGTTGGCAAATAGAAATTGCCAAACCAACTGGTTTCCCAATTGAAATTGGTTATCATTAGATCTTTTAGCCCAACATTTTCCAACATGTTTGTAAAAGGATTCCCTCCGTTTTCAGGATATGTTTGCCAACTCAAATTGTTTGTATTATATGCGTTGTAATTAAAGAGCGTGTAGCTGGAACCATTGTAAACGTCATTCCACCAAATAGCTGTTCCGTCGAAAGAATTGTTCTCCGCCTGCCAAGATGATAAGTTAAGGCCACTCCGCACCATCTGGATTCCTCCGTTATAAAATGTGCAATTTTCATAGTTGAAACTGAGGTCATAGTCCTGATCCCAATAGTCAGATTGGACCCGGAAAAACAGGCAATTCGTGAAATACAAAGATTGCATATCATGGGTGACGATAGAGCCATCATAAAACTCGCAGTTTCTAAACGTGTCCGCTCCATAACCCGGACTGTCCTGGATTTCGCTAATAAGGGAACATGCAGCCCATTTAGTAAAGTCAGCCGACATTAATGGCTTCTCACTGAGATTATTGCCATTGGAACTAAATCCGAGCAGGATACCGGTGAACGGCCAGTTGCCATTTCCACCTTCCTGCGCCATTTGGTAATAGGTAACGATGTCAGGCTGCGTGGCGTCTCCGTTGAGCGACAAATTTGCGCCGTTGTCGAGGGAAATTCCATAACCAAAACCTACAATGTCTCCCCAAGCTACCACCGTTCCCGCAGTAAATGTCAGGTTGCTATATAAATTGCAGCCGCCAAATGCATAATCCAAAGGGTCATAGTGATACCCCAAATCCGGTGAACCGTTTGTGTCCCGCCGTGCAGTAGGACCTAATGTCGCTAAGGATGAAATATTCGTGCCAGCATATACGATTGGAGGCCAAGTGGTCTTTTTTGTCAAATCATTAAGCAAGACAGGATCTATGTCGGAGGTGCCGTTGGTGTGATAAGGACTATTGTTGGTGAGGTAATAATTTCCACCGCCGACAACCTGATAAACTGGTACCGATGGCGATGGCAAATACACAACGTGATTAGTGAAAAAAGTTACCGAATAAATGCTGTTAGAGATAATCGTCTGGCTTGTAATGAGGCAGTTTGTCATGACTGCAGTCTGTCCACTGTCAAATTCCTGAATAAAAGTATAACCGGAATCAGCCGTCACATTTTCAGCGACAATGCTCCCGAGCAACCCAACCTCCGCGTTGCCGTCGCTAATTATTCCGGAGGTTTCGTCTGGAGTGTAGCCAATTAAGACGTTGTATAAGTTCACATTCCAGCCATAACATGGAATTTCGATATTTAAAAATTGGCAATCTCTAACATCATAAGAAGTCGCATAAGGTTCGAAATTGATAATGCCCTGATATGCGTAACTAAAACGCAGATCATGAAGTGACATATTTGTTGGATCTAATACTAAAAAATACTGCACATCGGTATAATTCGGTGAACCAGAACTAATCCCCCCGATCGTTTCACCAATTGTATTATCATTTTGAGATGTGAATATAGCAGGGCGATAAGGCGCAGTCTGGCAGTCAAGCGTTCCATCGGAGCTAATTTCGATACTGCCATCATCACTCCCGCTATATCCGTTGCACTTTATGACTGCTCCGCCTTCTAGAACTGTCGTTCCCGACAGTAAATAATAGCCGGTAAGATAATAAGTCGTGTCTGCTTGAAACGTAAAATCAGTCTGGTCAGAATTAATTGCTATATAATCAAACACCACGCCCGGTTTTCGAATGGGATAGGCTCTGGCCAGTTGAACTTTGTTCGTTGTCGTGGCGGTTGCCCGCACCGGAGGCAGCCATCTGACAGAAGAGATTTTTCTCAAAATTGGGTTGCCAGAATTTATGGCGCTGAGTGGCTGGGAAGGCAGCGTAGCTAATTCCGATGACAATTGCTGATAAGGAGCTTCCTCCACCAACATCGTTCTCCCATTCAAGTTCACCCAACTTTTATAGACGGATGCCTGATGAAAACTATTTTGCGAACTAGTAGTGTCAGCCGAAAAGGCCCGACCATGTCCCATGGTCATTTGACCGAAAGTCAAAGTGGTGTCTTGGAGCCCGGAGTTGCCAGGAACCGAATTTTGAACGGGCGTGGGGGGATCAAAAAATTCTGTAAGAAGCTGTAAACCGCTGTTTTCGGAATTTAATCCAAATTGATCCGGCGCCGGTGGTTTCTGCCGAAAAATTACGTCCTGCTCAAAACCGCTCTTTTTATATGTATAAAGCAAATCCGCGTCGATACCTTCAAAAGCATTGGGATAAATGATCTGATTAGAGCTAATTAATTCTCCAATTGAATTGGTCAAAACCCCTATGATCACAGTATTTGTCCCATCATTGTAACTCAAGGCAATTGGCTGACTTTGCAATTTCAAACCATTCGGCGTGACCAAAGTAATGAACCCGTTGAAAATATCCGCAGGAAAGTAAGCCTGATGTTGCCCGTTAGTTGCCGCAGCCGAACCGTCAGGTAAAATATTTATCTGCTCTAGAGAATCCATCCATTGGCCATTTTGTCGATAACAAAGACCAGTGGCCAGTTCCGTATAAGAATGGGCTTGCGAAATACTCTGGCCGCCTGGACCCTGCTCATACTCCGTCCATCGCCAAACTCGCGAATTGGCATCGCGTGATACAACGGAGGGTTGAGTTGGTGGTAGAAGGGTTGTTGATTGTTGAGTTACTTGTTGTGCCCGGCACAAAGAGATGAAATTTAACAGAATAAAAAAACGACAAAAATTAGAAATGCTTTTCATGGTCAGAGAATTTGAACCGCCCAATTTTTAAGCCTCTCAAGATAAAACCCCACCCGAAGGTAATTCCTCCCTCTTGTGTATACGGTTTTAGTTGTAGGACTGCGCTCATATTGAATTTCGCGCCGCCTGCCTGCGTAATGTTGTCCCCTTACTTATTAAAGTGATCCGCGACTGAGGTTATCACCACATTAGCAGAGAAAATTATATCGTCCATTAAAACTTATTCACAAACGAACAAATTTACCTGCTCCTAACATTCTGAGATGAAGTTAGTTGAATTTCAAAAACTCAATATTGTTTTTTGATATTTTTTGCGATGCAAATAAAGAAAAGGCCGGCTTCACTGCAAATGGTATGGCAAACCTGCCTGATAAAGCTTGAGTTGTGATCGAATATTGTCGGCTAAAGCAGTATTGGATTGCGCCTGGGCCAGTTGCAAGGCGCTTTGAGCGGTATTGACTGCTTCGGCAAATTGCCCATTCTCGGCATAAGCAGCGGCTAAAGCGCTAAGAATGCCTGGATTTTCACCACGTGTAAGCTGGTTTGCCCGCTGGGCCAATTCCACGGCTTTATAGCCATTTCGTTGCGAGGCCCTCGGGTTGATCGCCAATGCCCAGGCCAATCCATTCAAGGCCTCCGGAGAATCTGGATTAATTAGCAGCGCTTTTTGGTAGTGAACCATCGCGTCATCTATATTGCCATTTTGGAATAAAGCGTTACCGAGGTTATTTTGAGCCTCGGCAAAGTTGGGATCAATTTGGAGCGCTCTTTCGTAATTTGTTATCGCTTCACTCACATCCCCCATTTCAGACAGTGCGAGACCGAGATCATAATGGACTTCGGCATTATTGGGATCAAATTCGTTTGCCTGTCGAAAATCGGCTATAGCATCACTTAAGTTCCCTTCTTCGCGCAGATCTTCGCCGAGGTTATAATAGGCCATAGTATTGTTGGAGGTACAGGAGAGTGCATGTTCCCACAATGTCCGGCTGTTCTTCCAATACGACACTTGCACATAGGTGGTCAAAACCAAAGCAGTAAGGATAATTATGGACATGCCGGAAAGAGCCCAAACACGATGACGCAGATGTAAGGACAAGTCCCCTGTCAGCCATGTCAAAAGCAAGCACAGTCCAATTTCCGACAAGTATGTGTGCCGATCTGCATGCGCCTGCTGCCCCACCTGCATAAGTCCAATTACTGGCGCGAGCATGACCAGATACCAAAACCATCCAACTAGAAGGTAAGGATACTTTCGACGCCAATATAAAACCGCTAACGAGATCGCAGTCAAAAATATGAATGCTCCGCAAACTTCCAAAGACGGCAAGCCGTGAATCGGGTAGGGATAAAGGGCAACCAAATTGGCAGGAAAAAACAGTTCTTTAATATAAGTGACGGATGAAACGAGTGCATTTTCAACCCGTAAATGGATTGGGACATTCAGCGATGCAATCGCCTGTTTTTCGGCAAGAACTGTCAGGATGGACGATCCAATCGAAAGCGCCAGAAAAGGAATTTTTTCGATTACGAGACGGTGAATCGTTACCACATTAAACCGATTCAATGGCCAATAATCCAACAACAGCAACACAAACGGCAATGTCACTGCGACGGGCTTGGACATCAATGCAAGGATGGCAAAAAACAGCGCCGCTAAATAGCGAATCAATGACTTCGAATTGCGCGCATATCCAATGTATCCCCAAAGTGTCAGCATGAAGAAAATCCCGCACAGCACATCCTTTCGTTCGGAAACCCATGCCACCGATTCCGCTCGCAGTGGATGAACCGCAAACACCGCCGCTACAAAGGCGCTACGCCACAGGGCCGCCGTCATCCTGTGCAAAACCAAAAAAAGGAGGATGGCCGTAGTTGCCTGGAGCAGGACATTAGTCAAATGATGTTCGCCGGCGTTTAAACCATAAACCTGGCAATCCACCATATGTGAAATCGTCGTCAATGGTACCCAATTATCCGTCGCACGGAAACTGAACACCGACGCGACTCCTGAAGATGTTATGCCCAGAGTCACATTAGGATTTTTATAAACATAAAGGTTGTCGTCGAAATTGACGAAATCGTAGTGAGCAGTTTGTCCGAAAACGGCAAAAGTAATTATCGCCAGAAAGACGCAAACACCGGGGACGGCCCAGCGCCTATTCAGATTCGTTGTCTTGGACTCAGATTCCTGAGAGGAGGAATCTGCCTTAAACGCATCGCGCGTACTCTTTTGGGCATGGCTTTTTTTTCTGGATTTTCGACCCACAGGTTTAAAACAGAATAAAGTTGCTCTCACAACTTCACAAGCCAAGAGGTTGTTACGTCGTTAGGCGAGATTTGCAGGCTGCGCCATCATCTAGCGGGTACGAAGCGAATGTGTGAAGTTAGTATTGCAATGACGACGAACGAGGCAATGAAGACTGACCATCTCCCTGGTTAAAACCACCGGTTTTAATATTATGCAAATTATCCCGGTAATCATGATTCGGATTCACGATGACGGCAGGAGGCGCGACCGGTGTGGGATAAGATTCCTGCGGCTGGACCGGCACAACATCGATTGCCATCATGGGATGATAGACCATTTCAGGATGCTGTTTAACAATCCGCGCCGTGTTCCAGACGAGAAACCATGAGCCGAACACCTCCACCGTTTCAGCGCGAATCGCCTGCACATCTCTATAAGCCGAATAAGCCGTGCGGCCATCCGACAGAAACACCATCGAATTTCCATCCAGAACACAAAATCCCGTGCAATAAACTTCCGGTTCGGAATCATTCGTAGAGGAAGCCACAACCGGCAGAACAGACGGCGAACTTTGTTCCCCTAGAGACGACCCGCCGCCGAACATCTTGGACGGTTTTAACGTAAAATCACCGTTTGGCGGACTGTACTGAGGCCAGGGTTTCAGTTGCGCGGAGATAGGCCAACCGTTCGCCATTGACCAGCGTCAGTGACATTTGCTGGCCACCGGCAATAAGACGGCAGGCGTCCAGGGTAATCTGTTTTGCTTCTTCAAAATCTGCCCGGACGACTTGTTTTCGCTGTCCAAGCAGAACGTAGTCAGCAACATAAGAGGTGTAGGTTTTGCCGTTCTTGATTTTCGTGACTTTGTGGACTTTGGCAGTCACCCGGCCTTCTGATACTTCTATGGGAAATTTCCCATCTTTCGCAGTTTTCATGTCTTTCCTCACGGGTAACGCTCCTATTCGTTAGGAATGCGTCAGGAATTACTGACTCCCTGCGAAAACCCCTGAAAAAATGGTCGGGGCGGTGAGATTTGAACTCACGACCTCTTGCACCCCAAGCAAGCGCGCATACCAAGCTACGCTACGCCCCGAACCATTGGAATTAACATCTTACCCGCTCCGGGCGCATTTTCAACCACAATTAAAGTGGGGCAGACATCAGCGGACCATTCCCCCTCTCCCAGCGGGAAAGGGATGGGTGAGGGCGAACTCATTAATATAAACTGGTGCGCCAGCCCGTTGAAATTGAGATGGTTTGACTTAACACGCGCGTTAAACCGGACTACCGCTTCCACCCGTGGTGCGGCCGAATCGGCGGCGGCGTGGGAATTCGGGGAGGCATCGGATGAGGCGTTTTGGGCAAAGCTTTTTTCGCATAATCAGCCACCTCCCGGGCCGTCTCTTCTACTGACTCCTTTGCCGATTGGATTTCCTGCACGGCCTTCATTTTCAATTCTTCCGCCTTGCTGGCCGCCCAATCGCCAATCTTTGTCTCCGGAAATTTCATTTCGCCTATGTCGAATTGCGCTAATGGGCTGGTCCCGCTCAATTGCGGCATGTGGCCCGTGGATGTCTGCGCCTGTGCCGCCAGCGTCTGGTAACCGTTCACAATCCATTCCAGTTTGCCCGTCTCGATGTCTGCCAGCAGCCCGTGCACGGGGATGCGCGGCCCGATGAGCGGGCTGCGGCGCACAAAATCGCATGCCTTGATGACATTTTGCCGTTCCGTCGCGAACATCCCAAAAAATTCGTTCAGGTTCTCCGGCAAATGGCTGCGCTCCACGCCCAGCGCTTTTAACCGTTCCAGCAATTGCATCGTCGTCGTCTTCGCTACCTGGCAATCCGTGTGGCCGATAATGGCGATTTCCTTGCCGCCCTTCACCGCGCACGCCAGCGCGAGCGACCGCATGGTGCTGCTCAACGGGCTGGTAATGATGTTGCCCGCGTTGCGCAGCCAGATGAACTGCTCCGCCGGGATGCCCAGGATATTCGGGAAAAAGGCATTGAGCCGCGGGTCAATGCATGTCAACGCGATAACCGGCAACTCCTCTTCGAAATCTGCCGGCCGTAAACCGGCCGAAGCATCGCCCGCCACCGCGCGATGGTTCGCTTCAACGATGGATTCGAAGAGATGCATCTTGATTTACGATATACGATATACGATTTACGCGCGCGCCGAATTACGTGCCGTTTTAGCCGAAGCAACCACAATCGCCAAAATTTCGTCAGCTTCCTTCATCAAGCCATCCAGTCGCGACACTTTCACCAAATCATTTTCCACCAGCAATTCCATCCAAAATATTGACTCATCGCACTCCTCCTCCTCAATGCGAAGCTTATTGATGAAATCGGAATTGGATTTAGCACGGCAGACAGCGCGGTAATTTGCGCCCACCGATGTCCCGCTGCGAAGAAGCTGTTTGCCAAGTGTCTGGGCCACCCAATTACTTGGCAGTGCCGAACAAAGCTTCACAACACGATTGGTATAAGCCTTCGTCCGATTCCTCATTTCCTCGCGAGTCATAGCTGTTCAGTTTGTTCCTGGTTATGTTCACCGTCGCGTAAATCGTATATCGTATATCGTAAATTCTTAGGTTCGTTTCGAATGTCCGATGAAATAATAAAGGAGCGCGCCGATGATATGCAGGAACACAATCGCCAGCACCCAGCCGATTTTTTCGCCGTCGGTCAAACCTTTGTTCTGGATGGCATCAATCAGCATCCAGATCCAAAAGACAATGATGAGCAAGCTGATGATTCCCAGGAACACCATGAAAAATAATGAGATAATTCCGGTGATCATATATTAGCTTATTTTTTTGAGTCTTTAGCATCCTTCGCATCATCCTCATCTTTGCTCATCGCTTTCTTGAGAGCGGGAACTTGTTCCAGCAGTTTTTCAAACTTCACACCAGTGAGGCTTTCCAGTATCGGCGGCAACTGGCTGATGATCTGCGTCACATCGCCGGTGAGCTTGCTCGCGCCGCCGCCGGGCCCATTGCCGGAATTGATGATGACCATGCGTTCGGTCTTGGACAGCGGCTCGCTGATCTTGCCCGCCACTTCCGGGAGCACCCGCACAATCATTTCGATGACCGCCGCCTCGTTGTATTGCTTGAACGATTCCGCCTTCACGCGCATCGCTTCGGCGGTCGCTTTGCCTTGCGCCTCGATGACCGCCGCCTCGGCCAAACCGCGCGCCTTGTTCGCCTCGGCTTCGGCGATGCCCGTAGCTTTTGCCACGTCCGCGCCGGCAAAACCCGTCGCCTTGGTCGCCGATGCGGAACCTTCCGCTTCCGTTTCCAATTGGAATTTCTTTGCGTTCGCCAAAGTCTCCACTCGATAACGCTCGGCGTCGGCGGGTTTTTGGACCGTCGCTTCCAGCTCGCGCTGCTTGCGCATGATTTCCTGCTGTTGCAGCTCAATCTGTTTCTGTTTCTCGACGATGCTCACCTGCACTTCTTCCGCCTTCACGAGCTGGCCGGTCTTGAATTTCTGCAAATCGTACGCCAGGTCCGCCTCGGCTTTTTTCTGGTTCACCGTCGCCTGGTACTGCGCAACGTTCGACTGATAATCGCGTTGCGCCTCGGCAATTTTCGTGTCGGCCACAAATTGCGCTTCCTGCCCCGCCTGTTTCGCCTGGGCGGAACGGATTTGGGAATCACGGTCGGCTTCCGCCTGCGCGATCTGCGCATCCCGTTTCACCTGCGCAATGCGCGGCTTGCCCAGCGCGTCCAGATAACCCTGCGAATCGCGGATGTCGCGAATCGTAAAACTCACGATGGTCAAACCCATGTTTGCCATGTCCCCCGCTGCCACCTCCTGCACCTTCGCGGCGAACGCATCGCGGTTCTGATAAATCTCTTCTACCGTCATCGTGCCCAAAATCGCGCGCAAATGGCCTTCCAGTGTTTGCATCGCAATATTTTTAACGTCATCCACGCTCTTGCTCAAAAATTGTTCCGCCGCTGTGGAAATGGAAATGTCATCGCCCTTGACCTTGGTTTGCGCCACGCCGTCCACCTTCACCGGCACGCCTTTGCTCGTATAAACTTCCGGCGTCTGCACATCAATCGTCAGCAGTTCCAGCGAAAGAATGTCCACCTTTTCTATGACCGGCAGCACGAACCGGCCGCCACCCTTGACCAGGCGAAAGCCCACCTCGCGGGTCGTGCCATCGGGATCCACAATTTTGCGTTTGCGCCCGGAAATGATCAGCACCTGGTTCGGGCCGACTTTGGTATAACGGCTCGCCCAAATGGCCAAAAAGAAGAAAAATACCAGCAGGATCGAGACCGTCCCGACCACGATCCAAAACAACGGGCCTGAATCCGCCAATATCGCTAGAATGGGAAATAAATGCATAAATGATGAATGGTTGCTGGTTAATCTTTTGCTTCCACGAAAAATTGTGAACCGACGATCCGCGTGATTTTGACCGTTTTACCGGCGGCAATCGTTCTGCCTTTTTCGTCGCGCGCCGCGGCTGTGTAACGCGAACCGGACTGCACGTAGGAAATTTCCCCCACTCCGTTTTCGGGAATCGGCGTGATGATGGCCGCGGTTTGTCCAATCAATGACGCTACGCGCGATTCGCTCGAGCTTTCCGTCTTGCTGAACATTAAATTAAAAAACCACAAAACCGCCAGCGCGATGACAAATCCGGATACGAGTGAAATCGGCGCGCTGATCCAAACGCTGTGGGTCGCATCAATTTTCGTAAGGATCATGCCCACTGCGCCAAAAGAAGTGACGAAGCTCGCCAGTACCGTAGGACTGAAGAACGAAATCCCCGGCTCGCCCTGATGGGCCAAACCGGATTCCGCATGGCCGCCGGCATCAATCGAATCGTGCCCGCCGCCAAAGAGATGCCCAAAAAAGGCACTGAGAATTGTGAAGGCCAGCCCCAGAACCAGACAAATGGCATAGATAATCATAACGAAACCTTTCCGATAGCCTGTTGCAAGGGAGTTAAACTCCGCACACAGGCCGACGCAAGCAGGAAGTTCAATGTCATTGCCACGGTCATACCCCTTACTAACAACATTTTCCGATAAAGTTCATTTATAATTTAACGTGATATTTGGAATTGCCCGGTGCATCAACCCGATTACATAAAAATCGTGCCTTTCCCCATGCCTTTCTGGTATGGTTTATGCGGCTTTTTTGACAATGACCGCATCGCAAAACGAATTGCTTCGCGCCACCTCGCGCTCATTTTACCTGACACTGCGCGTGCTCCCGGCTGCCATTCGCCCCCAAATCGGCCTGGCCTATTTGCTCGCGCGCACCGCCGATACCATTGCCGATACCGAAATCGTCCCGCTAAACCAGCGCCTCGAAGCATTGCAAAAATTTCGCGAGTGTATCGTCGACAAAAATTCCCGGCCGGTGAATTTCTCCGATCTCGCCGGCCAGCAGGGCGCCCCGGAAGAAAAGCTCCTGCTGGAAAAAGTCGGCGACAGCCTGCAATCGCTGCAAAAATTTTCGGAAGCAGACCAAAAAATCATTCGCAATGTCCTCGCCACCATCACCAGCGGGCAGGAAATGGATTTAAAACGGTTTGCTCGCCCGGAATCCACCATGGTAGATCAACTCATGCCCGAACCCACGCAGGCGATCGCCCTCGAAACCGCCCGCGAGCTGGACGATTACACCTATCGCGTGGCCGGCTGCGTCGGCGAGTTTTGGAGCAAACTATGCCGCGCGCACTTGTTCCCGACTGTGCGGCTGGACGAAAGCCAGTTCATGACCGACGCCGTCCGCTTCGGCAAAGGCCTCCAGCTCATCAATATTTTGCGCGATATCCCCGCGGACCTGAAAAAGGGCCGGTGCTATCTGCCGACCGAAAAGCTGGAGCACGCCAAACTGTCGCCGCAAACGATGCTTTCGCCCATTAATGAAAAAAACTTCCTGCCGCTCTACCACGAGTACCTTGATAAGGCTGAAGAGCATTTACGGGCTGGCTGGGATTACACTAACACATTGCCGTTCAGTCAATTCCGACTACGACTGGCCTGTGCCTGGCCGATTCTCATCGGCATGAAAACCATCGAAAAACTGCGCCGGGCGAACACAATTGATTTGAAGCAAAGCATCAGGATTTCCCGATCAGAAGTCCGCAGTATTATCGTCCGCTCCCTCCTGGCCTGCCCCGTTCGCCTCCTCTGGCTCAATTTATTACCCCAAAAGCAGTTGCGTTAATCCGCAATTTATCGTACAAACTGTCTGAGACACGTTTATGCAGCACCTCAGACTTTTACTGGCTGTTACCACCATCCTGTGCGCAGGCGCATTTTTTATCCGCGCCGATGATACTCCCCAGCAGGCCGCCGCCCGTGCCGCGCTCCAGCAACAAATGAATTCCATGGACAATGGCAGCACGCAAACACCCGCCAATGTTCCTCCACCCCAGCCCGCGCCGCCCGCCGCCCCGGAAGAACAAACCACTCTGCCTCCAACGTCACCTCCGCCGCCGCTGCCACCGGTCTCCACCAATGGAATTATCGTCCCGCCGGTCGAACAAGCCAGCGTGCCTCTGCTGACCAATGCGCCCGCCGGTACCAATATGATGACGCAGTACCCGGTGAATCCTCCCGTAGCTACCCCTCCACCGGTTACGCCCACGCCGCCAGTCGTGCCAGCACCGCCAGTGCCGCAGCAATCACCAATGGCTGCACCGCCTGCGCCCATTTCCGCCGACCAGCAGCAGCAGCTCCAGCAATTGCTCTCAAAATATATGGCCAACCAAATCACGCCGGCCCAATACCAGGAAGAGCGCGCGGCGATTCTCAAAGGCCAATAATCTCCCGGCGAAACGAATTGGCCGGCGCCGGAGCCTGAACCTCAGGCTTGATATTGGCATTTTGCCCTTACTGCCTTACACTCTCCACCATGCACGATTTCCGCTATTCCGGAAAAAAATTATTTTGCGAAGGCGTGGCCATTGATGCGCTCGCCAAAAAATTTGGCACGCCCCTCTATATCTATTCGCAGCGCACCCTGACGGACCATTTCCAAAAACTCGACCGCGCCCTCGCGCCGCTCGACCACCGGGTTTGCTTCGCCATGAAAGCAAATTCCAATCTCTCCGTCCTGCGCACGCTCGCCAACCTCGGCAGCGCGTTCGACGTCGTCAGCGCTGGTGAATTGCAGCGGGTCATTGCCGCAGGCGGCGATCCCCGGAAATGCGTCTTTGCCGGCGTCGCCAAAACCGAAGCCGAAATCGAATTTGCCCTGCGGCAAAACGTCTATTCCTTCAACGCGGAAAGCGAACCGGAATTACAGCGCATCAATACAATCGCCTCGCACCTGAAAAAAATCGCGCCTGTGGCCGTGCGCGTGAATCCGAATGTCGCCGCCAAAACGCACGCCAAAATCACCACTGGCACCTACGAAAACAAATTTGGTGTCGCTTTCGAACAGATCGAAGGCGTCTATGCCCGCGCTTCGAAGCTGAAAAACTTGCGCCTGCGCGGCCTGCAAATGCACATCGGCTCGCAAATCACCGACATTGCCCCGTTTGAAAAAGCCATCGAAAAAATCCAGCCCCTTGTCCGCCGCCTTGCGGACCAGTACGAACTGGAATTTCTCAGCATCGGCGGCGGCCTGGGCATCATTTACCAGCCCGCGCTCGTGAGCGGTCCGGAAAAATGGTGGAAATCCCCCTCCGCCAAAAACATTTTGACGCCGGCCAAATACGCCGAACGCCTGCTGCCGCTCCTGCTGCCGCTCGGCCTCAAAATCCTGGTCGAGCCGGGCCGCTTCATCTGCGGCAACGCCGGCATTTTGGTCACCCGCGTCGAATATTTGAAACGCACCGGCAAAAAAAACTTCATCATCGTGGACGCCGCGATGAACGATTTAATCCGTCCGTCATTTTACGACGCTTACCACGAAATCGTCCCGCTCGTGCGCAAAAGCGCCGCGACCATGAAAGCCGACGTCGTCGGCGGCATCTGCGAGTCCGGCGATTTTTTTGCCAGGGACCGCGTCCTCTCCAAAGTGGACGAAGGCGATTATCTCGCGCTCTTAAGCGCGGGCGCTTATGGCTTCGTGATGGCCTCCAATTATAACACCCGGCCCTTTGCCGCCGAAATTCTGGTTAACGGAAAAACGTTTGCCGTCGCGCGCGAACGCCAGACCGTTGCCGAAACCTGGTCGGGGGAGAAAATCGCCCCCTGGCTTAAGCATTAATGTTGAACGTGTTTCCGCTATTCAAATCCAATCCCGTATGAAGCCCATTCGCCTGTTAAGTGTCGTGCTCGTGCTGGCGGCCATTTCGTTTTCCGCCGATGCCCAGTCATCGCATGCGTTGCCTCGCCGCCCCAATATTATTCTCATCATCGCCAACGGCCTGAGCGCCGATGATTTGAGCTGCTACGGCCAAACGCTGTTCCAAACCCCCAACCTCGACAAACTGGCCGCCGATGGCATTCGCTTCATCCATTATTCCGCCGGCGCTCCCGCCGGTTCTCCCGCCCGCGCCGCCCTGATGACCGGTCGGGACATTTCCATCGCAGCCAATGACGTGACGCTGGTCCCTAACGACATCACCATTGCCGAACTCCTGAAGAATTCCGGCTATTTCACCTCATTGATTGGTGAATGGGATTTGGGCAGCGAAGGTTCCAGTGGCGCGCCCTGGCTCAAAGGTTTCAACGAATTCGCCGGCTATTTTACCTCCGCTGATGCCGCCGATGCCTACGCCCAATCCATCTGGCGCTACGAATGCGACCCCGTCCACAACGACCTGCAGGCTTACAACGGCACGGAACAGGTCTATGCCAATGCCGGCGGCCAAAAAGTCCAATACATTCCTGACTGGCTCACCACCCTCGCCATGACATTTACCAAAAACCATCAACCGGATCAGTTCAATCATAACCGCCCGTTCTTCCTCATGCTCAGTTGCCCCATCCCCGGCAACGGCAATCGTGCCGTCCCCACCGACGCGCCCTTTTCTGAAGAACCCTGGCCCCAGGCCGAAAAAAATCGCGCGGCCATGATTTCACGGCTTGATAACAACATCGGCCAATTGCTTCAGCACCTGGATAAAATCGGCCAGGCCACCAACACCGTTATCTTTTTCACCAGCGACACCGTTCCGAAAAAGGCCGGCGGCATTGACCCCAAATTCTTCCACGAAAATACCTCATCCAACAGCCTGTTGGTCCCCATGATTGTCTCCTGGCCGGGCAAAATCCCCGCCGGACAGGTGAGCGATTTGGATTGTTCCGCCCGCGACTTTTTACCCACCGTTGCCGGCATTGGACTGGTCACCCCGCCCGGGAAAATTGACGGCGTTTCATTCCTGCCCGCCTTGTTTGGACGAAGCCAGAAATAGATTCGCACCTCTGTTGGAGTTCAAGCTTTACCACGTGTGGCGTGGTTTAGCTTGTCTTGCTGAAGAAAAGGCAATTAGTTGAAATCTTTGCTTGTCACTTCGTCTGTATCGGCGCGCTGAAATCCCGTTCCTGTTCCACCTTTCGCGATTCAAATATCACCCAAATAATCGTCACCACCAAAAACAGGATAACCCCGGCCAATACATATCGCGGCCAGGTATAGCGGGGCTTGTCATCAGGCATATGCCCATTTTAAACCCCGGTTTGCGCTTCACAACCCATTTTCAAACAACGTTGGAGTTAAGCTTTACCAGGTATGAAGTGGTAAAGCTTGAAAAATCATCCTCGCCCTCGTCCTGGTAACAGACGATGTTAATCTTGAATCTTCTCCCTCAAATCCCGACTCTATCTCAACAATGAACGAACCGGAATCGCCGGACAATTCGGCCTCCATCGCAGGCGACAGCCCCTATACCCTCTTCCGGAACCGCGATTTTTCCCTCTTCCTCATTGGCCGGTTCATCGCCGTCTTCGGCACGCAAATGCTTTCGGTGGCTGTGGATTGGGACATTTATGATCGCACGCATTCCGCCCTTGCGCTGGGATTCGTCGGCCTTTCCCAGATGATCGCCATCGTGCTTTGCACCCTGCCCGCCGGGTACATCGCCGATAATTTTAACCGCCGGCGCGTCATCCTCCTCATGGCCCTGCTCATCGGGTTGGGCGCATCGGGCCTGGCCCTCATCTCCTCGCTCAGGGCGTCCGTCACTCGCATTTACTTCCTCCTGATGATCCTTGGCGCGGCCAAAACCATCCTTTGGCCCGCCAACGCCTCCTTCCTGCCGCACCTGGTCACGCGCGAACAATTCCCGCACGCCGTCACCTTCAACAGCGCCACCTTCCAACTCGCCAGCATGTTGGGTTTCGCCGCCGGCGGCGAAACCGTGGCGCTCACCCATCGCGCCTGGACGGTCTATTCCATCACCGCCGCCACTTCGCTGATTTATTTTGTCATGCTTTCGTTTGTGCGGCGCGACCATAAAGTCGCCGCGCGCCAGCCATTTTCCCTCGCCAACCTTGGCGCGGGCGTTCAATTCATTTTTGAAAATAAAACCATCCTCGGCGTCATCACGCTGGATTTGTTTGCCGTCCTGCTCGGCGGCGCCACGTCCTTGTTTCCCATTTACGCCAAAGACATTCTGAAAAGCGGCCCGAGTGGCCTGGGCATCCTCACCGCCGCCATGCCCATCGGTGCGGTTTTGTGTTCGTTGATCCTCGCGCATCGCCCGCCGCTGCAAAAAGCCGGGCGCGCCATGCTCCTTTCCGTCGCCATCTTTGGTATGACGACCATCGCTTTCGGTGTGGGC
>Ga0206887_10119_pt1 | contig 18625 bp, 15 predicted proteins | sample Alteio_BWOrgHeat_89_FD_153248 | JGI IMG/M metagenome (GOLD analysis project Ga0206887, IMG submission 153248) | Enriched cells from forest soil in Barre Woods Harvard Forest LTER site, Petersham, Massachusetts, United States - Alteio_BWOrgHeat_Nextera3 ...
TCGCTATGATATCCCCAAGAACCCCAACCGAGCTGCGGACTGATGTAACAAGTCCCGGGGGGACGACAGAAGCGGCTTTAAAAGTGCTGATGGGTGACAATAAACTGGAAAATCTTTTCCGTGATGCTATCAAGGCTGCAATCAAGAGGGCTAAGGAACTGCAATAGTTGCAAGATCATGTACGATAGAAGAGATCATATAAAGCCGGTAATTTTTGGTGTGGAAGGTAAGGAGCTTACCTCCGCAGAGATGGAATTCTTTGGCACGCATAACCCGCTTGGGTTCATCCTTTTTTCCCGCAATATAGATAACCCGGAACAGTTGCGCCGCCTGGTGATGCAGGTGAAGGCAACGGTTTTTCCGCGGAATGATGTCCTGGTGATGATCGACCAGGAAGGTGGCCGTGTTGCCCGTCTGAAACCGCCATACTGGCCTGAAATGCCGCCAGCGCGGGATTTCGGCAAGCTGATAGCATTTGAAACTTTGAACCGTACGCGCAAATCGGTCTATAATAATTACCGACTTTGCTCTTATGAACTGCGCAAGCTCGGCATTAACGTAGATTGCGCGCCGCTTATAGATGTTCTGTTTGAAGGTTCTGATGATATAATCGGCGACCGCGCCTTTTCCGCTGATCCATACGAAGTTTCGGAGCTCGGCAAGGAAGTTTGCAAGGCGATGTTGATGGGTAATGTGTTCCCTGTCATCAAGCACATTCCTGGCCATGGCCGAGGTAACGTAGATTCGCACAAGGCGCTGCCGGTGGTGAACGCCACGCTTGAAGAGCTGCGTGCGAAGGATTTTATACCGTTCAAGGAAATGGCGAACATGCCGTTTGCCATGACCGCGCATATAAAATATACCGCAATTGATGATAAAAATTGTGCTACCCAATCTAAAAAAGTGATAGACCTCATCCGTAATGAGATCGGCTTCAAGGGCATTCTATTTTCTGATGACCTTTCGATGGAAGCTTTGGAAGGTGGAATGAAAGAGCGGGCGCAACGTTCGCTTGCAGCTGGTTGTGATGCACTTATCCACTGCAACGGAAAAATGGATGAAATGGTGGAAATAGCAGCTAGCATAGAAAGCTGGCCGAAAGAAACACGCGAAAGATTCCGTGACTGTTGGAAGCATTTAAGATATTAAAAAATTATGAACCAGAATACGCAGGAATTTTTTTTCGGCCCCTCCCACCGCAAGGTTGAGATCGGTGATTTTATTACGCTGTGCAAGAATTCTGAGATAACTCTTACATCCGGTGCAAAGATCTCGAACTTCCCGGTGGCCTATAAAACTTTCGGCAAGCTTAATGAGCATAAAACCAACGCGATCTTGGTTTGCCATGCGCTGACCGGTGACCAGTACCTGCTCGGTGAACACCCTGTGACAGGTAAGCCCGGCTGGTGGGAAGAATATGTGGGGCCCGATAAACCGATAGATACCAATAAATTTTGCGTGATAGTGCCGAACGTTCTTGGCGGTTGCATGGGAAGTTATGGGCCTAAAAATATAAATCCAAAAACCAACAAGCCATATAACCTGGATTTTCCGGTGATAACCATTTCAGATATGGTAAAAGTTCAGCATATTCTTATTGAGGCGCTTGGGATAAAAAAACTCGCTAGTGTCATGGGTGGCTCTATGGGCGGTATGCAGGTGCTTGAGTGGATATCGAAATATCCTGAGAATGTGAATTCCAGCATTGTGATGGCGGCCTCGGCAAAACATTCCGCACAGAATATTGCATTCAATGAAATCGGCCGTCAAGCTGTAATGGCAGACCCTGACTGGTGCGGTGGAAATTATATCGCTGAGGGTAAATATCCATCTAAAGGGCTTTCGATCGCACGGATGATGGCGCATATCACTTATCTTTCGGAGGCAGGGTTGCAGCGTAAATTTGGTCGGAAGCTGCAAAATAAATCTGAGCTCTCTTACGGGTTCGATGCTGATTTTCAAGTGGAATCTTACCTGCGCCATCAGGGTATGAGCTTTGTTGAGCGGTTCGACCCGAACTCTTATTTATACATTACCCGTGCGATGGATTATTTCGACCTTGCCGAAGATTTTGGTGGCTCACTGGCTTTAGCTTTTGAACGCACGAAATGCCCGGTCTGCGTGGTTTCATTCACCTCAGACTGGCTGTTCACCACGGAAGATTCCAAGCAGGTGGTGCGTGCGCTTTCGGCTTCCAGCAGCGATGTTAGTTTTGTTGAAATAGTTTCAGATAAAGGCCATGATTCATTCCTGCTGCCAGATGAATCACTGGCGAAAACAATATCAGGGTTTTTGAGCAAGTTGGAATTATGAGAAAAGATTACGAAATATTTTTCAAGCACATCAAGCCGCAATCTAAGGTTCTGGATATCGGCTGCGGGGAGGGTGAGTTCCTTGAGATACTCAAGAATGTTTACTCCTGTCATGCTTACGGAATTGATATTGAATCTGAGCGCGTGGCTTCGGCGCTTTCCAAGGGGCTTTCGGTAGTTCAGGGTGATGCCGATAAAGAGCTGCAATTTTTTCCTGCGAAAGAAGTTGCGCCGGAGGCTTTTGATTACGCCATCCTCGCCAACACATTGCAGGCTATGAAACACCCGAAGGAAACGCTGGAGCAGGCGAGGAGGGTTTCCAAAAAAACGCTGGTATCCATCCCGAATTTTGGTTTTTATGCAAACCGTTTGCAGTTGTTGCTCAAGGGTAAAATGCCTGTCACCAAGCAGCTTTCATATGAGTGGTATGAAACTCCGAACATCCACTTTTCAACGCTGACGGATTTCATAGTTCTGGTGAAAAAAGTTGGTTATAATATAGATTATTCCTACTACATCACCGATTCCGGTGTCCCAAGGCGCTTCTCACCAAGCACTCCGCACATGGCTAATTTATTTGGCCGAACCGGGGTTTTTGTTCTGAGTTAGGGTGCAAGATATTGATTTGTAATGAAATAAAAGCGGTTCTGTTAACGATTTTTTAACCTTTTTATGTTATAATGAAATAATGGCATAACGAGGGACGGATATGGATTTTCTTGATAAATTAATAAACGCAGCCAGGAATATACTTCCTGGGAAAAAAGGGATATTTCTGAATATCCGTGATTTTGCTCATGAGAAATGTTTAAAGGCTGAAGATTTTCTTGCTACAAAAGAACTTGCTGATTTTGTAAAGACGGATAAATACTCAGCGGCGGTTGAATTTACAGATAAATGCGGACTTCATCAATTCAAAGATCTTAACGTTTCCAGGCCTTCAGGAAGCTTGGCTGATGTTGGAATGAAAGCCCTTAGTGTTAATTGTAATTTATCTGTGATAGAGTTGGCTGCCAGTGAGAAGTTGCATATTACAACTGCAAAGGATTTTTATAAATACCAGAAGCCTCAAAAAAATAAACTGGAAGAGACTTATTTGCGCTATTCTCCTGAAAATGTTGAAAAATTATCTAAACAATCTTCAGGTGAGAGAATAATCCTTATGAAGTTCAGTGCGCCAGACACAAAAGGAAATTATGGCCTTATAGGGTCTTATGAAATAGAAAATCTGACGCGAACAGGTCTTGCTAATAAAATTAAAGATCTGGGGGATGCCGTTAATGCTCTCCAAAAGGCGAATGAAACCGTAAATACTAAGTTCCAATTTGTTCAAACAAGCAATTTGTCATTAAATAAGCAGAAAGAAAAGGCTCCCGGTACTGATATTGAAATGATGTTAGGGGCGCAAAAAAATGTTAACAAAAATCCATTCGTGGAAATTGGCGGGTTTAAAGGGGGTCTTAATTAGTTCTGGTAAAAAATTGGCTTTGAGGTGGATTATTCCTATATCGCCGGTTCAGGTATTCCAAAACGTTTACTACCAACTTCTTCGAGCCGGGGTTTTTGTTCTGAGTTAGTAGTTTATTCCTTTATCCTGGGAGATGAGGCCGTTTTCTTTTAAAATTGACGCTGCGGCTCTGCAAATGGTTTTCATATCTATTTCAGATAACAGACCTTTCTTAATTAGCGGTAGCTTGGAGGCGAAATTTTTATCAAAGAAGTTTTCGTCGGTTTGTTTATCAAGGGATATACACAAAACATCAGCACAATCTTTAACAGTTTTTCCTGGTAAAAGTTGGAAGATATTTTCTCTTACGGCATAGTCAAGTAGGCCTTTGATATTTTTTCTGACGGTGTGATGTGGCATGGTTTTTTATCAATATTCAGAAAACTTGTTTGTTATCGGATATCTCCTGTCGCGCCCGAAAGGTTTGCTGGATATCTTCACGCCTGGTGCCGCCTGTCGGCGTTTGTATTCGGAGCGGTAGACGAGCTGTTCAACCTTGTTCACCAAGTTCTTGTCAAAGCCTTCGTCAATTATTTCTTCCACGCTTTTTTGCCTTTCGATGAAGCTGTAGAGAATTTTATCTAGTACGTCATAAGGCGGAAGTGTATCCTCATCTTTCTGGCCGAAGCGGAGTTCGGCGGAAGGGGCTTTATCCAGTATGCGTTGCGGCATAAGGGCAGTTTTGCGACAGGTTGCATCAGCCGGAATGTTCTTGTTCCGCCATTTTGCAACTTCATAGACCTTGGTTTTGTAGAGGTCTTTTATAACATTGTAACCGCCGCACATATCGCCATAAAGCGTGGTATAGCCGGTTGCTATCTCGCTTTTATTGCCGGTGGTGAGCACAAGATGGCCGAATTTATTCGACATCGCCATCAGCAGCACGCCGCGAATGCGGGCTTGCAAATTTTCTTCGGTAATATCAGCTTTTTTGCCTTTGAAAAGTGGCAATAGGGTTAGCATGAAAATTTCTACAAGCGGCTGTATATCCATCTCATCAAGTGTAACGCCGAGGTTTTTAGCCAGTTTGCGGGCATCCTCAAAACTTTCTTTTGAGGTGAATTTTGAAGGGAGGATGGCCAGTTTTACTTTGTCCTTTCCAAGTGCATCAACCGCAACGCAGGCGGAAAGAGCACTGTCCATGCCACCGCTGAGGCCGATTATCACGCCGGGGAAATTATTCTTCTCAACATACTCGCGCAGGCCGAAACCCATTGCGCGGTAGATATGTTCGGTTTGGTCATATTTGGTGAGTTTTGTGGGTTTCGCTTTTATCACTGCATCAACGTCAAAAGTTTTGATGGCCTCGCCGAAAAAATCCATCTGTTCGAAAACCTTGCCATTCCTGCACATCACCATGCTGCCGCCTTCAAACACGAGGTCGTCATGGCCGCAAACCTGGTTCAGGTAAAACACCGGTGCTTTTGCGGCGTTTGCCGCTGCCGCCACAATTTTCAACCTGGTTGCATGTTTTTTGCGCTCATAAGGTGATGCGTTCACGGAAAGCACGAATTCTGCACCTTTTAGGTTGGAAGCAGCGCCTAAATTCCAGGTGTCCTCACAGATCAACAAGCCAATTTTACGTTTTTTGTAGGTAAATATTTTTGGTATGCCGCCGGCTTTGAACACGCGTTTCTCATCGAACACGCCGTAATTAGGCAGGTCATATTTACTCTGTTTGTGGATTATCTTGCCTTTTGATATAATGAGCGCAGTGTTATATAGATCGCCATTTTCATTGATAGGCGTATTTATCAGAATATCGCATTTCCATTTCTTGCTGGTCTCAATAATTTTGTTGGTATATTTCAGCGCGGCCTTGATGAATTCCGGGCGTAGAACCAGATCTTCAGGTGGATAGCCACTCACGCAAAGTTCCGGAAAAACCACCAGGTCGCTCTTCTGATGCTTCTCGGCGGTGTCGATAATTTTCGCAGTATTCCCGGCAAAATCGCCGACGGTGAAGTTAAGCTGTGCGAGGGTTATTTTCATATATTTTTTTGCGATTAAGTAGGATGCATAGTACCCAATTATAATGATTTAACAAACTTTCAAAACTCTAGTTATTTCAATAGGTTCAATCTTATTTTTACTGTGTTGTAAAGGCGACAATATCTGAGGTGCGCGGGGAGTGTCATTTTTCTGAACTTTATTAGTTACTTAGAGGGCTTTTTATGATAGAAGATGTTTTTACCATTAATGGAGGGGGGGGTATGGCAATAGAAATTTTTTCACCTTGGTCGAATGTTGCTGGGGCATTAGAAAAATTTGTAGAACTAAATGAAAGATATGGTTCTCCTTCTTATAAAATTGGCATAGATGGAACAGATAAATGGCGTCATTTTAAACCTGCTGGAAAAGATACGATCATTAGTAAAAGTGAGTTTGGATATCCAGATAATGTTATATCTATAGATAGCTATGATGGTAGTGCTAACAAGCTGGCTTTAGGATTGAAAAATGAGTTTAAAAATCTTGGTATTGCTTGTGAGATTGAGCTCAGTAAAAATGTAGAAAGATGTTACTTAACTTTTAAAGATCTAGAAGAAAATACCGCAAAAGAGATAATAGATCTTCTTCACAAGGGGGCTCAGAAAGTTTTAAAGGATAACAAAGAGAAGGTTGTAGATATTAAATCGGAAGAATGGAATATTAAATATTGTTTTGAGCATCAATTGCTTAAAGGGTTTGCAGGGTCTACACTAAAGACTCAAGTTGTTGATGGAGAAATAGAGGTGCGGGAGCCAAGTGCTCAGGGGGATAAATTACATAGGGCTGACCCAGCTGTTAAAGAGAAATTGTTGCAACAGATTTAATGTCTGAAATGCCTTATGCCAGTAAAGACCATTGCTAAACCGGCTTTGTCTGCCGCTTCGATAACCTCAGGGTCGCGGACTGAGCCGCCGGGTTGGATAACTGCGGTGCAACCTTCTTTAATTGCGGCCTCTAACCCATCAGCGAATGGGAAGAACGCATCACTCGCTAGCACGCTGCCTTTGGCGTTCTCAACATTGGTGTTGGTGTCGGTGGCTTTCCATGCGCCGATGCGGGCGCTATCTACGCGGCTCATCTGGCCTGCGCCGATGCCGACGGTGGCAAGGTCTTTGGCGTAAACGATGGCGTTGGATTTAACATGTTTGCAGATGGTGAAGGCGAATATAAGGTCAGCCATTTCCTGCTTGGTAGGGGCGCGTTTGGTTACCACTTTCAGCTCGGCTTCATTTACCACGATGCTGTCTTTTTCCTGAACCAGGAAACCGCCGCCAATGGATTTTACTACCGGCTTACGGCGTAGATCCTCAATGATACTGCCGGTTGCGAGCAGGCGGAGGTTTTTGCGCGGGGATAAAATTTCCAGTGCTTCTTTCGAGAAGCTTGGTGCTATTACAACTTCGGCGAAAATTTTCGCGATCTCTATTGCGGCCGCTTTTTCAACTTCGCGGTTAAACGCAAAAATGCCGCCATAGCTGCTCACCGGGTCACAGCCGAGGGCTTTGAGGTAAGTTTCCTTCTGGTCTTTGCCACTGGCAACGCCGCACGGGTTATTGTGTTTAACGATGACCACTGAAGGCTGTTCGAACTCGCTCACCAATTCATAGGCGGAATCTGCATCGAGGATATTGTTGTAACTGAGTTCCTTGCCCTGGATTATCTGTGCGTTGGCCGCGCAGCTCATGGCGGTATCGTTAATATATAACGCCGCTGCCTGGTGCGGGTTTTCGCCATAGCGCATAAGGGATTTTCGTTTCCCGGTCATCACCAGATTTTCCGGCAGCTTATTGTTCAGCTGGCCGTTGAACCAGTTTGAAATTGCGCCGTCATAATAGCCGGTGCGCGAGAAGGCCTCAGCCGCGAGGGATTTTCTAAGCGCCAGGCTGGTATTGCCGTTATTTTCCTGAATATTTGCGGTAACTTCGGCATATCTTTCCGGGTTCACAATAACACTTACAAATTTAAAATTCTTTGATGCCGAGCGTATCATTGCCGGGCCGCCTATATCTATATTCTCGATTATCTCATCAAAGCTGCCGCCTTTGGCAACGGTCTGCTCGAATGGATATAGATTGACCACTACTAGGTCGATATATTCAATGCCGTGCTCTTTTGCCTGGTCGTTATGTTCCTTGCTGTCGCGTACGCCAAGCAGGCCGCCATGAACCAATGGGTGGAGGGTTTTTACGCGGCCATCCATTATCTCTGGAAAGCTGGTTAAATTTGAGATGTCCCGCACGGTAATGCCTGCGTCACGCAGCGCTTTTGCGGTGCCGCCGGTTGAGATTATCTCAATATCCATATCGTCAAGGAATTTGGCGAATTCTAGAATGCCGGCCTTGTCAAAAACCGATATCAATGCGCGTTTTATCCTGCTATCATTTTTAGTGGTAATTTTCTGCATCTTTTCAAACCTTAAATATAATGTTGGTTGTAAATAAAGTTTATTTTGTAATAAGTAAATAAATTTGCTAGGTTTAATTCATGTCGATATTTAAAAAGCCAGAAGGGTTATTCTATGACGAGCTGTTAGATGAGCACGGCACCCCGCGCGCTATCGCAAAAAACATCGTTGACGGGCTGGAAAATATCGGTCTTAGCGAACTGCGCAACAAGCAGGAGCTGGCGGAAACTACGTTGATGCAGGCAGGTGTTACCTTTACGGTTTATAACGATGAGCGTTCCACCGAAAAGATCATGCCGTTCGATATTATCCCGCGCATTGTGGCGGCGGATGACTGGAAAATGATAGAGCGGGGGTTGAAACAGCGTGTTCACGCCTTGAACCAGTTCATTTCAGATTGCTATGGTGAGGGCAAGATATTCAAAGATAAAAAAATTCCTGAGGAAGTTATTTCGAAAAATGAATTCTACCTTGAGATACTGAAAGGCTTTCGTCCGCCGCAGAATGTGTGGATACATATTTCCGGCATTGATCTGGTGCGCGATAGTAACGGTAAATTCTATGTGCTGGAAGATAACCTCCGCTGTCCATCGGGCATTTCATATGTGCTTGAGAATCGCGATGTTCTGAAACGTACCCTGCCGCAGATATTCCAACAGAACGCCATCCAGCCGGTTTCCAATTATCCGAGCAAATTGTTCGATATGTTGAAATATATGGCACCGAAGGTTGAGAGCCCATCTATTGCGGTTCTTACGCCCGGTGTTTTTAACTCGGCATATTTCGAGCATACTTTCCTAGCCCAGCAAATGGGTGTTCACTTGGTGGAAGGCCGCGATCTGGTGGTTATAGATAATAATGTTTACATGAAAACCACGCAAGGGTTGCAAAAGCTTGATGTGATATATCGCCGGGTTGATGATGAATTCCTCGATCCGAAATATTTCCGTAAGGATTCCCTGCTTGGCGTGAAGGGGATAATGGACGCATACAAAGCCGGCAATGTAGTTCTAGTTAACGCGCCGGGCGTTGGCATTGCAGACGATAAAGGTGTTTATCCATATATTCCTGAGATGATAAAATATTACCTTGGTGAGGAGCCTATCCTTGAGAACGTGCCAACCTACAGGTGCTGTGAGGCGGAAAGTTTGAAATATGTTATTGAGAATATTTCCAAACTGGTGGTCAAGCCAACCAATCTTTCTGGTGGTTATGGAATTTTAATTGGGCCGCATGCGAGTAAAAAAGAATGTGATGAGATGGTTGAAAAGCTAAAAGCCAGCCCGGCAAGTTATATCGCGCAGCCGGTGGTCAATATCTCAACCGCGCCAACCTTAACCGAAGATGGCATTGAATTGCGCCACGTTGATCTGCGCCCTTATATATTGTATGGCAAGGAAATTTTTGTTCTGCCAGGTGGCTTAACGCGGGTGGCGCTCCGCAAAGGTTCGTTGGTTGTTAATTCATCACAGGGTGGTGGTAGTAAGGATACTTGGGTTTTATGTTAAGTAGGGTTGCTGAAAGTTTGTATTGGATGAGCCGTTATATTGAGCGGGCGGAAAATATCGCACGCATCATTGATGTGAATAATAACCTTATGTTAGATTTTGAAACCGAGATCCAAAATCAGCAATGGCAACCATTGGTTGTAACCTCTGGTGATGAGGAGGATTTTGAAGAAAGATATACTGAGTATAACGAAGCCAATGTTATAAACTTCCTTACTTTTGATGAAAAAAATTCTAATTCGATCTACTCATGCATTGCTTCAGCGAGGTTCAATGCAAGAACGGTGCGTGAAAATATATCGCCAGAAATGTTTAATGAAATAAATAACTTATACCACTATCTTAATGTATCGCGCGAGATTCCGCCTCAAGCTTCGGCGCTTAAAAATGTGTATGAAACGCTGATAAGATTCTCACATTTATATATTGGTCTAGTTGAGCGAACGTTGCTTCAGGATGAGGGTTTTAATTTCATAAAACTCGGCAGGCTTCTGGAGAGGGCTGATAAAATTACACGAATATTAGATGTCAAATATTTTATCCTTTTACCATCAGTAGGTTATGTTAACACCCCGCTTGATGATATCCAGTGGACGGCGCTTTTGAAATCAGCCTCGGCTTTTGAACCTTATCGCAAAAAATATCATAGGATCGAATATGATAATATAATTAATTTCTTGATATTAGAGGAAAAATTCCCGCGTTCAGTTCGTTATTGTACCAGAAGGGTAGAAGACTTCCTTCGTATTCTAGACCAAACTGGTGGAAGCCTTTCATATCTGAAAATAAAGGCATTAAATAAAGAGCTTAATGCAATAACTGTGAAAGAAATAAAACATTACGGCTTGCATGAATATCTTGATCTTATACAGCAGAAGGTTAACGAGATAGGTGAGGCGGTTTATAAAGACTTCTTTTTTCTGAGTTTTGCTTGAGGTATTTGAAGTAAGATTTTGAATTATTTAAATATTTAAATTCGCCGCAAATCAAGTGTGAACGGAAATTCCGGGTGTGGATCTATGTTTTTAAATCTGATCTTGCCGCTGGAATGGCCCATTTTTTCAAACCGTGATATGACCCTGCCTTCGGCTTCATTTACATTCACCGGGCTAGTATCGTAATTCCTGCCGCCGGGGTGGAAAACATGATATTTACAACCACCGATAGTGTATTTGCTGTTCAAATCTACAATATCAAAAGTCAGTGGCGAGTTGATCTTTAAATTGGGGTGCATGGTGAAGGGTGGGTCCCAGGCTTTGAATTTTATGCCGGAAATTTTAGTGTCGCTATCAAGCGTGCTGGCGTTGTGCAGGTTCACGCGAACGCCGTTGCAGGTGATGGCAAACAGGCTTTCATCAAGCCCGGTGACTTTTAATTGCAGGCGCTCAAGTGCGGCATCAACCCCGCGACTGGTGGCTCCAGCCACGTTTTCTTCGCCTAAAACCGGCCAAGGTTCAAGAGCGCTGCGAAGTTCGATGGTTATTCCGTCGGTTTCGTAGGTTCCGTTAAGAGGGAAGCGGAAATCAAACTGGGGCATGAACCATTCTTTTTTGAACTCAAAACCATATTCTTTGAGGTCAGCCAGGACATGTAAAAAATCTTCCCAGACGAAATGTGGTAGCATGAACTGATCGTGGAGTTTATTGCCCCAGGGAATTAATTTTGCCTTGTAAGGATGTTTCCAGAATTTTGTGATAAGTGCCTGTATCAAAAGAACTTGTAGTAAATTCATTCGGGCGTGCGGCGTCATTTCAAATCCGCGGAACTCAAGTAGGCCAAGGCGGCCGCGTTCGCCGTCGGGGGAATAAAGTTTGTCGATGCAGATCTCGGTGCGGTGGGTGTTGCCTGAAACATCAACCAGGATATTACGCAGTAGTCTGTCAACCAACCACAGCGGGGTTCCATCTTTCTTGTTGCCTTTCACGCCTGCGCCTTTGCCCTTGATTCCTTCTTCAATCTGCTTCAGTGCAATTTCCAGCTCATAAATTCCCTCATGGCGGGCTTCATCAATGCGCGGTGCCTGTGAGGTTGGGCCGATGAACTGGCTGGAAAAAAGATAGGAGAGGCCAGGGTGGTTCTGCCAATAGGTTATAACGCTTTTTAGCAGGTCGGGCCTGCGCAGGAATGGGCTTTCATCTGGCGTGGCGCCGCCGGCGATGATGTGGTTGCCGCCACCAGTGCCGGTGCGCTTGCCATCAAGCAGGAATTTTTCAGCGGTGAGTTTTATTTTTGCTGCTTCATCGTAGATTGTTTCGTTGATGAATTTCAGTTCGTCCCAATTGCTGGCTGGGTGAACGTTGACTTCGATAACACCGGGGTCTGGGGTGACGTGGAAATTTTCCATGCGAAGGTCGCGCGGGGGTTCGTAGCCTTCGATTATTACCGGAATTTTTAGTGCGTCAGCGGTTGCTTCGATGCTGGCGACCAGTTCAAGGTAATGTTCGGCGTAATAGGTTGGTGGTAGAAAAACGCGTAGCGCGCCATCACGCGCTTCTATGCAGATAGCGGTTCGCACATAGCCGTTAGGGTCTTTTTTGAGATATGCGCTTTCTTTCGGGTCAGGGATTTTCTTTAAATTATTTTGGGCGTTTTTGTATAATTTTGTCCATTCCGGAAGTTTAGGTAAATTATCAAAATTGCTGCGAAGTGGTGGAACTTCTTCGTCAGCGCCTTTCACGAAGGGGATGGAATTAAGCGGCATGCGGAAGCCTGCTGCGGAATCGCCGGGGATAAGGAACATGTGATCACTCTTGAATTTCCACAGGTTGGATATCCATTTTTTGCGTTTTATGCTGTAGAGGATGGGTAGGACGAAAGCGCGGGGCTTGCCCAGGTCTTTTTTGTCGAGTTTTAGCAGGCGTTTTATCTCATCATCATTCGCGGCTTCATCAATTATTTTTCCGGCTATAGGCAGTATGCGTTCACGCATTAAAATATGCGGGATGTCCTCGTAGGCTGGTATTGCACAGTTTTCGTCAATGCCAAGGGATTGTGAAAGTTTTTTTGCGAATTTTTCAGTCTGTTCGGGGTTTATTTTTGCAGGCTTTTTACGGTTGGGCTGGGCGATTAATTCATCATTGTTCCAGACCTTTTGGCCGTCTTTGCGCCAGAAGAAACCTAGCGCCCAGCGTGGCATAGATTCGCCGCCATACCATTTGCCTTGCCCGAAATGAACCGAGGCCTGTGGGCCGAATTTTTTGCGCAGGCGGAACAATAATTCAACCGCCTTATCCCATTTTTCATCGCCTAGTGCGGCGGTGTTCCATTCAAGTGCGTCACGGTTCTCGGTTGAAATGAATGTTGGTTCGCCGCCGATTGTAAGGCGGAGGTCGGCTTTTTTGCCGGCTGCGTCAATCTTTTTTCCGAGTTTATTTATCTCGTTCCATTGGTGCTGTGAAAAAGGTTTGGTAACGCGCGGTGGTTCGGCGATGCGTTTTAGTATCATTCTGTGGTCAAGCACGCATTCACATTTATCTATTAGTCCCTCAACCGGGGCAGACTGGAATGGCAGCGGGCTTGCAGAGAGTGGGATGTGGCCTTCGCCGGCCATCAGGCCAGAGGTGCCATCAAAACCTATCCACCCGGCGCCGGGAATGTAAACCTCACACCATGCGTGCAGGTCAACGATATCTTCGGTTACGCCAATTGGGCCATCAATTGCTTTGATATCTGGTTTTAGCTGGATGGAATAACCGGAAACAAAGCGGCTGGCGAAGCCGAGATGGCGGTATATCTGGCAGAGTGTCCAGGCGAAATCACGGCAGGAGCCTTTGCCTTCCTTGAATAATTCTTCCGGGGTGTGAACGCCGGGATCAAGGCGGATTATATAACCGAGGCTTTTATTAAGTTCTTGATTAATATAAACCAGCAGGTCTAAGGTCTTCTTAGTTTTTATCCCAGCGGTTTTTTCCATTATCCATTTATTCAAAAGCGGGCCGTTCTCTATAATGTTCAAATAACTCCCCAGCTCAATTTTGTTGGTCAGGTCATATTCAAACGGCCATTGTTCATATTTTTTGTCGATGAAGAAATCGAACGGGTTGCTGGTGACAATTTCAGCTTTCAGGTCAACTTCAATTTTGAATTCGGTGACGCGCTGGTTGAAGGAAATATTGGCAACGTGGTTGCCGAAGATATCCTGGTACCAGTTCATGAAATGGTCTTTGGGTTCAATGTTCAGGCTATATGACTTGATGGGAACTTTGTTGTGCGGGCTTGGACGCAGGCGGATGGTCTGTGGACTTAGGGAAACAGGCCTGTCATATTTGTAGTGGGTAAGGTGGGTTATGCTAACAGTGATTGCCATTTTGGTGATTTGGTTATTTAGTAATTTGGTAATTTGGATTTATACTGTATATTTAAAATATTCTAAATCACTAAATTACTAAATAACAAAATTACCAAAATATGAAAAATTTCCTGTTGGGGCTGTCTATTGATGTTCAATCTTCACCATATGTTGATTTCGCGCGGGGCGGACAGGTGGTTCAAAATGGCCGGGTGATAAGCGGTTCCGGGTTTGCGTGGTATCCTAACAATGAAGCTGCCGCAATGGTTGCCAAAGACCCCAAGTCCTTCAGCGATATCGGTCGCCCGCAGATATTAGATGATCGCAGCTCTTTTAAATCCAGCATCTTCATGATGCATATGAACGGTGCCTCGTGGAACGCGGTTCCGCAGGATACTGAGCCTTATTGCAAGCCGCTTTCAAAGCGGGATTGGGTGTGGATGCATCAGGGAGCGCTTGATATCTCAAAACTCCGCAAGAAGAACCAGCAACTGGGTGAGGTTTTTTATGAGCCGGTCGGAAACACAGATTCCGAAGTGGCATTCTGCATTTTCCTTAACCGCGCAATGCGCCTTAAGGCGCGCAAGTTGAAAGATATTGGCTGGGATAAGATACATGACTGGTTCAAGGAATTGAATGAACATGGCAGTGCGAATTTTTTTATATCAGATGGCAGCCATATGATCGCTTATTGCGGGCTTGATGGAGCGAATGCAATTTACCGCCAGAAGATAAAACCGCCATACCAGAATTTGCTGCTCAAAAATGAGGATGCAAACTTCTCCCTCGATTTCCGCAATGAAGATGACAATCTGAAGACAATGCAGATATTCTCAACCCTGCCGGTCACTTACGGCGGACATAAGGAAATGAAAAAAGGGCAAATGATAGTTGCCAAGAAGAGCAAAACGGTTTGGAACTCGCATGCGGAAAGCCGCAAGGTCATCTCGTTCTTCAACAGTGATAAGGAAGATGCGAAATCCATAAAGTTCGCGATAAAAGAGCAGGCGGTGCAGCAGGCCGCTACCAGCCAGTTTGACCAGAGCATTTTTTCCAGCCCGCAGGATGCGGAATGTAATATTTACCTGAACATGGTGCACCACACCAATTCGCGGGTGATGAAAGTTACGCATGAAACAACTTACGCTTATACGGAAGCGGTTGAGAAATCTGAGCATGTGTTCCGGCTTATCCCGATGTATAACCGTTTCCAGCAGGTGCTTGAATATTCGCTTGATATTTCCGTGCCGAGCAAAAAGATAGTTTACCGCGATGTTTTCAATAATGATGTGATAAGCGCGCTTATCGAAAAACCTTACACTGAACTGAAAATAAAATCGCAGGCGCTGGTGCGTATTCACCAGATAGAGCCGGATGATTTCTCGCACCCGCTCCGCAACTCGAACCTTCCGGTAACGTGGATGCCGTGGCAGCGCCAGATGATGCAGGCATATATCATGCCGCATGAACTGCCGGAAACCCAATTGCGCGAGCTATCGGAATATGCGAATTCGTTCGTGGATAGGAATGATGGCAATCTGTTCGATACGCTTTCCGACATGAACCGCACGATATATGAAGATTATAAATATAAACCGGGGGTTACAGATTTCTCCACCACCGCGTTTGATGTTTATTCAAAACGTGAGGGTGTATGCCAGGATTTTGCGAATCTGTTGATTTGTTTATCGCGGTTGCTCAATGTTCCCGCGCGTTACAGGATGGGCTATATTTACACCGGCGCTGATTATCAGAACAAAATTCAGTCTGAAGCCACCCACGCATGGGCCGAATTATATATTCCATATGTTGGCTGGCGCGGGTTTGACCCAACCAACGGCAAGCAGGTGAACACCGATTACATACGCGTTGCATCAGGTCGCAACTATATAGACGCCACCCCAACCTCTGGCACAATATATCGCGGCGGAGGGGATGAAACGTTGACGGTTAACGTTAAGACGGAAGTGGTTGAGGGTTAGCTCCTTATTCTAGGTATAGGACCGCCAAGTTGGCCTTCAATATAAGACCCCAGGTCATGCTTAAGTGTTCTGGAGAAATTATTTAACTCGTTTAGGTTTAATACATAGTTATTCATCTTTCCTTTATACTCATCGTGCACTACTCTGAGGATAAGGTTGCGCTGAGAGCTGCCAGCGCCTCTGCTTAGATTCTCAACGCTTGTTTTTTCTCTATCTGAAAAAGTTTTATATTTACCGGCAAACTCATTTATCCTGTTTACTAAGCCCTGCTTTACTAATTCAGGTTGTGTTTTATTTATTTCTGCAAGCGCAGCCTGAGCTTCTTTGCCATATCTTGGCTGGTCAGCAGTGGTGAATAGATGGATATAATCGTGTATATCTGTTTTTAGGCTTTCAACGTCAGCATTAACAATAGCGTCATGAATAACGGTATCTGTTTCGGTAATGGTAGCTGCGGTAATGGTAGCTGTATTCATAGGTAATCCCCCTTGTTGATTAATTATCCTATGAATGTACATAAAAATTATTGGAAATCAACTGATTATATTTGTGTATGTAAAAAACTCACCTCATATAAATCAATAAGTTAACAAAAGCCTTGCCTAAAATTCAAAAAAGACATAACTAAACTCTCAATTCTGAACTCTAATAACTGGTCTTTATGTCTATCGAACAAAAATTGAAAACATTGGGCATTGAAATTCCGGCGGTTGCCAAGCCGGCAGCGGCTTATGTGCCATTTGTCATCTCGGGGAAAACGCTTTATTGCTCCGGGCAGTTGCCATCACATCAGGGTGAAATTCACCATAAAGGTTATCTGGGTGATAACATATCTATCGAGGAAGGGCAGGAGGCGGCTAAAAAATGTGCCATCAACCTGATCGCCTGCGTTAAGGATGCTTGCGGTGGTGATCTTTCAAAGCTGAAAAGGGTTCTGCATTTGCAGGTTCTGGTGGCGAGCAAGAATGATTTTACTTCGCAGCATTTAGTTGCCAATGGTGCTTCAAACCTTTTTGTTGAGATATTCGGCGCTGAGGTTGGCTCGCACACCCGCGCGGCTTATGGCATTGCCAGCATCCCACTCGGTGCATCGGTTGAGATCGCCGCAACTTTTGAACTTAAATAAGTTGTTAAGTTGAATTTTAAACCTAACTAAGCAACTCCTTACAACTTCTTAATAACTAAATATCCTGTTAATTATGCTAAAAGGCCCACAGATAAACCCGGTTTCAGGTAAGCCTGATAAAATAATCATTTTCATGCATGGTGTTGGTAGCGATGGTGAGAATTTGCTGCCTATTGCTGATTTTTTTGTTGATGTTTTTCCAAACGGTCTTTTCATTGCCCCTAACGGCCCTGAGGATTTCATGCATAGCGGGCCGGGCTACCAGTGGTTCCAGCTATATGATAATCACGGCCAGCGTCTGCACAGGTCGCAGTTGATATCGGGTGTGGAGCATGCGGCTAAAACCGTTTCAAAATATATCACCGAGCTGCTCAAGCAGCATGACCTGCCGTTCAAGGATGTTATACTGGTCGGGTTCTCCCAAGGTTCAATGACCGCCATCCAGACCGCGATAACCATGCCGCAGCAGGTGGGTGCCGTGGTGGCATTTTCGGGTGGGTTGATAAAAGATGAGTTCCATACTCCGGAGATAAGGTCGAAACCGCCAATTTGCCTCATTCACGGTGAGAAGGACGATGTGGTGCCGATAGAGCGTTCGATAACCAGTGCTGAGGTTTTTGAAAAATTCGGTATCCCGCATGAGCTGCACAAAATTGCGCATCTGGCTCATTCGATAGATATCAACGGCATAAATTTAGCGAAGGAATTTTTGAGGAAGTTGTAATTTATTAATTTAGAAGTTTTTTCTTTTCCAAATAACTAAATAGCCAAACGCACTTTATCATTCGGTGTCTGCGTTCCAACGCCCAGTATACGGCAAATGGCCTCGGTCTGGTGGGCGCGGTTGAGGGTGTAGAAATGGAACTGGTCTATGCCTTCCTGCCTTAGAACGCGGCAGATCTCAGTGGAAATATTAACCGCTACGCAATCGCGGGTTTGTGGTTGATCGTCAAGCCCGGAGAGGAGTTTTTTGACCCAGTCTGGGATATGTGCGCCGCAAAGGGCGCTGAATTTCAGGAATTGCTCATAGCCTGCGATCACCAGAATGCCGGGAACGATAGGTATCTCTATCCGGCGTTTGCGGGCTTTTTCTACGAAGTTAAGATAAACTGCGGGATCTATGAAATATTGGGTGATGGCGCGGCTGGCGCCGTTATCAACTTTCTCCTGCAAATAATCCAGGTCTTTATCAATATCACCAGTTTCAGGGTGGCCTTCAGGAAAGCAGGCAACCGATATTTCAAAGTCACCAATGTTCCTTAAGCCAGCAACCAGTTCGCTGGCGTGGCGATAGCCGTCGGTTTGGGGAATATAGGCATCTAGGCCCTGGGGCGGGTCGCCGCGTAGGGCAACAATATGGCGCACGCCAATTTCCCAGTAATTCTCGGCGATCTCGTCTATCTCGCTGCGGCTGGCATTGATGCAGGTAAGGTGTGCGGCTGGCTTTAGGTTGGTTTCTTCCATGATCCGCTTTACAGTATTGTGCGTTCTTTCACGCGTAGAGCC
>Ga0206887_10121_pt1 | contig 18551 bp, 17 predicted proteins | sample Alteio_BWOrgHeat_89_FD_153248 | JGI IMG/M metagenome (GOLD analysis project Ga0206887, IMG submission 153248) | Enriched cells from forest soil in Barre Woods Harvard Forest LTER site, Petersham, Massachusetts, United States - Alteio_BWOrgHeat_Nextera3 ...
AAATATTTACATTGTGCTCAAATGGGTGAATCTATTATTATCACGTCTCATCATGTCCCGCTAGCAAGAATTGTACCTATTTCTCAATCTGCGAATAGAGATTTACAAGCATTGTTGCAGATCGAAGGCGTGAGTTGGAATGGGAAAAAACCGACAGGAAATAGCAATCCCCCAAAAGTGTCAGGTAATCAGGCATCAGACTCCATCATTGAAGATAGAAGATGATTTTATATCTTGATACATCGGCATTAGTAAAAGCATATATTGCAGAGGAGTTTAGTCATGAAGTGATGTCACACATCAGTCATGCGGATATTATCGCAACACATCGTATTGCGTTTATTGAAGCTCATGCCGCATTTGCACGATTGAGTCGTGAGAATAAATTGACGGATGTGGCGTTGATGACAACAAAACAAGCGTTTGTTAATGATTGGGGAAATTATCTACAAATTGAAAATACTCAAGCTCTAATGGAGCATGCCGTAGATCTAGCAGAGGCGTTTGCACTGCGAGCCTATGATAGCGTTCATCTTGCTGCCGCAGCGATGCTGTCAAAACAATCCAACCAAATGATCACATTCGCATGCTTTGATAGGCATCTAAATAAGGCAGCTAAGGTCTTAGGGCTTCAATTGCTATCTTAAACGTTGTTTATACCTTGCGCACATGAGTTTTCGGTTTTGTAGCATCCCATCTACGGCCCATCTCGGGCGCTAAAAATTGCTTACATATGAATAACTATGCGCGCATTTTTTAGCACCCGAGCTGAACCATAGCTGGGCGCTAAAAAACCGAAAACTCATGTGCGCAAGGTATAGATTTTTGCTGAATGAATTGATTCAATTGACACACAAAATAAAACACGTCTTGAAACGTATTATAAAGCCCCATCGGCGCAACACGCAGCACATCCCGTCGCACATCACACACGACTCCAAGGTTTAAAAGTGCGGTTTCAAGATGCTCCAAATGGTTCACGCCGATCAAACGAAACGACAATTGGCACCCCCGCTCAGCAGGATTTTCTGGCGTAATCATCACCACGTTATCTTGCAACGTCTCTCGCATAAGCTGCTCTAAATAGGCCACCAGTCGTGTGTTTTTTGCTCGAAGTGCCGTCAAATCTACGGTATCAAACAAACACAAGGCCTCATGCAACGCACTCAAAGAGAATAGCTCTGCATTGCTCAACTGCCACCCTTCGGCACCCAATATGGGATCAAAATCAGGCGACATATGAAATCGCGTAGCGGGTTTATTTCCCCACCAACCAGCAAGTCTTGGGTAGTTGGGATCACATGCAAATCGCTCATGCACGTAAAGACCCGCGATTGCCCCAGGCCCTGCCGACACGTATTTATAATGACACCACACCGCAAAATCAACGTCATGCTCGTGTAACTGTACTTCCACATTACCGATCGCATGCGCCAGATCAAACCCCACTTTACAGCCATAATGATGTGCTAATTGCGTGATTCGCTCAATATCAAAGCGCTGCCCTGTTAAATAATGCACTGCTTCAAACCAAACCACGGCCGTATCGGATCCATGCGTTGCAAGTACTTGCTCGATGGTATCCCATGCAATATAACCCGTATCATCGGGCGTAATCTCAATCACCGCATGTTCCAATGTGGCATCGCTTTGAAAATCACGAAGCGTCTGCAAACGAAGCTGTACTTGCGAGCGCACGGCATACGTATCCGATGGAAAGCCTGCAAAATGGATGATTTTATAGCGCGTTGGTGTGGGACGATAAAACGACATAAAAAGCAAATGCAGATTACCGGTTAACGTCCCCATCGCCACCACTTCATGGGGCTTCGCTCCCACAAGACGCGCCAATTGAGGCGCGACACGTTGATGATAGGACATCCAAGGATTCGCGCCGTCAAAGTGCCCTCGAACGCCTAAGCTCCCCCACGTGTCACAGTGCTGACGCACGGCCTCATTCACGCGCTTGGGTTTTGGCCCCAGCGAATTGCCATTCAAATAAACCAAAGGCGCGCCCTTGGTGTTCACCGGCATATCAAATAACGCCGTTAATGGTTTGAATACCTCTTGTTCATCCAATACCATGGCATCAATGGTCATGACGGTTCTCCGGTCTTTTTTCTTTGCATCGCAATCACCAATAACACCAAAAAGCCTGTAAAACATTTTAAATCACTGGGCGCAAGTCCGATGCTTAACGCGATCCCTTGTATCTGCTGATAAACCAGTGCTCCCACCAAGGGTGCTAACAACTGCTTATTCAGCGTGTCGTTACCCAATATCACTTCCCCAAGCATCAACGCCGCAAGCGCATGGATCACCACGCCAACGCCCATGCCCACGTCCACATACTGTTGCAACTCAACCATCAAACCACCCGACAAGCCTGTAAAACATCCGCCGATAAACAGACCCAAGATGGTATAGTGGGCAACCGAAATCCCTTGTCGTTTCGCAAAAGAGGGATTTAAGCCTACGGCTCTCATCAAAAGTCCGCGCTCGGTTTTTAAAAAACACATCAACGGCAACACCGTGCCAAGCAAAATCAACGCCACGATTAAGACATTGTGCGTGAGGTGATCGGGATGAAATAACAGGGCACGATGAAATAACGCAACATTCGGTTTTCCAAGCAGCCTTAAATTCACACTATAAACCATGGTGCTTAAAATAATCCCCGAAAGCAACGAATTCACCTTCAAGCGCAAATGCACTAAGCTTGTGGCAATGCCCATACAACCCGCCCCAATCGCACCCATGATGATGGCAAGCACCGTAGGGGATCCCATCAATAACAAGCTCGAGCAAACCGCACCGCCTAAGGGATAAGCCCCCTCTGCGGTAAGATCGGCAAAATGCAGGATGCGAAAAGGCACCATCACACCGTAGGTTGTTAAGGCAAGGATGAGTCCTTGTAGTATTCCGGTTAACAATAAATCACTGTTCATGGTGGTCCTTAGTTTCGTATTGATGGAACAAATCCAATAACGCGTTGCGCGACAGCGCCTGCTTTTGTTCACGAGCAACATCCAATACCACCTTGCCATCATGCAACATGATCAAACGATTGCCATACTCGATCGCATCGTCCAATTTATGCGTAATCATCAAAGCAAGCATCCGATGTTGCTCAATCGCTTGTGCGGTATACGCCATCAACACGCGTTGTGTTTTGGGATCCAACGCCGAGGTGTGCTCATCCAAAAGCAGCACTTTGGGCTTGGATTGAATCGCCATTAACGTGGCTATCATTTGTCGCTGCCCGCCAGACAAATTTTTTATCGGTGTGTGTAGATAACGCTCCAAATTCATGCCCAACGATTGGATCTGCTGTAGGGCCTCTTGTTGACGCGATTGATACCACCTCAATCCCGCCTTTTGGCGCTTAAGACAGCCTAAAACCACGTTTTCCAACAGCGTCATGTCAGGAACGGTGCCTTGATTCACATCTTGGATCACCGAAGCAATCAACGATCGCACCTCCTGATGGGGTTGGTTGTCTATGCGAATACGGCCGTGGTCTATAGCATACTCACCTGCGATCGTACGCAACAAGGTTGATTTACCCGAACCATTGCTGCCAATAATGACGCAAAACTCAGCCTCGTTGAACGTCAGGTTCACCTCATTTAAAACCGGGCCAAAATGACCGGGGAACGTTTTGGTGACATGCATTAATTGCAACATAATACTTACTCCACAAGACTGACGTGCGCTAATCCCACAGGGACAATTAAGCCCAATTCGTGCGCAAGCGTGACGTTGATAAAGCCATGATGATCCTGTTGGGTTGGGTACACCGGCTTTCGTAAAGGTGCTTGTTTATCCCTCAACACACTGGCGACTAAGTTTCCTGCGTGCACGCCTACCTGATGATAATCCACGCCAAAACTTGCCAGAACCTGCCCCTCTTTCACGGCCGATTCATCGACATTCAGAACAGGGATCTTCATGTGTTTACTCATGGCTGAAATCACAGGTAACGTCGGCTGTATGGGACCACTTGCCCCCACATAAATGACATCCACACGAGCTTTGAATTGCTGCATCAGCATGGGCACATCACGTGCTTCACTGACGGGCACGGCAACCACGTCCATACCCGCCTTTTCTGCCGCCCGCTGCATCTCATGCAACAGCGCCTTATCGTTTGCCTCTGAGGTCGCATATAAAAGACCAATGCGATGTGCTTTGGGGATCAATTGTTTGGCAAACTGCAAGACCAGATTGAGATCTTGTTTATCGGAACTGCCCGTCATATTGCCATCAACACGCCGTTTGTCTTGAATCAAGCCGGCGTCAATAGGATCGGTTATCACATCGTAAATCAGGGGAATGTCTTTGACAGTACCTTTTGCAAATTGCGCAACCGGTGTTGTTAAAACAACCATAACTTGCGGGTGCCGGTTTTTAAGCTCTGCTATCATCTGTGGGATCAACGACGCATCAAAACCAACGTCTTCAACCACATACGTTACGGTTTGATGCTCAAGGTAGCCTTTTTTTGCCAATGCCTCTTTAATCCCTTGAATAGATGCGTCCAATGACGCATGCGGACCATAATTAGCAATAGCGACCAAAGGCAAATGGCCTTGTTTCGGCATCAACGTAAATCCTATCAAGCCGATCAACAGTATCAATATCAAGGTACGTGTTTTAGTCAGCATCATGCGCTCCTCTTGATTGAACGGCGGCGATAAACCGCACTACTTGGCGTTGAAACGCTGAAAGATCCTCTTTTTCCAAGGTATTCACCAGCGCGCTGCCAACCACCACCCCATCAGCAAACTGTGCCACATCGTGTGCTTGCTCTGTGGTGGAAATACCAAAACCAACCGCAATGGGATGATCTGGGAAATGGCGTTTGATGGCCGTGATGTCATCGTGCAATGGCTCTGGTAACGCCTTTTGCATTCCTGTCACGGCCCTTCTGGAAATGTAATAAATAAACGCGGGATCAATCCCTTGAAATAACTCAAATCGGCAGGTATTCGTCGTGGGTGACATTAGTAAAATCACGTCTAGTCCCTGATTTTTCAATTGAGTATAAAACGCCACGCCTTCCTCAGGCGGTAAATCGACCACCAAAACCCCATCAACCCCTTTCGCTTTGGCATCACGTGCAAACGCATCCAAACCAAACGCGAGTATGGGATTAAAATAACTGAACAATATAATCGGCGTTGTAACGCCCGCAAGGCGCACCGACTGCACCAAATGTAATATGGAAGACAACGTCGTGCCTTGCTTGAGTGCGTCGGTTGCGGCACGTTGATTCACCACGCCATCGGCAACGGGATCGGAAAAAGGCACGCCCAGCTCAATGACATCGACATGGGCTTTCGATAAAACATGTAGTGCATCCCTTGTCGTTTCCATAGACGGATGACCCGCCATGATAAAAGGGATAAACACCTTTTTATTATTAAATAGTGTCCGCAACATCGCTCTCTCCTAAAAAGTGACTTAAGGTTTCAACGTCTTTGTCCCCTCGCCCGGATAATCCGACCAACATGATGTCGTCTTGACTCAATTGACCTGCCGTTTTGATTACATAGGCCAGTGCATGCGCACTTTCTAATGCGGGCAAAATACCCTCAAGTCGCGACAATAAAAAAGCGGCGTCAATCGCTTCTTTATCAAGCGCGTAGGTATAGTTCACACGCTTGATATCATGTAAATACGCATGCTCAGGCCCCACACTCGGGTAATCAAGACCTGCGGAAATGCTATGCGTTTCTGCCACTTGTCCATGCGCATCTTGTAAAAGATAGCTTTTGGTCCCTTGTAAAACGCCTTTTCTACCACCTGCAAATCGTGCGGCGTGAAGCCCTGACACGATCCCTTTTCCACCCGCTTCCACACCCGTCATACGCACGTTTTCATCCTCTAAAAAAGGATGAAATAAGCCAATTGCATTACTCCCACCCCCCACACAAGCAACCAATTCATTGGGTAATCGACCGATCGCCTCCTTAATCTGAACTCGTGCTTCCACGCCAATCACACGCTGAAATTGTCGCACAATCATAGGATACGGATGTGGGCCGAGGGCTGAACCAAGCACATAGTATGATTCATCTACCTGACTGACCCAATCGCGCATCGCCTCTGACGTGGCCTCTTTTAAAGTCTGACTACCCGCCGTGACACAACGCACGTCAGCACCTAATATCCGCATGCGGATCACATTTAAAGGCTGACGGGCCATGTCAACGGCCCCCATATACACCACACACGACAAGCCCAACAAACTGGCAACCGTTGCGGTGGCAACGCCGTGTTGACCAGCACCTGTTTCTGCAATCAAACGCGTCTTTCCCATGCGTTTGGCCAGCAAGCCTTGCCCCATGGTATTGTTTATTTTATGCGCACCCGTATGGATTAAATCCTCACGTTTGAGATAAATTTGGGCGCCATGCAACTGCTCTGTTAACCGTTTTGCAAAATAAAGCGGCGTAGGACGCCCGACATAGTGCTTCAAATAGCCAGTCAATTCGCATTGAAATGCGGTGGTAGACACATGCTGGTGGTAGGCTTTTTCCAATGCGGCCAGTGGTTCCATCAGTGTTTCTGGTGCAAAGCACCCACCATATTCTCCAAAATAGCCTGGTTTATGCGCCATCATGCACCTCCCTTAAAAAATGTTTGAGTGCTTCGTCATCAAGACGTCCCGGAGTAAGCTGGACCCCGCTGGCGACATCCACGGCAAAGGGACGTACCTGCGCGATTGCGGATTGCACATTGGATGGCGTTAACCCACCCGCTAAAATGAGACGGTATTTTTTTGCAAGGACACAGCCGATGTCCCAACGACTTAAGCGCCCTGTTCCCCCGAGGGGCTCACCCTTCATCTTAGGCGCATCCAACAACACATAGCCGTATTGGCGCAACACCGAGTCGTTAGGTAGTTGGTCAAGGCGGCTTGCAGTCAGGCTTAAAATCATGCGCTGTTTAAGCGCAAGTGGCGCGTCGCACTCACGATATACTTGCAAAAAATCAAGGCCAATTTCTGTGAGCAATGCCGCCACGTCATCATGGTTTGGATCCAATACAATCCCTATTTTTAAACACTTTTTAGGCAACTGTCGGACGATGTCACGGACCTCATGTGGTTCGATAAATCGGCTCGATTGAGGGCATAAATTAAATCCAAGTGCCCAAGCACCCCGATCTGCGGCATGCATCGCATCGGTAAGATTGGTTATTCCACAAATTTTAGCCCGCATACACCACTCCTTGTAAAAGCTTACGCAGCGCATCCCCGGGATTTGCCGATCGCATCAAATGCGAACCAATCAAAAAGCCATCACACCCTAAATCCCGCATGGCATTGATGTCTTTGGCACACGTCATACCACTTTCACACACCACCAAAACGTCGTCGGGGACCTGCTGAATAAGCGTCTTAGAAACATGCAAATCAAGCGTCATGGTCTTTAAGTTTCGATTATTAATTCCTATCATTTGAGGCGTCATAGCCAATGCCACTTCTAATTCCTCGGCGTTATGCACTTCAATCAAAGGGGTTAATCCAAGCGACACGGCATACTCATAAAGCACACGCAACTGAGATTCGTCTAAAAACCCGACAATCAAAAGGACAGCACTCGCCCCAACACGTTGTGCCTGTTTTATTTGTATGGGCGTCAAAATAAAATCTTTGAATAGTAGGGGGCAATCAGGCAACTGTTTGTGTACATCAACGACGGTTTGAACCGTGCCCTTAAAAAAATGGGGTTCCGTAACAATAGAAATCGCATGAGCACCTTGCTGTCTATACTGCCTCGCAATCGCTACAGCGCTTAAATCGCCATGATATATCACTCCAAGGGAAGGACTGCTGAATTTGATTTCTGCGATGATGACAGGTCGTGTGGATTGATAAAATAATTCACAAAAACTAGGCACCACCATGGGTTCTTGTTCGTCTACCGACATGGTTTTCACGCGTTCGTTGACACAAGCGTTCATTTCGTCCAAAAAATGATTCATTTTTGTGCTCCAAGTTGTATACGGTTTAATAAATCACGTGCGGCTCCCGACGTTATCGCATCGGCCGCTCGCTCAATACCTTCTGAAAAAGTAGACACGTCATCCGCGACCATCAACCCTGCTGCCGCGTTTAACAGCACAATATCCCGCTTCGCGCCTTTCACTTCACCGTTAAAAATGGCGCGAATCGTATCCGCATTTTGCATACTCGTGCCGCCTAATACGTCGGATAAGGCATAAGAAGGAAATCCCAACTCACGTGGGTCAAGCCGATATTCTTTGATTCCGTAAGGCCCTATTTCGGCAATATCGGTTGGCCCACTCACACTGAGCTCATCCAGTCCCTCTACGGCATGGACAACCATCGCGTGGATGGATCCCGTTGCTTGTAATACAGAGGCCACCACCGGCACCAGATCGCGACGAAATACACCCACCACTTGTCTTTTAGGTTGCAAAGGGTTCGTCAATGGCCCAAGCACATTAAAAATCGTTGGAAAATCAAGTTGTGAACGAATGGGCTTAAATGTTTGAAACAAAGGGTTAAAATGCATCGCGCTGAGGTACGCATAACCATGGCGGTGCAAACTGTCTAAAATATCATCTATTAGATGATGCAAAGGAATACGTAACGCTTGGATGACATCCGCACTACCAGAAAGACCAGTCACACGCCCTCCCCCATGCTTGGCTACAGGCACATGACAACTCGCCACGACAAGACTTGCCGCGGTGGAAATATTAAACGTCCCAACCCCATCCCCTCCGGTTCCAACCAGATCAATCAAATTATCAGGCATTCGATTGGCAAGCATGGGATCGAGCGTTGCATGCTCAAGTAAGAATTGTCTCACCGCTAAAATTTCATGCACCGACTCTTTTTTAGCGGCAAGCAAACTTAAAATCACCGCTTGCTGAGACCGATTAGCGGCCTCCATACCAGAAAATAACGTATAACACTGCGCCTGCGATAATGATTCGCGCGCCAACAATTGTCGAATGATAGCGTTCATAAGCAACCTCTTTATCATGAGTACTTCGAATAAGATCTGTATTTAGTGGGTGTTTAATGAATGGCCAAACGGCCAAAAAGAAATAGCAAAACGCACGCTATAGACCTTCGCAGGTAACGTAGAAAATAAAACACGGGGAGTAACATAAAAAAATAAACGAGCAGCGCGTGGTAAATCAAAGGGGGTGATCATGATGCTGAATTCTCCGAGTTAATCAATTGAACAAAAACGTGTGTGAATTAAATCACCAACGCCAATGGTTCACTGTATTAACTGCTGAGTAGTACATCACTAACATCCGGCTATTAAAATAAATAGAATGAGCATGATAACACGTTTCTCTCTGACTTGTCTAGACCTAGGACAATCCTAAATTGGCTACCTTCCTGGGCTTTAGCCATTTTCCCTCACTAACCGTTCGCGGTGAGGAGGTGCGCAATCAGATCTTACATAGAGCGCATAACGTTATCGCACCGTCTCGAACCGTTACTCAACACCAAACGGTTCGAGACAGCGCATGAGATATTTGATGTTCAACATAAGTTTAGTTTGTGCGCTTCCTCACCGCGAACGGAGCCGGAAGTAAAAATGGCTAAAGTCCAGACCTTCAAGAGTAAGTCATTACAAACTCTTAGGATCGTGACCGTAATAACTTCCCATTTTAGCATCAAATCTGAACATCATCTTGACGCGTTCAGATCCATTAAAAAACTCGATGGACAACAAGTACACCTGCGCTTTTTAATGGCTCCGAACGCGTCAAGCTAATGTCCAGCTTCGCGCTAAAATGGGAAGTTATTACGGTCACGATCCTTAGCAAGTTCCGCCATAAAATGATCACGTTGCGTGCAATAGGCTTTGCGCGTTGCAAAAAACGAAGACATTCCCAAACAGCTCGTGGCTTTTGAGTTCAATTGTTGATCCGCATCGGTGATTGCTGAGGTGCATGTTTCGATAAGATCATTCAACGAGACCGACGTATCGTCCGGTGATGAGAGAAAATCGCGTTTTGCACGCTCTAAACGAGCATGTAATTGGTTCGCAAGCACCGCGATTTGTCGTGCATGAACATTGTTTGGCCGCGCGACCGACTTAGCGCATTTTCGCTTGGCTTTTTCGGTAAAGAAATCAAGATACTCATCAAAATGCATGCGTTCTAGTAAACGTGTCGCGGCACTCTGCGTCGAATCATCTCTTTCTTCTTCGAGGGCAACGTCTCGTGCACTTTGGCGATCAACGACATGGACCACTTTACATTCTAAACGCCTTAAAATATCGCGACATATTTGTTCTCTGGTCGCTTTTGAGTAGTCAACAAATTGTTCCAGTTCATGAGCAGAAACCGCCTCAAAAGCGGGCGTTGCACCCTGGGCACCCGTTTCGGCATCCCATAGCATGGCGACATTATTATCCAGCAAAATCAACTGTGTGGAAGGAATTTTCTTTTGAAAATAGCAACGAATATAATCCATCACCAAGGCTTTTGAGCCTGCTCCCTCGGGTTGATTCCCAGAACAAAAATGAATAGCCGGCAGAAATGAAAGATCGCCCACAGGAACCATCTCTCCACCATATCTATCCCTTCTTCTTTGTGCCATTTGAGGAATGGTATCTTGATATAACATGACATAATAAGGTTGAATAGCCTCGTGAATGCCGTCGAGACGTGCATGCATAACGGACGTGCCATCGGCGGAATAATCAGGCAAAAACTCACGTAAACGATACGCTACTTTATCGACTAAATAATCGATGTGTGGCTTAGCCGTAATAATTTGGACAATAAAATCAAGTCCGTGATCACGACAATAGTCTTTGAGCCGTCTCAAATGTGACTTCCAAAGCTCTACCGAACCATTAAACTCATCGGTAGGCGTATTTATTAAGGTTTCATCAATATCCAAACAGACAACGATGGTTTTCTGAGGATTTATTTTCGACATATTTTATACTTATTTAATTAAGTAATTACATATTATACTGTTTTAATACAAAAATTACAAAAGAGGATGTTCGATTTATATATTACATGTGAAAATGTAGAAGCGTTCTTACTGGTATAGATCCAGGTTCGTTGATGTCAAAATTTTTTTCTTTAGTGACTATTAATTAATCATAAATTCATTTATAATTACACTTGTAATTGTTCAATGGGATCTATTATGGAACTGTCTGATTGCATTGTTGCCAATATAGCAACGATTGTTGATAAACAAGAGATTGAACGCTTATATGTTAAGCCTTTTCTCATTGCAATCGAGAACTCAAACGTCGCTGCTTATCAAGAAAAAATATTATCAGACGTAGCTATTTATTTAAATTATGTGGTCAGCACTATTGTTACGAGTAGTTACTCCCTGGATGAACAATCTACACTTTTGGATGAGGCTGAAGCGAAACTTGCTAACGTAAGATTTAAATTAGTCGATGATTCTATGTATTTCATACGCGACAATGTTCCTCTGTATACAGCATATCATCCTCTGGCTTCTTTTTATTTTGCAGGCGGGGAAAATAGTGACATTACGAGCACTAATAGAACATGTCTACGGGAGATATTTTTTGAATATATTAATCCATTGTCTACGTTCAAAACAACGCAACGCAATGAAAGTTCACGGAATAAGTCATGTTTAAACCGTTTTTTTTCTAGAGCCAATGTTTCCAATAACGAGCTCGCTTCCACCGGAGTGAGCATAACAGAAAAGACTTATTACACCCTCGGTTCTTATATACAAATCATAGACACTCCATGTTGCGCGACCTCCGGAGAATATACTACCAAGAAAAAAATAAAACTTTCTCTATTAGCTCAAAGTACTGTTTTTTCGGAAAATAGAACACTTCAATTGTTTCCTTCTTTATATCATGCGATTGAATATTCCATCTTTAAAACCATGGATTTGGATGATGGCACCTATGTTCCTTCCATTGTAGCGGTATCTTATCGCGGGAATGCATTACTTGATGAGCAAATAATCGAAGGACATCACGTCGTGGAGGTAGAAGTCGATACGCCCCCACCACCAGTCGAAAATCCTTATCCAGAGGCAATGATTATTGGAGATGCTCCCATACTTCGCCATGAAACTATTATAATAAATAAACGTACAATATGGAGTTCGAATTACGCCAGCTTATCAAGACAATCCAGAGTTTCTTTTTTTGAAATATTGCCCCAAGATGTTAAAGCGACTGGGGCTATTTGTCTGACGGAGGATCGGTGGGATCCGTGGAAAAGGGGGAGGTTCAATGAGTATTTTTCATATATAAATTTAGGTCACATTTTAGATGGCGAAACTTTACAGGAAAAACTCAATTCAACTCGATTAGGATGTACTATCTGTTAAGCAAAGGTATATATTCGCAGATCTGATAAAAACTTTAGATTTTGCATAGAAATGGACTTGACCCCTGTCAAAAAATTGACACCCAAAACAAATGGCCATATAATTGAACACCTTATTCAAATTATCAACCAATCAAACCTATGTTAACAAGAGCTCAACACACACGAATCAACACGCTGATTGCAGAAGCAAGCGTCGTCTTACAAACGCAAGCAGTAACAGACGAGTTTGACTCGATGACTTTCAATTTAAATCAACAAGCCGAGCTCATCGAGCTTGCTGAAGAAATTGCGTTCTTAAACACGTTGATGATCAACCCAACGCCTTCTGACGCATTTGTAGAGCACTGCAAAGAACGAGCCACACAAAACGCCGGATCCAATCGAACACTGCCTGCTCATACGAATACCTGTAACAGACTCTATTGGCAGATCGCGAGTATTCTATTTCCCACACAATCGCCCTTGCGTATTTTAGAGCCTCATACGACACACCTACTTGATGTCCAGATGCGGCGTCACTCCTCCTCAGATATTAATACTTCGAAAAACGTCATTGTATTTGAGGAATCGTCCATTCCAAACATCGCTTGGGAGGATTTACCTTATTTTGTTGCTTCTGAGCATTGCTTATTTGATGTCCGAACCATTGAGTGCTTTAACTTAGATTGGCACTGTATTTTTTATAATGCACTTTCTCAACAATACCCATCACTCGTAAACACGCTCTATCAACATAATCCCGCGTTGATGACGCTGAAATCACAATTGGACTTGATTTCGGGCGAAAACCAAACGCCTTTTGATGCGATTCAAAGTCTTATCAAAGAGTTACTTTTAGGTGGCGAACAAATCACGAAGCAAAAGGAGGCCACGCTGCGTGCTAGCACTTATCTTAATCACTTTTTTTATTACCTGGAGTTATTACCATCGGACTTAAAAAACGCCTGCTTAGACTTGTGCGGCAAAGAGCGGGGGAATCGCTCCCTGGCTCAAGTGCTTGATGCGTTCAAACATCATTTTGATGGTTCGTGTGTTGAAACTGCCGCTCAGGATTTAGACGCATTGTGTCTCAACCCAAACAACCAATCGATACTAAAAGCGCCTGTTCGTATCTCGAGAGAGGATCTAAAAACACTTCAAGACTCCTTTAAAAAAGGTCAGCCTATGGATGCAGCGGCTCATACAGTCCCCAATACACTTCGCATTTCGCCCTCGTTACTTAAAAAAGCACTTGCGACCATTCGCATTGAAAACACAGCCGATTTAATAGGCATGCTCATCACACTGCCACCAGGACTGTATATCCCCTTTTTCGAAAACGCTGACATCGTATTTACACCGAATATAAAATACGAGTTAGCAGACACCATAAGACAAGCGTTATTCAATGACCAACAAGTCACGGCGTTACTCAATGCATTACTGCATATTAGACATAAATTTAGCGACATAGTTGAACTTCTGGAGATTGCCATTAAAGCAACTCACGCTGATTTCGTCATTCGCATCCTCACAGAACACAGCACTTCAAAACAAGAGCAACTCGCATTACTCATACAGAGCAGCAATCAACAGAACCGATTGACCCTGCTGGAGGAACCCACCATTGCTTTTTTTCGTTCTATTTTTTCACACTTCCAGCAAAGCGTTCATTGGGATTTATTAGAAACTAAAAACGGCAATTTACTTCATGATTTTATAGGCGAACATCCTGAGGTTGTCTCTTTTATTTTATCGTTACTAAGCAAACCGCAGAAGCGTCTGATTGCTCAACAAATCAACGAATTTGGAGAAAGTACTTTATTTTTATCCATCAGACACCCGGTGATATTTCATTCATTATGGTCTTTATTTAACAAAGAAGAACAACAGGATTTATTGTTAGAGGTCACGGAAGAGGACGGTGAAACGCTTTTATCTGAAGCGGTCCATGATCCTGATATATTAGACTTTATTTTATCCGAATACCCCGATAAGGAAGCACGTCTTTTAGCCATCAATAACCCAGCTGACGATGGTAGCACGCCACTTCATAACGCGGCACTCATTAATTGTCGCTCACTACAAAGACTGATTGATGAATACACCGATGAGCACGCACGAATCAGCGCACTCACCACACCTGATCTTGATGAACGCACACCGCTGCATTGGGCAGCATCAGTAGGTAATATTGAATCGATGCAAGTGATTTTCAAGGTCTTTCCCAGTCCGAAAGCTATTACACAAACATTGCAATCGTTTAAACTCGACGTACTCGTGAAATCGCTTGCATATCCTGATGTCATTACGCACCTTTGGCCTTACTATTCCGAAAAGGACATTCTTTCCTTGTTTACTAACAAAAAATATTGGGGGGATACAACCCCACTGCATAAAGTGTCCATAAAGCATCCTAATTCTTTTCAGCGCCTATTATCTCTGGCGAGTCCTGAGCTGCAATATCAATGCCTTATGATTACGCATGATGAACTGACGGTGTTACAAGCGTTGATTATAAAAAATATTTTTCGATTGAGCGAACTACTGGGCTCTTTATATATAAACACGCTCAAGACGCTTGTCAAACAACCAATGAACGGCAGCTCGCTCACGGTATTTGCCTGGGTTGCTAAAGCCCATCCCCATCTATTCGAATTGGCAGTCTGCGCACTACCCAACGTAAAACTAAGAGGTCGTGCGTGTCAATCGATTGATAATGATATCATTTTATCCAATCCAATTATTAAAAACACGATTATTCGATTAGTACCGCATTTGTCAGAGCGACGACAAAGACTATTCTCTTATCTGAACGTCGTGAGCATGGAAAACACAGAACCTGAGAGTAAGCGTCCACGCTTTTAACTCAAGTTATCTTTTGGTACACATTTAAGGTATAGTCGCTCACTATTTAAAACAAGATTAAAATCATCATGCTCAAAAACATTACTGGAAATGTGTTCATCGTAGCCGCTCCGTCTGGCGGTGGGAAAACGAGCCTCGTTAGTCAACTGGTACGTCAGTTACCGCACACCGCCGTTTCCATATCGCACACCACGCGAGACAAGCGTCCCGGCGAAACCGATGGTGTGGATTATTTTTTTATTAACGAGGAAACCTTTCAAACCATGATCGAGGAAGGCGCCTTCGTCGAACACGCGTGTGTGTTTGGTCATTCGTATGGAACATCCGTTGCCCAAATTCAAGACCGCATACAATCAGGCATCGATGTGATCTTAGATATTGATTGGCAAGGCGCGCAACAAATCAAAAAGATATTTAAAGAGGCCATTGGTATTTTCATCATACCACCCTCGCTTGACGCGTTAAAACAACGTCTGCAAAACAGACGACAAGACGATGACCAGGTGATAACCGATCGCATGCAACGCGCACGCGATGAACTCAGTCATTTCAATGAATTTGACTACTTGATCGTCAATGATGATTTCGATCATGCCTGTGTTGAATTACAGGCAATCGTCACCGCTTATCGCGCCCGCATGTCCCGCCAATCCATAGCGCAACGAAAATTGCTTTCATTCCTATTGACGGCGAAGTAAAATGTTAGATTATATGGTTTATTTTTTGGAGATTGATGATTATGGCACGTGTCACCGTTGAAGATTGCTTGGAAAACGTAGCAAACCGATTTGAATTGGTCATGGTCGCATCCATACGCGCACGCCAAATTGCGGTGCGTGGCGCACAACCGATGGTGGAGTGGGAAAACGACAAACCAACCGTCGTCGCCTTGCGTGAAATCGCCGAAGGCTTCATTGACGCATCCATCTTGGACAAAGATTGAAGCCAAACCATCGTTTAGGGCCGCACACCTCATGAACTACTTCAAAGAGTTGCATGAAGAGCTGAAACGTTATCTTGAGCCCGCGCAAATTGAAAAGTGTCATCAGGCCTTCCTGGTAGCGGAAAAAGGTCACCAAGGACAAATGCGTCGCTCAGGCGAGCCTTATATTACCCATCCCGTTGCGGCCGCATTGATTCTCGCCTGCATGCGGCTGGATTATCAAACCATCATGGCCACACTGTTGCACGATATCGTCGAGGATACGTGCATCAATCAAGAAGAACTCATTCAACAATTTGGCGAAGAAGTAACCACACTTGTCGAAGGCGTTACCAAATTAACCAAAATAAAATTTGAATCGCGCGCCGAAGCACAAGCGGAAAATTTTCGCAAAATGGTGCTTGCGATGGTGAAAGACATTCGTGTCATCATCGTCAAGCTGGCCGATCGTCTGCACAACATGAAAACCCTAGGCGTCATGCCCTATGCAAAAAAAAGACGCATCGCCATCGAAACATTGGAAATTTACGCACCCATTGCCAATCGATTGGGCATGCACTTTATCTACACCAGTTTGGAAGATCTCGGATTCAAAGCACTATACCCCATGCGTTATCAAGCCATCAAATCAGCGGTTGAAAAATCACACGGGAATCGACGCGAACTCACACAAAAAATTGAACACGATCTGCAAAAAGCACTGAATGAATTGAAAATTCCTTACGAACATTTGGCCGGTCGCCAAAAGCATTTGTATGGCATCTACCGTAAAATGAAACAAAAAAAAGCCTCATTTGCGGAAATTATGGATGTGTTTGCGTTTCGAGTCATCACCGAAGACATCGACTCGTGTTATCGAGTGATGGGTGCGTTGCATCGAACCTACAAACCCGTACCTCAGCGATTCAAAGACTATATTGGCATCCCCAAAGTCAACGGCTATCAATCCTTACACACGACGTTGTTTGGTCCCTATGGTGTGCCACTGGAAGTGCAAATTCGCACGCGGGAAATGGACCGCGTCGCTGAAAACGGCGTTGCCGCGCACTGGATATACAAGTCCGCAGGTCTTGAGGTCAACGAAGCACAATTACGCGCTAGAGAATGGGTCAAGCGTCTGCTTGATCTCCAAAGCAGCACTGGAAACTCACTTGAATTTATTGAAAACGTTAAAATCGACATGTTCCCAGACGAAGTGTACGTATTCACACCCAAAGGGCATATCATGGAACTGCCCAAAGGCGCGACTCCGGTGGATTTTGCTTACATCGTGCATTCTGGGGTCGGCAATAGTTGTGTTGCGGCCAAAGTAAATCGCCGTCTGGTACCACTGAGTATTCCATTAACCAATGGCCAAACCGTGGAAATCATCACAGCCCCGGGCGCTCACCCTAACCCCGCATGGCTCAACTTTGTGGTGACCGGAAAGGCACGTAGTAATATTCGTGCCTTCTTAAAGAGCCAGCACCATGCGGAATCGATCACCATGGGTCACCGACTGTTAGAGCAAGCGTTTGTGGAGCTTGCCAGCGAATACGCCAAAATACCGCCGGAGTCGTTACAAGCGTTGTTACATGATCTGAGTTATCGTTCGTTTGATGATTTAGCCTATGCGATTGGGATAGGAAATCAAATGCCGATGGTGATTGCAAAGCGCCTAGTGGTGGCTCAGGAAAGTGGTGGTGTGATTGAAAAAGCCGTTAAAAGTGGTCCTTTGTCAATCAAGGGTACGGAAGGCATGGTGGTGCATTTTGCGGAATGCTGCCAACCCATCCCGGGTGATAACATCGTGGGACGTTTTCAACAAGGACGCGGCATTCTGGTCCATGCCAGCGACTGCCCTGCCATCAAAAAGACCCGCGGCAACCCGGAGCAATTTATTTCACTACGCTGGGACGACGACGTACAAGGCGAATTTTGGGTAGACATCACGGTGGACGTTGCCAATCAACGAGGCGTGCTTGCGGCTCTTGCAACGGCTATTGCGGACGCTGAGTCCAATATCGGTAATATCAATGTCGATCCACGAGACGGACGTCACAACGCCGTGACGTTTTCCATTAGTGTCACGGACAGAACCCATTTGGCCCGTGTCATGCGCCGCTTGCGCTCAAACAAAGTAGTCATGCGACTTTATCGTAAAAAACAAGGGGATTGAATCGTGGAAGCCATACACAGTGACGACGCACCCGCCGCCATTGGCATTTATAGTCAAGCCATACGGTGTGGCGAAACGGTTTACTTGTCGGGCCAAATCCCACTTGATCCAACCACCATGGAATTGTGTAGCCCCGACGTATCGGCACAAATCACGCAAGTCCTGGATAATCTGTCTGCGGTGTGCCAAAGCGCGGGTGGCAGCCTAGCTCACATCGTGAAATTAACCGTTTACCTGATTGAT
>Ga0206887_10096_pt1 | contig 18512 bp, 12 predicted proteins | sample Alteio_BWOrgHeat_89_FD_153248 | JGI IMG/M metagenome (GOLD analysis project Ga0206887, IMG submission 153248) | Enriched cells from forest soil in Barre Woods Harvard Forest LTER site, Petersham, Massachusetts, United States - Alteio_BWOrgHeat_Nextera3 ...
ATCCGACAAGTGCCACTTGCGATGCAAACGGAACGCGGCTGAACATGGACTCACCGCAGAATGCTTTGCCGAGAGCTAAGCCATATAGTCCGCCGACTAACTTTTTATTTTGCCATGCTTCGACCGAATGAGCGATCCCTCTTCTGTGAAGTTCAAGATAAATCCCGATCATTTCTTCGGATAGCCAGATGCCTTCGTCATTCAATTCATTATGTCGTGAACAAGCTCTGATCACTTCTTCAAATGCAGTATCGAATTTTATCTCGAATGTTTTTTTATTGATGATCTGACGTAATGAACGCCGAACGGTGAATCTGTCATCAAGAGGGATAATGCCTCGAGGTTCGTAATAAAAAAATTGAATTGGTCCGTTCTTTCCGTTTGCCATTGGAAAGTATCCCTGACGATAAGCATCGAGAACAAGTTCAGGAGAAAGCGGAACACTACGAGATGACGGAGCTTCCATCTTATTTTGTGAGGATCACGAACTCAATGCGGCGGTTCATTCGCCTGCCTTCTTCAGTAGAGTTATCGGCTATGGGTCGGCTGTCGCCATATCCCTGCATTTGCAGGCGGCTTGCTTCGATTCCCGATTGAATTAAATATCTCCTTACTGCTTCGGCTCGTTGATCGGAAATTTCCTGATTTTTTTCGTGAATACCACTCGCATCGGCATGGCCTTCAATGCGGATAGTCATACTTGGTCGCACATGAAGCAGGCGTACAACTCGTTCAAGTTCAGGTACGAATTCCGAAGCAAGGGAAGTCTGGCTTGGCTGAAAGAGAAGATCTTCAAAAACGAAACGCTTGCCTTCTTCCATTGCGATCAGCTTACGGCTTGCTATGGGTGAGCGGTCTTCAGAACGCAAAATATCTATTCGAACAGAATCCGGAGCAAGTGTCGATTGCGATATATAGCGCAGAGCATAGAGGCTCGTAATATTTGTTGCCACTGCAGAAAGGATGGAATCGAACGATTGCCCCAGATCGAAACTTGCACCTTCAGTGAGTTGTGCCATCTCCCAATATCCTTTATTTTCAGGGACGGAAATGGTGATGAGCTTTACTTCACGCTCGTAAAGAAAGTCGCCCATGCTTTTTGTTGTAAACGTTGTCGTACCGTCACCCGGCTCACCTTTTTGGTGATACTCGGCATCAGAAATAACGATGGCAAGGCGAACAGCGATTGGACGAAGTGGCATTGTAGTGACGGTCTTCAGACCTTCAAGAGCATTTTCTTTAATATCTCCGCCGCCGGCGGCATCAATTTCACCAACCCATTTTTGGAATGTGGTAACATCATCCGTTAATTGCGGGCTGACCTTTTCGACGGAGTCAGAAAAGGTAACAAGACCAAACCGATAATCAAAACCTCGTGCACGAATTTGTTCAGCAAATTTTTTGGCATTTTCTTTTATCGGTCCGATCAGGTCGCGCATTGATGCAGTTTGATCTATGACAAAAACGATGTCAACCGGTACGCGATTCGAAGAACTGATCAGGCTAAGCGAAATGATCGGACGCTGAATGCCATTTTCAAGAACGATGATGTCTTCTTTTTTGAGAGACTTAACGAAAACGTTTCGGTTATTGACAGCACTGAAGATAACGCTCATTTCAGGGAAATGGGTGATGTCAACATTCTTGATCTCAAAGAGCATATCTCCTTTGATTGAGCGAAGTCCTGAACCAGTCGGACGTTTGGCAGCCTCGCGGCGTTTTTCGATCTCTTTCGTCTTTTGGGCATGGGTAGGTGCTGCCGCAAAAAGCAGTAAGAAGCTAAGAACAATAAGCTTACAAGTAGTCAAAACCGGTAAAGTGCAGAAAGTAGTCGATCATCTAAACATGAATTACGGCATAACCGTCTCCTAATAAACCCCCGATTTATGAAGATGTTACAGTAAGAATACGTTATTTTTGTATAATGGGATGAAATGAAACATTTTTCCTCCCGGAGTGTCATTATGAAAGAATGAAAAGAATTACCGTAAATAGTACTTTATTTTTTCTGATCCTATGCTCTGCCTGTCAGTTGGCATACTGTGGGTGGAGTTTAGTTGGGCAGTTTCCTGGTGAACATGCAGAATGTGGTTATTTCTGGGATGAGCAAAATGGTTTGGTTGGATTTGGAATGATGATTTTGAATCCAAGTTCGATAAGAAATATCAGATGGACAAGCGACGGCGGGAAAACCTGGAATCTTAGTATTACGCCTGGCGGAAAAGGTGCGGTTACCAGCATATTTATGAAGGATCAATTGGTCGGATATGCTTCGGTCTTTTCAAAACAAGTCGGTACAATTGTCAGTGCTATTTGGAAAACAGGTGATGGAGGAAAAACCTGGGTTGATCATTCATTTGGGGATGATGAAAATACAGAGTGCGTTTATGCTACTTCAGCTTCTCTGATTAGAACGAATTGGTATGGTGCTGTCGGTGGAAGTTCGATAGATGACGGGAAAAACTATCGTAGTTGGTTTACTTCTACATCATTTGCAGGTGATAATAGTAATGGAATTGATTTTACAGACGACGCTATGGGAGTTGTTACTATGGGACCTAATAATGATGGTAGTTTTAGTAACCCCTGGTATACAAATGATGGAGGGATAAATTGGAAAACTGGTACTGCACTTCCGGAAGCATGGGGAGTATATGGCGTCAAGGGAACAAAAACATTTATTACTTTGCCTGAAGGACGTTCAGGAAAATATAATCAAAATGTATACCGATCAGATAACGGCGGAAATACCTGGAATTCAATTTTTAGTTTTTCTTTTTTTGATCGTTTTACAGGTCATATAGGCGGAGGGGGAACCGCAGCGTATGTTCAGTCAGATATTACTAATTCAGCAAGTTCAGGTTTATTTCGATCAGATAATCTTGGGCAAAATTGGAAAAATGTCGGAGGCCCATCAAATTTCCGGGATAGTCGGTTTGTTGTAACAGGCTGCGTTGGTCAGGTTGTTTATGCTTTTAACGATCAAGGAGAAATTTGGAAAACTACTGATGGCGGTGACGGTACTCTTTCAGCTTCTACAGGTGGCTCTCTTCTTTCTTTCTCAAATGATTCACTATACGAAGAGACTAGGTATTGCCAGCCGATTACCTGGACGATTACTCTTATAAATCCTGCTTGTAGTGCCCTTATAATCGATGCAGTTTCAATCACACCAAATCCTTACAATGAATTTTCTATTGGTGGGACCATAAATGGAAGTACTGTACCTATATCTTCATCTTTAAGTGTTCCGATTACATTTCGCACAGATTCTAATGTTACCCGCCATGCAGTTCTGCATATTAAAGCACATTCCGGCGCATCAAGTATTGATACGACGATCATCCTTGTTGCAAAACATTCAACTGCTCCTGAACCGTATCTTCTCGATATGAAAGCTACTAAGGTAGGAGATACGGTTGAAGTGCCTGTATATATTCATGTGACGAAGGATAGTTTTGCCATGTCACATATTGCGTTTCATTTATCCTATGATGGAGATATTTTGACTCCTGCTTTTGAAAACTATAGAACATACGGAACACTTAGCACGAAAGCAAAAGTAACGATCGGTGTACCTGAGCCAAACGGAATTTTTGTAACTCTGGATCTGCCAAAACCTATCACACAGGATTCTGATCTTACCAAGCCCCTTATTAATCTCCGAATGGGTGTAACCTTATCCCGATACCTATCATGTCTGGTCCGATTGGATACTTTCGCAATTTCAAATACTGCACCAATTCCATTATGTAATATTCCGCTGGCAGAATTCAAAGTTGATGCTGAATGTGGTGACAGTACCATCTCAGCTTTCATGCTGCAAGGGAAAATGCCAAGCTTTCTTTTTGTTCATCCAAATCCTAATCCGGGTAATGAAGTTGAAGCCGTCATTTCTTTGCCGGAACAAAGCAATCTTGGGGTTGATGTCGTTGATATGAATGGCAATATTATTCTAAAGAATATTTCCGAAGGGTTATATGAAAAGGGGGTACATCCATTAAAACTCAATACAGCAGGTCTTACAAATGGCACCTACATATTGCAACTACATTCGGGAAATAGAAGTTATTCATCAACGCACATGGTTATCAGAAGGTAATAAAATCCACAAAAAAAGCTGTTTCGTTCGTTACGATATCGCTCCCTCGTAATCTTTCTTTTCCTCTTTTCAGGGGTAAGTAGTTCTTTTGCCGGTTGGAATAATGTCTTGCAGTTAAATCAGCCTGCCTCCTGCGGGTATTTCTTCGATGCAAATCACGGAATGATCGGCACCGGATATTTACGTGCGGCGAGCGCTTTTCCGATGATCTACCTGACAAGTGATGGAGGGAATACCTGGAAACTTGCTGTGACTCCTACCATTGGTGTTGGTGCGATCACAAGCATCATGATGAAAGATGTTAATATTGGATATGCATCAGTCTATACACCTAACGATGGTTACAATCTTTGGAAGACCATTGACGGAGGTGCGACGTGGGTCAATCATACACAAGTTAATCTTGGTGCCGCAACCTCTATTTACGCAACAAGTAGTGCCTTGGTCGAAACGATCTGGAATTTTAATGCCGCAGACAGCGGGGGAAGATCTTTAGACGATGGAACAACATTCAAGCAAATTTTTGCCGATTCCAGCAATTTAAGAAGCAATGATGTTGACTTCTCCGATGATATGAACGGAGTTGTAGTCATGGGACCGAACACTTCGACTTTTTCCAATGCGACACTTTCCTGTTGGCGTACTCAAGATGGCGGCGTAAATTGGCAACGTGGTGACGAGTTGATGGAGGCATGGTCGGTTTATGCAGTCAAGGGTACAAAGACGTTTTTTGTAATGCCTGAAGGACCTGCGTTGCAGAAAAACCAGACCTTATTCGTTACAAATGACGGAGGGAAAAATTGGTATCCAACTCATACCTTCACTAATCTGGAAGTGCCATTTTTTACCGGTCATATCGCAGGACAAGGAAAGACGCTTTATGTTCAAACCGAAGGTACCCCTTATCTTGGACTCTATCGCTCAGATGATTTAGGTGCTTCATGGAAAAATATTGCAGGTCCTACCAATCACCGCGATACTCGCTTTGTCGTGACAGGATGCAATGGTGAAGTTGTTTATGCATTCGATACAACAGGCGGAGTATGGAAGACAACTGATGGAGGCGACGGAACACTTTTTGCTCATGCTTCGGCAGGAAGTTTTGAAGTGACACCTGATACACTTCTCATTTCGTCGACGTGCGATCAAGGAAAAGGATTGATTCATTTGACCAACCTTCAATGCTCAGAGTTCATACTTGACGGCGTTACTTTTTTTCCTGATCCTTACAAGGAGTTTTCAGTAAATAATTTAGCTGTAGGCAATTTCGATCTGTTTTTGAATATGAGTACCGGTTTGCCTATTAATTTCATAACGGATTCCAATGTAACCCGAATTACGACTGCATATATTCAAGGACATTATGGAAGTACCAGATTTGATACCACTGTTGTAATCGTCGCTAAACACATTGCTTATACTGATCCGATTTGTTCTTTGGGGATTGATACATTATTCCTCGCCGGTAATTGCTCTTCTCCGGCAAGAGGTTATTTCAATATTACCAATAGGAATTGTGACTCGATCATTGTCGACACCATTAGTTTTTCACCGGACCCCCTCGGAGAATTTTCGGTTGATACACTAAAGAATAACATAGGAGTTTCGATTGATAATCAAGTGAACATTCCGATTCGATTCGTCAGTGATTCTGATATTACAAGGTCAGTTACGATCCATCTTCATCTACATTCGAAGTACAACTCCTTCGACACAACACTCACTGTTCTGGCTCGTCATTCAAGTGTCGTTGGACCTATTATGGGATTGACGGAAGATTCTATTTATATAGAAACGCGCTATTGCCAGCCCTTACGCAGATACATTGATCTTTCGAATGTGAACTGCAATGATATGTTGATCGACTCTGTAATATTAGATCCACAATATCCTGAACTTACGATCGATACATCTCTGCAAAGGAATCTTTTTCTCGATAGATCAGGGTCATTAGGAATACCAGTTCTTTTTCGAACGGATTCAAATCTTACAAGGCGAACGACAATGCGTATCGTTGCACATTCGATCAGTCGGACTATTGATACAACGATCATTGTCGTAGCTAAACATTCGAAAGCCCCGGAGCCTTTTTTACTTGATCCAAAATCTGCCAAACCGGGAGACACTACACTCATTCCTGTATTCCTTCGCCGGACGCAAGACAGTTTTCATATCACGCATTATGCTTTCCATTTGAGTTACGACGGAGATATACTTACCCCTGCTAATCCGGAATATGAACGGAAAGGAACACTTAGTGCGCTTGGTACGGTGACAATGGGAAGTCCGGAAGTAGGCGGAGTTCTTTGTACAGTTGATCTTCCAAAACCTATTACGCAAGATTCGAATCTTTCACTTCCTCTGATCTATTTACGCATGTACGTGACCTTGTCACGGAATTATTCGACTCCGATCACGATGAATTCTTTTTCTAATGCAGTGAATGACTTAGAACCGCTTTGCACGACACCAGTTTCTGAATTCGTTGTTAATCCTGAATGCGGAGATAGTACTTTGGTAGGGCTTATGATAACAGGAAAATTACCAACCATACTTTCAATTCACCCGAATCCTAATTCAAATAGCGAAGCTGAAGTAATTATTTCTTTGGCTGAGAAAAATATTATTACGATCGATCTTGTCGATGCGATTGGTAAGGCGGTTCAAAACATTTGTAACGGAGTGGAATTTTCGATAGGGCAACATACATTACGAATCAGCACCTCTTCCTTACCAAACGGAAGGTATATGATAAGGATGCGTTCAGCAGATGAATACATTACTCACAAAGAGATCATGATACTTCATTAAATCTCTACCGAACAATATTCACACTGCAGGTTTCATTCACAATTCCTGCGGAATATCTGACAAAATAAACTCCCGATGAAAGATTGCCGATGCTTAAGGATTTCATCGTCTCACCTGATTCTACAATCCTCTTTGCAACTTTCATTCCGACAGAATTATAGAGTTCCAAAACTCCTTCGGTTGTTCTTGGTTTGAATTTGCAGATCAGATCTTTTCCCTCATGAGAAATGATAAGATCGGAATTTTGATCTGAGTTAGTATGGACGGCAAGTTCAGGAGAATTTCTAAGGAGTCTGGAATGCGCTGTCGACGTGCTATTGACCGTATCACCATTTGCTATGACATACTCCGAGAGCAATAACGCGTCATCATCAAATGCTAATGAGTCAATAGTATAGTTTAAATTTTTTTGAAAACTTTGTGACTGCAAATTGTTTTCAAAAATTAGCGTGTCGATAGATGGAGCAGATCCGTGATACGCAAAGAACCTTAGTGGCATTGTGAAATGATCACGAACTGTTTGCAGTTGATTCACTCGAAGAAAGAGAGTATTGTTTATATTCTGTGCCCACTTCGTATCGTAGATCGGAAATCCTCCCTCGAAAATCCACTGATCAAAATATTCATAGAGATCAAGTCCGAGACGTTGACCGATATAATCACGGAACTGTGCCGTATTTGCTGTGGTGTATGCAAAGGCATTTGAGTAATCTTTTAAAGCGTCAAAAAACATGGTATCATTATTTACCATGCGTCTGAGCATATGCAAAACACATGCACCTTTGGAGTATGTAAGTGCATTATTAAAAGGATCATCTGCCGGAGGATCATAAGTCGGAAGCTTATTATGTACTTTGTCATAAAAAAAGGCGTAGGCTTTATCACCTCGAAGACAACCTATATACCAATTGTAACCGCCCCACGATTCGTACCAGATAGCTTCGGAATATGTTGCGAATCCTTCGTTAAGCCAAAGATCTTTGAAGGTTTCGCATGTTGTCTTATCACCAAACCATTGATGAGCCATTTCATGTGCAATTCCTTGTTGTTGTCCTTTAAGCCAATGACGATGGATAGTGGTAATGGTTTGATGCTCCATACCGCCAAAAGTAAAAGGTGATACAGGGACCTGACCATATTTTACAAATGGAAATCCGCCATAATGCGCTTCCAGATACGTCATTATTTGTGAGGTAGGACCCAGAGCCATTTTTGCATTATATACACTACCGTCAGTAACGGAATCCTGGTAATAATCAGAAGGCCATGCGTAAAAGTCAAGATGAACAGTATCACCGGGATTGGTTGAACGCTGATGAACATCCTCCCAATGAATGAAAGTACTTGCATCTGCTACCATGAGATATGTTGAAATCGGTTCATCACTTTTCCAATTCCAGATCGTTGAATTTGAACTATAAGCTTGCTTACTGACAAGTACTCCGTTCGAAGCAGCTTCTATTCCGTTGGGTACGATAATGCTTATTTCCGATTCAGCCTTGTCATAAGGCAAATCCATACAGGGCATCCAGTAATGAGCATCTTCAGGTTCGCTCATTGTATAGGCTAAATCTTCCGTAGTATAATCTTTGTCATAATCGTCATAAGATCCTTTCGGAAAAAAATATATTCCGAGATTGGAGTCTAGATCTTTATGGTATCCGATTCGCAATGTAAGCGGAGCACCACCGCTATTTTGTAGATTTAACGGTAAGGGAATAATTAATTTTTGATCTGATGTTGGCTGCGGGATCGTTGTAAGCGGGTTGCCATTAATGGCAATACTATCAATGAACATGAGTCCGGCATCAAGAAGGATATTGGGAGTAGAAGTTGTAACCTGTATAGTTATAACGTTCACACCGGAAAATTTTTGAGACTTTGTTGCAAATATTTTTCTCCAATCAAGGATGAGTTGGTATTTCAGGACATCAAAAGGACGCTTAGGCTGATCAGGCCAAAGAATAGAATTGGTTTTTGCCTGAACTGCCCTGGTGCATTTTACTCCAGTATGACTATAAGAAATGCACGGGATGAGACTCAGAGATGCAAGGATTAGAAAATATATTCCGCGATGTATTGTGTGCATTGTAAGTAATAGCTTTGTAGTAAACAACACATCTTTGGGGGATAAGTTTTTCGGGCGATCCTGCACTGTGTGCTCAATCTCAGATTATGAAACTCAATGTTTATTTCACTACGACAAACTGCTTTGTGAATACTTCTCCTGCTACGTTAAGATGGTAGAAATATGTGCCGGATGGCCAAATAGTTGAATCAAAGATAAAGTTGTGTTCACCATCGGGAAGAGATCCATCAGTGAGTACAGTGATGATATGTCCCAATGCATCAGTCACTGTCAGCGTTACTTTTGAATAGTAATGAAGTTTGAAACGGATCGTTGTGGAATCTTTGACAGGGTTTGGATAATTTTGAAATAACTCAGGTGCAAAAGCAGTAGGAGTTCCGTCTCCGACGGCAAGCTTGGGAATAGCAATAGTTACGGTATTTGCTGTTGCATTATACGTGGTTACATAGTTTTCGAGAGCAGTTTTAGCTGGCTTCTTAACAACTGCGCCGGTAACTGAAAATTGTGAGCCGTGACCTAAGTCCGTATTTGAACAGGCAATCACTGTGCCATCATAAGCATTATTACTACTTAGCTCATGAGAACAATATCCTGCAACGGCAACAAATGTAGTAGCTGCTGTTTTGGTAAGAATAAAGCTGAATGGTAATTTTACATTACCTGCATAGGTATATTTCGTACCTTTTAGGGTAATTGCAACCGACCCGTTAATATTGCTGAGCGCCGGAAATTTTGTAAGGTCGACAACGTAGTTTGTTGCCAGAGTCTGATCACCTTGTGATGCAAAAAGCTCTTTCGGATTAAGGAAAACACTAATAGGGTTTAACGCTGCAACGGCAGCTACTGCAAGAGTTTTACCTAAAAAATCACGACGGCTCTGGTTCTTGAGTTCTTCCATGTTCCTAATTATTCGGGGTTAGTACGCAAATCGTTCGAGTAATACTGGCTAAGTATAGTTTAAACACGTATAACATATCCAAAGTTACGCACAGAAATGAGGCTAAATAGTGATATTTGTTTCACTTGGAGGGATAAATTTCGTTTTTCTGTCCAAAAAACGATATAATGAATTAAAAGGAAAATATTCCTACAACCACCGATGCTGTTTATACCAGTCTATCGTTTCTGCAAAACCTTCTTTTATTTCGACTTTTGGAGCATATCCTAACTCTCTTTGTGCTCTTTCAATACTACACGTCCAGCTTGCCTGTGTAATATCGAGACGCTTTTCCCAATTGAGAACGCTTGGCTTCTTTTTGAACATGGAAAAAAATTCTGCTGCTCCGGCAATCGCTGAAACTGCAACATGGGGGATCGTAACGAAGATACCCTTTTTTCCCATAATCTCTGCTGCAAGATTGGATAACTCACGCCATCCGTATTGTATTTCACTGCCGATATAGAACGTCCGGTTTTTTGCTTCGGGCCTGATCAAACTGAGTTCTATCCCCTGAGCAATATCATAGACGTGTGCAAGGTTGATGAATTTTTCCTGAAATCCGATAAGAGGTTTGACTCTGGAATTTACCGTCTGAAAAAATGAAAGTATTGCGCTGTCACGAGGTCCGTAGATAGCAGGTAAACGCAGAATAGTAACCGGGAAATTTTCACGAAATTCGCGGCTTTCGATCTCGGCTGCAAGTTTGGATTTACCATAGGTAGTGATCGGATGCGGCGGCGTTTCCTCGGTGACCGGTTTTCCGTCAATTGACGGGCCACCTGCAGTTTGAGATGAGATAAGTACGAATCGCTCAACATTTTCACCGAAGCGTTTTGTGGCTTCAAGCAAACCCCTGGTGGCGATATGGTTATGTCGGTAAAATTCTTTCTTTGTTTTTGCTGCTGTTACGCCGCCAATGTGGATGACACCTTCAACACCTTTAAGAGCTTCTTTCAGTGAATCAGGATCTTCTAAATTTCCTTTGACCGTCTCAATATCTTTTCCTTCAAGCCATTTCAAGTTCGATGAGCCGCGGACAAGTGCCCGAACGTCATATCCGTTTGTCAGGAGTCTATCTGCTGCATGTGAGCCGACGAATCCTGTTGCTCCGGTAATTAATACTTTCATACTGACTGGGGAAAATATCTTATTTGACAGGTTTCGAGCTTTGGAAAAAACGGATATTGGCATCTACTCCCTGCAGACGAATTTGTTCGATCAGCTTATGACCTGCGTCCAACAGCGAGTCTAATTTAATTGCCATTTCCTTATCGCTTGTGAGGCGGTAGAGTAAAGATTTTTTATCTTTCGATGCTGCCATCATCTCATTCAAGTTGGCAAGAAGTTCATCAGCTCCGGAAAGTGTACCTGATGCTTTCTTGAGGAAAACGCGCATCGAATCAACAAGGGCAAGGGCTCCGGGGCGAACGGAAACGATCGTGCTGTTAAGCTCTCTGGTCAAAACATCTGCCTGGTCTATTGTACGTTTCAGGGCATCTCGGTTTTCCGAAAGAACGCCGTGAAGATCTTTCAGAGTTTGATCGGCTTGATCGATGGCATTATATGCTTTCTCCTTCAGTTTTCCGTTGCCAAAGAAATCTGTCAGATTTCCCAAAACCGAATCGAGATTTTTTGTGATCGAAGGAAGGCTCCCTGATAAAGAACTGAGCAGTGCAACCAGTGAACTTACATCACCTGTGAAGTAGCCTTGAATCGTATCCTTAGTGGGGTCAAAATTTCCGGCTTTTCCTGCATCGATCTCGATCTTTTTTCCCCCCATCAGTTCGAGCATCATGATAGATGCAATCGCATCTTTATGAAGCGGTTCGAGCTGGTCAAGATCCATCGTAATATCCACATCTTTTCCTGCAGGGGAATTGATTGCAGATACAGTGCCGTGCTTGATGCCGTGAATATAGACAGGGTCACCAGCTTCAATGCCGCCGGCAGTTGCAAATTTCGCATGGAGAATATGCGGCACACCGCCAAAATGCCAGCCTTTTGCCCAGCCTATTCCCAGAAGCAATATGGCAATGCCGATAAGAACCGTCAAACCTACTTTTAGGTCGGTATTAGCTTCAGATCGCAAGTTGTATAGCCCTCGTTATTAGTTTAGAACGGAAGATCAGCATCGGGGACGTGCTGGTCGAATTCACCTGATACCGCCATGGGTTCTGGTGCATGCTGGGGAGAGCTGCCGTAAGAGCGTTCGCCGTTCTCAGAACCTGAGCCGCGGTCATTACTACCCTTACTGTCAAGAAACATAAAATCTGTAACAACAATCTCGGAGATGTATTTTTTTACACCCTCTTTATCATCGTAGGAGCGATTCTGGATGCGGCCTTCGATATAGAGCTTGGTACCTTTTTTTACGTACTGCCCAAAAATCTCGGCAACACGCTCCCAGGCAACGATATTATGCCAGGTCGTTCTTTCCTGCATTGTGCCGCTCTGATCCTTCCAGGATTCGCTGGTTGCAAGGCCAAAGGTTGCAACTGCTTTCCCGTTATTGGTATAGCGGACTTCGGCATCTTTGCCTGTATGTCCGATTAACATTGCTTTATTTAAGCTCTTTGTGGCCATGATGATCTCTGAACAATAATAATAAATTTATGCTATGGTACTAACGCCAAAACAGAAGCAATAAATTCACCGACTTTTCTGCTTGCTTTTTAGTACGAAGGGTTTAGGGTTTAGGGGATAGGGTTTAGAAACGAATGCCTTCATATTTCATAGTTCATATCTCCTATCTTCCGCTGAAGTCTCTGTAAGTCCTTAATTTTTCAAATACATAACATTTCGCAGACACCTTATTCCCCACTCTTTTTTTTTGACTTTAAGATTTTGACTTCAGATTCATCCTTTCGTCTTCATCCTTGCCCCAACATGGTGCCTATCAAGTTGCTTATTAATATACGACAAAAAATCTCCGGTGGGGCGGACTCTCAGTCCGCCAGTCTTTTATTATGGAAACATTTGGCATACTCGGTGGTTAGATTCGATTGTTATTCTTTATTCGTACTATGAAAAAATATTCTCTTCTTCTCCCCTTTGCTCTAAGTTTCTTAGTAGGAAATTCCAATGCCCAACAGGGGTGGTTTATTTTGTCGCATTCAGAAGTATATAAACAAGCCGATATTGCATTCCCTTCTGTTGATACAGGATATATTTTTAGTATCAATCCTCAAATAACTACTAACGCGGGGAAAACATGGAATAAAATAAATACAGGTTATAAGATTTTTCCTCACCATCCTTTCTTCATTAATTAACAGTTGGGCTTCTTACTTGATGGTGATTCGGCAGTGATTAGAACAACGAATACTGGGCAATCTTGGGATAGATTTAGTATTAACTACCCCAAAATCCAAAATCTATTATATATTATATATTTTTTTCCAAAATCCAGAGACAGGGTTTATCTGTGGCCGGGGTGATCCAAATGCAAATAGCTCCGGAATTTTATTAAAAACAGTTGACTCTGGAAAGACTTGGTCAGAATTTTATACACAACCATTATCTGAAGGAGGCGGTTTTGAACAAATTACTTTTAGAGATTCAATGCATGGATATTTATTAGCTACTGAATCTATTTTTAGTATTCCGAATGCTTTTCTATTGGGAACAACAGATCGTGGTAATCATTGGATTAAAAATTTATTTGGTGGGGGGTATGACCTTCATTATGCAAAAAGCCTTAATCTTTGGTCAGGTTTTGGAATTTATGTGATTTCAAAATGGAGTGAAGACGGATCAATTCAAGGAGTAGATACAGTTTTTAAATATGAACATAACGGAAATGAAATTGCCTCTATGTCTTTTGCTAATGATTCGATAGGTTTCGTTGCTACCTATGCAGGAAAAATCTACAAAACAATTAACAGTGGTGTATCTTGGTTTTTACAAAATACTCCTAAAGAGTTTTATTATGGCGAAAAAATAGTAGCTGCTTCCCCTGAAGTTGTATATGCTATCGGTGATTCAGTTATTATAAAAACTTTAGATGGTGGAGGTCCACCCGTAAATGCTGTTAGAAATATTTCTGTAAAACAAAAGTTTAACATCATTTCAAATCCAATCTCTTCCTCCGCCGACTTTCAATTTGAGTCATTAAAAGAGCCAACGGTTTTTGAAATCTTTGATCTTCTTGGCAATACAATTTTGCATCAGCAGCTTTCGGCTGGGCAAACATCATTGCATCAGGATATGCAGAAATTCAATTCCGGTATTTATTTTGCTCGTCTTGGCGGAGAGACGGTGAGGTTTATTAAGCAATAAATTTCCTACGGCAAGCAAACCCCTTGCTCTCTCAAGACCGTATTACCTTGGCGAACAGAAATCGTATATGCTCCGGAGGGAAGAGAGATTCCGCTGAGATCAAGTTCTTCGCCGCGAACGGATTTTGAAAGCACGGTTCTTCCTATTGCATCAACGATGGTGATATTTGCAGCGGCTTCGGGATCATCTGTTTTCCAGGTGATGTGCAGATGGTTTGTAAAGGGATCGGGAGTTGCTTTAAGAAAATTTGCGGTTTGTGAATTTGCATTTACGGCATTTGTTTTCGACCATTCGGTTTGCGTATTATCAATGGTCTGTTTCAGGAGTTGTTCATTCTCTGCTAATCCGATAATGAATGTCAGCCTCACAGAATCCTGACTGAGTAAGGGCAGATTCTTTAATCCATAAACCATCGAAACGTCACCAATTCCGGCAACAGGTCTTTGCGTTGTAAGCGTCTGAAACTTGTCATATTGCGTCAAACCTCCATAGGTCTGCGCACTGCCATTTGACCCATCATTATCGACAGCATAAAAATTCAGTGATGCCCCGGCGGGAATATCACTGATGAGCTTAATGCCAACATAAGGGTAGAGATCTTCCATCCGTTTAGTAATGCTTATCGCAGGATCAAGCGAAGAAATATATGCCTTGTTGATCGAGCCCGACGGTCCGATATCCCAATCCATGAATAATCCGATAGCGGATGCATCGGTAACAGTCGGCAATCGTTTATGAACGACGTAATCGATCACTACAGCATTAGCAGAAAGATCTTTTGTGAATGCATAGGTTTTCTCGTCAACAGTAACTCCGCACTGAATACTCGGATCAGGTACGATATCAGCATAGACCGTATGAAGTTCTTGCGCAGCATTGAGCTTATCAGGAGGAGTCACATAATGGATGCCAACTGAGGGATAAAAATCCTGCTCATCAGCAACATCGCTTACCGGGCTTGGGGCTTGCGCAACAATGTGATCTATATCCGTGGCGATCATTAGCCCTGATTGGAAAAGAACGTCTCTGCCTTGAGCTGCAATATCAGAGGGAGCAAACGTCCAGATAAATCCGGATCCTTGCGTATTGCTCGGCTCATCGGAATACCCGATGCCGGCTTTTGAATCAAATGAAACGGTAAGATTATTTTTATTCAGGTCAAGATATCCTTTGTTGATCACTAAAGTAAAGTAATCGACATCAGGACCGTAGCCATCGGGCAGACTTGAGAATGTCAGCCTGACAAGTATAACATAATTATTCGGCGTGTTCGGTGCAACGTTCACGTGAAGGCTGCCTTGAAAATTCTGAACTAAGGACAGTGTATTTGCTTTTCCGAACGTTACTACCTGACTATTTGCAGAAATAAAATTTCCTGTATCTAAAAATTCAACTTTCGCCACAAGATTTGCCAACGCTCCGAGGTAGTTGCGGACATGGAATACGATATCGCCGCTTTCACCGGATTGAAATGCACCGTCGTTATTTTGATCGAATATCTCCACGCTTTCCAACCTCGCAGAAAAGATCGGACTATCAAAAATGCTGACTGCATTCTTCAGATTGATCAAACCTTTACCGCTATAGCCGGGATGGGGATCATGTGCCGCGTCAAGCGGATCAGATGTAACTCGCAAACGCTCCATTGCCTGATCGGCAGTGAGATTCGGAAATCTCTGGCGCACAAGGGCGATAGCACCCGATGCTGTAGGCGCTGCCATGCTCGTCCCTGTTTCACTTTGATACTGATTACCGGGGACAGTGCTGAGAACCTGATTACCCGGCGCACTGACATCAACATGAGTATTATAATTAGAAAAACCGGTAACACTTCCTGTTTGATCTGCTGCTGCAACGCCAAGTACGTGTTCGAATGCTGCGGGGTACAGAGATTCTAATTGCCCGTCTGCAGATTCCTGCTGACCGCCATTGCCGCTTGCTGCGACGACAACGCAATTTTTTGCATTGGCATAGTTGACAATGTCCTGACCTACCTGCGTTCTATTAGGACCGCCCCAGGAATTATTGACTACTTTTGCTCCCATATCTGCCGCATAGACAATGCCTTCGTATCCGAAGGATACATCATTGCCGCCATTATCTCCGCATTTCAGCGGAAGAAGTTTTGCACCGAATGCAACGCCGCAAATACCTACTCCATTATTTCCGGAAGCAGCAATAATACCTGCTGTGTGAGTACCATGAGTTGCTAAGGTGTTCGGGTCGTTATCGGGTGCAGTGCCGTCAGTACCTCCAAAATCCCAGCCATGCCAATCATCAACGAATCCGTCGCCATCGTCATCGATTCCGTTCGAACGTTTATCAAAACCATCTGCATCCAAACCTGTTTCGCCTTTATTGATATAGATGGCATTGGCAAGATCAGGATGAGTCCAGTCAGTACCAATATCATCGTCGGCAATAAGCATTGTCGAATCACATTTTACAATATCCCATGCTTCCGGTGCGTGAATGAGAGGAAGAGAATACTGTTGGCTGTAAAAAGGATCATTCGGAGTGAAGCAAAGACTGTTGCGATAGCGGGGTTCAGCGAATTCGACTAATTTGGATTTTCTTAAAATTATTGCAGCAGATTCAGGGCTGAGATTTCCGTCATAAAATAATTCAAACCAACGGGAGATATTATCTTCACTTGCCCGAAGTGCAGTTATATCTTCAGTTTCTTTTGCACTTATTCCATATTGATTATTTTTCGGAAAAAGCTGTGGGTTTGTATGCTCTCTCAAATTTTCAAGCACAATATTATGCTGAGGAATAAGCGGCTTAAGTGATGTGAAGTGAAATATAGCAGGGAGTTTTAAAAGTGACTTGACAGTTTCGGCATCTTTCAGAGAAAAAGTCTGAGGGTTGAATCTGGTATTATTTATTTCAGGGCTTTCAAAAGCAGAGCGGAATGAAGCAACTGCTTCGGGTTTAATGCGCAGGAGGATTCTTCCGGGCATTGTTAACTGCTGCGCAACAGATGTTGCTGCCATACAGATCACGAAAAAAAATAAGATAAATTTTAATTTCATTCCCTAGCAATTTTTCTACTTTACGGCATAGATCCTCATGCCGCTTGAGATGAAGTGATTAACACCCCTCACACTTAAGAACACGAGCCGCTTGAAAATGTTACGCGGTTTTGCCTCGCCGGAGGTAATTATATTTTTAGAACGAAGCATCTCCATGAGCTTATCGCCCTGATTGGTAACGTCGATCTTCCTGAACCCGACTTTCTGTAAGTAATTGCACATTGTGCGGTTACTGAAGATATTCAGATGTCCTTCCGGCATAAAATAGAACCAGTCAGACTTGCGAAGTATGCGTTCCGGGCAGTCATAATTGCCTGTTGCCATAAAGAGAACGCCGCCCGGTTTCAGCCATGAATGGATAGTTTGTAAAGATTCAAGCGGATGGGGCAAATGCTCGATCACTTCGCGCATGACAACAACATCGAATGAATTCGGAGGGTAGTTCGCATCTTCAATAGATTTTGTCTCGACAGGAATACCCATATTTCTGACGAAATTCGCTGCATATTCCGATAGCTCCAATCCATAGCAATCGAATCCGTGTTTCTTAGCTTTATCAAGGAATACACCGGTGCCGCAACCTATTTCAAGAAGTTTGAAATTATTTGGATTAGTTGATGGGGGAAGCAGTGAAAGGATATTATCACAATCCCAATCTTCGAGGGTAAAGTCATCTTTTTTGGTATGCTCTTTTACGTCCTTAACGTAGTCAATACTTTTATCAAAGCCATGACCTTGGAAATAATCGGCATCGTAAAGAGCAGCGATCTTCTCCTGTTTTAAGCGGGGATTGGTATACACTAATCCGCACTTATTACATTGCACCATCCAGAATCCGCGCTTTTCATATCGCTTCGTATAATCATCGGCTCCGCAAAAATCGCAAATGACTGATTCGAAATCTTGTTCTTTAAATTCCATTCTGATTATTCTTCAGTATATTTTTCTTTGTTCTTCGAATTTTTTTCTCTGGTAAGCCCCTCAACAACTAAAACGCACTCTCCCTTGACATCTCCTGAAAATTGTTTTGTGATATTATCGTGAATTTCCTGAAGTGTGCCGCGATAAAATGTCTCGTGCATCTTTGTTATTTCCCTTGCCAGTGCTGCCTGCCGTTCAGCTCCTGCCGCTTCGATCAATTCGCCGATCAATTTTTTTATTCGGAATGGCGATTCATAAATGACCGTTGTGCGTTTTAGTTGTTGAGGGGCTTACCAGAGAAAAAAATTCGAAGAACAAAGAAAAATATACTGAAGA
>Ga0206887_10122_pt1 | contig 18490 bp, 13 predicted proteins | sample Alteio_BWOrgHeat_89_FD_153248 | JGI IMG/M metagenome (GOLD analysis project Ga0206887, IMG submission 153248) | Enriched cells from forest soil in Barre Woods Harvard Forest LTER site, Petersham, Massachusetts, United States - Alteio_BWOrgHeat_Nextera3 ...
AGGTGTCCTGCACATAACCACCGTAGAACAGCGAAGCATAGCCAATACCGTTCACATCGGTCTGCGACGCGAAATTGTCATAGGAGTACAGGTTCGTACCGTTCTTCGCGCTTAGATAAGCCGCAACGGAAGCGAAGGTATATCGGTTGAAGGAAACCAAGCGCTTACGGTTTTGAATCTGAGCCAGCAGGAAGCCTGCCTTGAACGTATGCGACCCACGGATATAGCTGACGTTTTCAGATCCTGAGGGCTGCTTGTCGGTGTAGATATCACCCGCGTTGCTGCTGCCATTGAAAGCCGCAATGCCAGTAATCACGATGGCTGGCCCTTTCCCCGTGCTGGGGCCGGCAAAGTGAGTGTTCGTGCGGTACGGCACGGAGAAACGTAACTCGTTCAGCACGTGATCGCTGATCGCTGAAATCCACTGAACACCGGCCACGTGGGCACGATCCGAATAGTCCACGCCCGCGCTGGTGGCATTGATGCCGCCGACCTGCGTGTTGAATGGGAAGCTGTTCTTGAAGTAGTTATAGCGCAGGAAGATGGAGTTCTTGGAATTGATGGTGTAGTCAACACGGAAGTCCATGAAAGTTCCATGAAGCAGACCCGGCGCCGTAGCCAGCTCTGATGCCGGAAGACCAATCAACGCGGCGTTTGCTGGCGTAATCGTGACGACGGCGGGGCTTCCGCGAAGAACATGCTCATAGGAACCGAAGAAGAAGAGCTTGTTCTTCTTCACAGGGCCGCCAATGTTGACTGCATGATCTTCCAGAATCAGGTTTGGTTTCGTCGGGCTCGTTGTCTTGTTCTGCAACAGCGGGTATGCCGTTGCATCCACCCAGCGCTTGATGAACTCATACTTACCGTGGAACTGGTTGCTACCGGAGTTCGAGATCACGTTGTAAACGTTACCGGTGGTCCATCCATTCTCAGGTGCAGCCGGGTTCGAGATGGTCTGTACTTCCTTCACGAAGACATTGCCGATCGGGAAGAGACGCAGGCCGATACGATCCGCCTCGGTGTTCACCATGCCGTCCATTTGGTAGTTGATGCGATCCATCAGGCCGTTGGTGTTCAGAGTGCGAGGAATGCCGAGCTCGGGATTTGGGTGACCCGAAACGCCTGGCTGGAAGACGATGAAGTTATATGGGTTGCGCGAAGTGAGCGGCGCGTTCTGAATTTCAGCCGTGGAGAGCGTACGCTGTACGTTCAGGTTCGTGGGATCGATTGCTACTTCGGATGCTTCCACCGTAACGGCAGTATCCGCAGAACCGACCTTCAGGTCGCCGTCGATCACAGATTCGGTACCCGCGTTCAGATTGACAGAAGAAACATTCAGTGGCGAGAAACCGGGAGACGTAATGTTCACCGTGTATGCACCCAACGGCAAATTGATGAGCACGTAATAGCCATCAGATCCGGTGGTTGCAGTGCGCGATACCCCCACCGCGGGATTTGTGACAATGACGGTCGCTCCCGCGATCGCCGCGCCAGTGGGGTCAGCGACCCTTCCGCGAATGGTTCCGTTAATGGACTGCGACTGACTCCACATAGCGGGAGCCGTCGAAAAGAGAATTGCGGATGAGACACAAATCCTGGACAGCCTGGACATAAAACTCCTCCTTGAAAGAGACAAGACAATGAACCGCGTGCTGCAACTGCAAGTAATGTGAGAAAGCGCCAATGGTTCCTGGCGAACACCGTGAAACGGTCAGAACAGCAGCTTCGTTTCCGTAGCAGCAAGGGATTGCGCGATGGCCCCGAACAACTGAGCTTTTGTGCCCAGAGACGAAGAACGCAACCTTGGCAAAGCGAAATCATTTTCGCGTAAACATCGATCTGTGGCGCTACAGAGCGCCGGGTGTGCTCCCACGCCTCCGCCCAGAACAATCAACTCCGGGTTGAAGAGGAGCGAGATGCTGCTGAGAGCGTCCGCCAATACACGTGACGTATTCTCAAGAACCTGTTCGGCAGTGGGATCGCCTTCAAGAGCCAGGTCGAAGATCTGGGTTGCGCGCATCTGCGTGCGTGCCCGATCGCTTACACCAGCCTGCCGCAGAAGCTTCTTCCACTGCAGTTCAACACCTTCGCCACCGATGACACGTTCGAGTTGCCCTGTATCGCGCATACGAACGCGTTGGCGATCCATGCCTACAACCGGCAGATAGCCGATTTCTCCCGCAGACCAGTTCGCGCCACGGTGGAGTGAGCCTCGCAAAAAGATACCAGCGCCAACTCCCGTTCCGATTGCAATGAAGATGAAGTCTTCAACGCCACGCGCCACGCCCTCTGCAAATTCGCCCACGGAAGCAAGGTTCACATCGTTATCAACACCGGCGGGAATATCGAGATCGCGTTCCAGCAAAGTCTTAAACGGAACGTCATTCCAACCTGAAAGGTTTGGAGCAGCCAACACAACGCCGCGATCAATATCCGTCATACCGGGGGCGCCGGCTGTGATGTGGAGAATTCTACGCTTTCCCGGAAGGTCAGCCATCATGGCATCAAGTCCCTGGCGAATGTGGGCAATGACGCCACGCGGGTTTTTCCCTTTTTCGGTAAGCTTGTCTTCCCATTCGGCAACGGGATTGCCGTTCAGATCAGCAAGCATCATCCGGACATACGTCCCGCCGATGTCGGCTGCAGCGACATAACCATGCGAGGCATTGAAGCGGAGCATGGCAGGTGGACGACCGCCGGAAGATACGCCTTCTCCTCCGTCCTCTACAACTCCGCGCTCAATCAGGTCAGACACCGCCAGTGTGACTGTTGGGACGGCCAATCCGGAGATACGCGCTAGTTCAGCGCGAGAGCAGGGCGAATGCTTACGAATCAGTTGAAGCAGCAACCGCTGATTTGTCTTGCGCAATTGCGCCGGACGCGCGGGCTCGGCCATTACCTCTGTCTTGGAACGCAGAGGGGCGGTGGTGCGAGTCGAAGAGCGACGGCGAGTTGGAACCAGACGGCGTTTCACGGATTGAGAAGGATTATAAGGAATATTTAAAAAGTTGGTGAAAACTTTTTAATTGTCATTTAGAAAGGTTGTCAGCGAAGTGATTCCGTCCCGGTGGGGCGCGGGATAGATCTGGGGGCAAGCGCGTTCGATGAAGCGATTGGTGAGCAGTGAGAGCTGGAAGAGGTCCGTACAGATGTTCGTTTATTGTGTGCCGCTTTCCGTCGTAGCGGTACAGGCGACTGCGCAAACACCTGTTCCTGAGCCGATGAAGATTGCCGTGGACGCGTCCTACGCTCAGCCGTTGCCGATTGAACGAGGTGCACCGGGCCTCGCGGAGTCGCTGCGCAAGTTGCACACCCGGGCAAGCCTTATCCAGATCAACGCGCATCCGGACGATGAGGACGGAGGCATGTTGGCGTACGAGAGTCGCGGTGCCGGTGCGGACGTATCGTTGCTTGCCCTGAATCGCGGCGAAGGCGGTCAGAACGTGATGACCGGTGACTTCTGGGACCAGCTCGGCATTCTGCGCACCATGGAGCATCAGGCGGCAAACCGCTACTACGGGTCGCACCTGTTCTATACGCGTGTCGCAGACTTTGGTTTCTCAAAGACGCTTGAGGAGGCATTGAAGCAGTGGAATCATGATCGCGTTCTGGAAGATGTCGTGCGCGTCGTCAGAACGGTTCGCCCAATGGTGGTGACCAGCGTCTTTGCGGGATACGTCTCTGACGGACACGGGCATCATCAAACAGCCGGTGTGATGGCACAGGAAGTATTCAATGCAGCCGCTGATCCAAAGATGTTTCCCGATCAGATCAAAGAAGGCCTACTGCCGTGGAAGCCATTGAAGGTCTATGCGCGTGTGCCATTTGCGCAGGTTACGCCAAAGGGCATCTTCGACTACGCAACCAACAAGTGGGAACCCGTCGCGTTTAAAAACTATGTGACAGGAGAACCGATTCAGGGTGTCCCCTCGGTAACGCTGACTGTCCCAGAGAGCGAATACAACGCGTTGTATGGCCGCAACTATCTACAGGTGGCGAGAGAGGGCTTGAATGAGCAGAAGTCACAGACGGGCGGTGTGGCTATTCCAGCGCCCGGGAAATTTGACAGCCCGTATCACCTCTACGCATCGCGTGTGACAGCAACGCTGCCTACGCATGAAGAGTCTTTCTTCGATGGCATCGATATCTCTTTGGCAGGAATTGCTGGATATCTTCCATCACAGGCACAGGCTGAAGTTCGCGCAAAGTTAGAGGCGATTGCCGCCACCGTCGACGAGGCAACACAGAAGTACAACGCGAATGATCCGTCGGTAAGTGCGCCGGCGTTGGCAAAAGGCCTCTCTCTGACGCGTGAACTTATTGCCGAGTTGAAGGCGGCGTCAAAGCTTCCAAATGAAGCTCGTTACAACGCATTGCATGAACTGCAGGCGGAGGAAGGGCAGTTCAACTTTGCCTTGGGGCAGGCGCTTGGCGCGTCATTGCTAGCGAGTGTGCAGACGTCACTCCCAGGCCAGAGCCAGGGGCGATCTGGCCCCATGGGCGGAGGAGATAATGTCTTCTCTTCTGCGTCGGGCAGTCCGACAGCTATTCCAGGACAGGCTGTACTTGTGGGCGTACACGTTGCAGCGCAGGGAAATCAGCCATTGCAGGTGGATTCGATAGCATTGTCGCCGAATACTGGCGGTGACTGGAAAGTAACAGAGCAGAAGGGAATCTCTGGTTCCATCGCAGCGGGAACGGCACAGGATGCCTACATCGCCGCGACTGTGCCGACGAATGCTCCAAATACAGCGCCGTACTTTGAGCGGCCGAATCTTGAGCAGAGTTACTACAACCTGACATCGCCGCAGTACGTCACGTTGCCCGTGATGCCTTACCCGCTGACGGCGGTTGCTACCTATACATACGACGGCGTGAAGGGTGAGCTTCGCAGCGTGGTTCAGACGGCGCATCGTTACAACGGCATGGGGGTGGTGATGGAGCCGCTGCTGGTGGCTCCTGCCATCAGCGTACGGGTTACTCCGCCTGCAGGTGTTATGCCTCTGAAGGCTGGAAGCGTATCACTGGATGTGACGGTACATTCCGATGTGAAGGGGCCTGCGCAGGGTACGTTGGAACTGAAGCTGCCAAGCGGATGGACAGCATCTCCTGCGACGCAAACCTTTGCGACGAAGCGTGATGGCGAAGACACCAATCTCCACTTTGTAATCACGCCGAAGAATGTGGAAGCGAAGACGTACGAGATCTCGGCGGTGGCGAAGTATGCCGGCAAGGAGTATGCAAGCGGATTCCAAACTATCGGCTACCCCGGTATCACGCCTTATCCGCAGTATAGAGACGCGAAGTTTCGTACGACAGGTGTCGATGTGACAGTTGCGCCGAACCTGAAGGTGGCGTACATCATGGGAACGGGTGAGGAGGTTCCGCAGTCGCTGAAGGATATCGGCATCAACGTGACGCAGCTTTCCAGTGACGACATCGCCAAGGCCGATCTCAGTGGATACGACTGCATCATCCTGGGCATTCGTACCTACGCTGCGCGGCCTGAGCTTCGAACCTACAACCAGCGCCTGCTTGATTACGCGAAGAATGGCGGCGTGGTGGTGAGTGAGTATCAGTCGCCGGAGTATGAGCGGGACTTTGCTCCTTATGTGATTCCAGTGACACGTGAGGCGGAAAAGGTTGTGGAAGAAGATGCAAAGGTAAGCATCCTGAAGCCGAATGATCCTTTGTTTACGTGGCCGAACCACATCGTCCCCGCTGACTTCGACAACTGGGTGGAGGAACGTGGGCACGGTTTTCCCGGAGCGTTTGATCCGAAGTACGTCGCGCTGACTGAAGTACATGATCAAGGACAGGATCCGCAACAAGGCGGGCTGATCTATGCTCAGTACGGCAAAGGCTACTATGTGTATCTTGCTTACGCGTTCTTCCGGCAGATGCCGGAAGGCGTTCCGGGAAGCTTCCGCATCATGGCCAACCTGATCAGTGCAAAGAAGAACCCCAATTTATCGCACTGAGCAGATCGATCCACGAGTCTTAGAGAACTCCCTGTAGCTCGGAAGCACTAGTGCGTTGCCAGGCCGTGTAGTCGAAGGTAGACGGCCAGTGCTTCCGGGCGATTTGTTTGGATACCGTCGGCGCCCTCTTCGATTGCTTTCTGCCAGGACTCGGGTGTATCGGCTTCGTCTAACCGATCCACAAATACCTGTGCGCGTGCTTCTTTCGCGACTTGAATCGTCAATTTGTTGAAGTCGGAAGCATCGAATGCGAAGACGGGAATAGGCATGGAGCGCAGAAGGAAACGGCTGACATCGGGATTTTGCGCCTCGGGCATCAGGCGTAACGCGGGCAGAATTTTATGCACCTCGTACAACAGGAATGGGCTGCCGTACACAACAACGTGATCCTGCATATCGTGCCGGACAATCGCGTCTACAAGCTGTTGCGGATCGGCATCCTTCGTATCGACATAGACATTGATTCTGTTGCGAGCAAGATCAAGGGCCTCGTCGAACGTGGGTACTCTCGTACCAGAAAACGCAGGCGAAAACCTGGTGCCTGCATCCAGTGACCGAATTTCGTTAAAGGTGTGATTCTTTACTTCACCTTTGCCGTTGGTTGTTCTGTCGAGCGTCCTGTCGTGCATGAGTATCAGCTTGCCGTCGGACGTGGTACGTACATCCAGTTCAAAGTAGTCGGCACCAGCATCAGCAGCGGCACGAAATGCAGCAAGTGTGTTTTCAGGGTGGTGGAGATGCTCTCCACGATGAGAGATGATCACGACCTTGCCGGGAGCTGCTGCCAATGCAGGAGCTGGCCGGTATGCAGTCTGAAGGGATTGCGAAAAGAGACTGCAGGCAGTGAGCGCTACGAGGCAGACGACACTTGCTTTCAACACGAAGAATATCCCTCAGAAATTTGATCGAATGTGCCCAATGACAACGCAAAGGGCGCAGCACATAGATGCTTTCATGCGGCAGGCGACCCTATCTACTGTCCCATTCTTAAGAGCAGAGATTACAGGTTAATGAGCCGTCCTGTTCCACGCGCGAGATCAGATGGATACGATGTTTCGGTCTGGAGAATGATGAGTTGGGGAGTGAGGAAATGCGGATGTATCGGATTGCTATGGGCATGTTGTTGGCTTCATTCAGTGTTGCAGGAAGCAGCCAGACGATCGCAACACCTGCGGCGGCGATTGAATTCCCTGACGGTCTTTCGGCCAAATTGTCCTCTGACGTGAATCTTTCGGGCGCCCAATCGGCGTTCCTTCCGGAACTTTTTGCCTCGTCGCACGCGTCGAACCTGCTGCAACTGAAGAATGGCGATCTTCTTTGTGTATGGTTTTCTGGCACTGCCGAGGGCCAATCAGATGTAGCCATTGTTGTCTCAATTTTGCCGAAGGGGTCGATGACCTGGGGCACGCCTGTCCGCGTGGATCACGATCCAGCCAAGTCCTATCAGAACCCTGTTGCATATCAGACTCCAAGTGGAGAGATCTGGATTCTGCACACAGCTCAGACTGCGGGCAAAGGGCAGGCGGACGCGCAGGTGCTGAAATCTGTCTCTAAAGATGGTGGAAAAAGCTGGAGCGCACCGACCGTACTTTTCGCAGAGGCTGGTGCTTTCACGCGCCAACCGTTTGTTCATGGTGAGCGCAACGAACTTCTGCTTCCTATCTATTACTCGACAAGCGCCGGTATTACGAAGGGTGCAGAGACGAACTATCCCGTCGTGAAATTGAGTGCGGATGGAGGACAGACATGGAAGGAGTGCAGTGTCCCCAAAGCTGAGGGCATGGTGCAGATGAGCATTGTGAAGCGGGCGCCGGGGCGTTATGTGGCGTTTTATCGCAGCCGTTTTGCGGACTTCATTCACCGTTCGACATCCACGGATGGGTGCAGCTGGACCGCTCCTGAACCGACGCCACTGCCAAATAACAATGCTTCCATTCAGGCAGCGGGACTTCGCGATGGGAGCATCGTCATGGTGTTCAACAACACTTCTGGACATAAGCCCGGTCACGTAACCCAGTCCGGTGAACGCGTTCCAGTGTCGATTGGCCTCTCTAGCGATGGGGGTATCACATGGAAATATGTTCGAGACATGGAGACACGGGAGAATCACGCTCCACTACCCAGGGGACAAAGGATGGAGTATAGCTACCCGGCGGTTTTGCAGCTTGCGAATGGAAAGATCATGGCTAGCTATACCTACCGGCGTCTCGGGATAAAAACCGTCTTGATGGATGAGAACTGGATCAAGCAGGGGACGACGACCGGTGAGTACAAACCATAAGCTCTGTCGAGGCTTGCGTAGCAAAGATCAATTGCAATAAGCAAGAAGCGATGAATACGTGGCATCCTGCATAAGCGGCATGGAGGCAGCGGAAGATGGCTACGGTAAGACTATGGACAGACGATGATGTGTCAGCGGATGCGAGATGCAAAGTTGTATTCGACGACATTCGCGCAACGCGCAAGTCTGATTTTGTGAATAACTTTTGGCGCGCCCTGGCCAACCAGCCTGACCTTTTGGAACAGACATGGGCGCGTGTGAAGAAGGTAATGATTGAGCCCGGGACGCTTGATCCGCTCACAAAGGAACTGATCTATATCGCAGTCTCCACGATGAATAGTTGCACGTACTGCACGCATTCACATACGGCCGCAGCGCGTGCCAAAGGGCTTACTGGCGAACAGTACGCAGAGTTCCTTGGAGTTGTGAGCATGGCGGCTCATACCAATTCGCTTGCGAATGCACTTCAAATTCCTGTGGATACTGAGTTTCTTGCGTAAGAACTAGATGCTTAGTGTCACGGAATTCAATGTCCGCGGATATTGTGCACATAGTAGGACGGCGATCAGGACAACTGACCGCCGTCATTTCATTGCATTTGTTTTAGTTCAATTGTGGCTTTGGCTGGGAGCAGGCTGTGCAATTAGCTTCTCCACCAGTGCTGTGACTTCGTGTTCCAACGCGATGTGGCCAGTGGTATTACCGGGGCCTGCGAAGCCTGCGTGTGTTTCTTTTACCAGCCCATCGCGGCCAACAAAGAACGAAGTGGGCCAGCAATTGAGATTGACGCCCTGCGGGAGTTTTTCGTTGAGTTGATCCGTTGTGCCAGCAAGAAGCACGGGATAGGTGATGCCGTAGTGTTGAATGAACGCCTTCAGGCGAGACGTATCGGTCTCTGGATCTCCCTGCTCAAAGTCGAGGTTCACGATCTCAAGACCCTTGGAGTGAAAGCGCTTGTAGAGACTGACGAGAAGACCAGCTTCATCATGGCAGTTAGGGCACCATGAACCACCAATTGCAACGATGACAACTTTGCCGCGAAACTGCGAATCAGTGTTGGAAAGTACCTTGCCGTTCAGGTCAGGAAAGCTGAAAGCTAGAGGAGCATTGGGATCTTTAATCGACGTCTGTTGTGTCGTGTCGGTAGGAGAAGGCAAGTTCAGCTTACGAGCTTCATCCGGTCTATGGGCAACGAACTCGGGTGATGAGCCGTGGACACCACCAAGAAGACTCTTCACCACGAGTGTTCCATCCTCCTGAGGCGTTACGGAATAAGCCGCTCCACCTGCTGCGGTGAAATGTCCCAAGGTGTAGCTGGTTCCATTCCATGTGCCCCATAGGCCGCCGGTGTCGCCGTCAATGCGCTGAATTGCCGCCTTAATCACTGGCGATTTGCCAGTTGGCGGATCAATACGCAATTCCCATGCGCCTTCGCCCTTATTGCTCTTCGTGGCAATCTCCCACGAACCGGAGATGTTTGGGGCATTGGGAGATGATGTGGAATCAGACAGCTTGCCGACACGCTTTGCGATAAATGTCGAAGGAGGAGAGGGACGCTTACCCTGATGGGTTGCGCCGTAGGTTCCTGTCAACGAATCACCGTCGATAGTGGCGTCCAGCGTGCGCGCAAAGTAATCGAACGACGCCACGAGATGCTTGCCATCGAGTGTGACAGAACTTGCCGGAGAAACATCGGGGTTTGCTGCAGGGCCATTGAGAAATGCTGCTTCCAGCTTGGACCCATTGCGCGAAATGCGGATTGTGATGGGAATTTCGGTATCGCGTACTTTTGCCACACCTTGCCATACGCCTGTTGTCAGTTTCGCGGATGAGGTTTGTGCAAGCAGGGCAGGCGTGAACTGCATGAGAGACACAGCAGCCAAAGAGGATGCGAGAACGCGTCCAGAAAGCTTCATGACGAAGGCTCCGTATTAAATCAGGTTGTAGGTGTGGATCACAGAGTTTGGTCGTGGGACGCGCCCGTTCTGTTCGGGCTGCACACGCGACTGTGTGGTGCCTGCGTTAGCGGCAACAACAACACAGTCTGGAAGCAGTGTGCATGGTGTAAAAGTAAACAGCCTATTGCTAGGAGTCAAGTAGACGTTTTTAGAAGTAGTCTTGATTGCCGAATGGTCGACATCACGGCGACGTTTTATTTTTCTTTCATTTACAGGCTTTAATTACAGCAACAAAACTGTTCACTCTAGGCTCTTCAAAATTCTAGAGATGATTCATAGACTTGACATCTGTAACGCATGTGTTAACGTTTCTCACATGCGTACTCTCTCGCAGCTTTGTTGTTGCTCCCGATAGGTCTTCACCTATAGGTAGAGCGCAGTGCGCCTACGAGTTCCGCTTCCCACTCATCAATGAATGCCGACTGTTCCCGCATTTGAGCGGCCGCAGCGTTATAGCGATTCACCGCTTTGGCATTGCAATGCACAGGTGATTTCATGTCATCGTCTCAACGATTTTCCATATTTGCTATAGGCCTTGCACTTGTACTGGTTGCAAATCCGATATTGGCAAGTGGTCGGAAGAAGGACATCAGATCGTCCACGGCACCGCTTGCGAAAGTGTATGAATTCAAAGTCGATCTGGATGGTGCCGTTGCTTTGCCAGGCAACAGCGAATCAGCCAGCGGAGATGTGGCAGGCACATACGATCAGGAAACTCATGTGCTGCGGTTTAATGCTCGGTTTCTCAATCTTTCTGGCCCGGCCACAAATGCGAAGTTCTTCTCTGCCGCCTCAATAGACAGGATCGGTCTGGCTACGGTCGCGGCTGCGAGACCGGATGCAAGATTGGTCACGGGCACTGCGTGGCTTGACCAAGAAGAAGAGCAGGAGTTGTTGGCGGGCCGCTGGTACTTCAATGTGACAACCGAAAAGCACCCGGAAGGGGAAATTCGCGGGGTCGTACGGTTAGTAAACGAAACGAACAATTAAGGAGAGCAGAATGAAGAAGTTTCAGGTAGTGGCGGCAACGGTCGCGATTGGTTTTGCTTCACTCTCACTGCAAGCCGAATCTATCAAGCTGAAGGCAACGCTTACTGGTGGCGAGGAAGTTCCTGCGAAGCAGGTCTCTGGGACAGGCACGCTAACCGCAACGTTGGATACCGATACGAATACGCTGAAGTATCACGTGGAGTTTCAGGGACTGACGGGGCCGGTAGTTGCTGCGCATTTCCACGGTCCGGCAGCAGCAGGTGCGAACGCGAAGCCGCAGATTCCCGTCAAGGCACCGTTTGATAGTCCTGTTGATGGCACTGCCAGCGTTACGGCGGATCAGGCGAAGGATCTTCTGGATGGTAAGTGGTACTTCAATCTGCATACATCGGCGAATCCCGGTGGTGAGATTCGTGGTCAGGTTGTGAAGGGGCAGTGATGCGGTCGCGTATGGGGCCGTGGTTCATCGGAGGTGTGCTGAGTATTTTGTTTGTGGCGAAGGGGACGGTCACGTATGTGCATGCGGAAAGCGGACCGTCCGCCCAAACCTCGGTGCCACCTAAGCCAACAAACTTGAAGGTGTTGCCTAAGGCCTCATCGCTTCAGGATGTCTACACACGCATGGCCCAGATGCAGAAAGACCTCGGAGTTGATTGCAGCTTCTGCCATGATCAGGATCCTGATTCGAAACAGATCAACTATGCATCAGATGAGAACCCGAGGAAAGAGACGGCAAGGGCGATGATGCGTATGACCCAGGACATCAACGAAAAATATTTGGGGGCGCTAGGAGATCGACAGTATTCGCCGCCCATTACATGCGGAAATTGCCATCTGGGACAAATGCATCCACCGCAGTTTGAAGGGAAGTGAATGAGATGAAAAAAGTATTTTCAGCACTGGCACTACTTTTAATCACAGCAGTTGGAGCCACTGCGCAAAGACCAGGGAGTGTGCAGTGGAACGCTTCGGCCAAACCCGCAACGCATGCGGGAGAGTATGTTGTCACATTGCATGCTGATGTAGAGAACGGATGGCATGTGTATTCGACGAAGCAATCACCCGGAGGTCCGTTGCCGCTTGTGATCCGTGTGGAGCAAGGGGCCCCCTTCTCGCTGGACGGAGCGATTTCCGGAAGCAATCCGATTCAGCATCATGATGCGAGTTTCAATCTTGATACGGAATACTTCACTGGAACTTTTCTTTTGAATGTCCCGGTGAAGTCTACACTGCAAGGATCAGGTGACGTCCCCCTTGCTGTGCGATTTCAGATGTGCAGCGATACAACGTGCATGCCGCCGCGAACGGTTCATTTAGTGGCAAAAGTCAACGCTTCTTAAATCTATTTTAGTTAGCAATACAGAGATCGATATGAACAAAGGTTGTTGTTTCATCCACAACACGAATGATGAGAGGGTGAAGTGTATGCGCGCACCATAAGTGCTGCGCACGAATAACGCCGCCGCCCGCTCGTCAGCTCATGCTGGAGCGGGCTTTCTGCTGGCTGCAATTTGTTGCACCTGCAGTTTTGAAATCCACCCGGCATCAGCTAAGGGTGGATTTTCTTTTGCTGGATAGGAGTGCGGGATGAAAGGCAGGAACGGGGACATGGGTGATAAACGATCAATCGGTAGGCGCGTGCAACGCAGCATCCTGATTCCGCTTGCGATTGCAGGTGGAGCATTGTTGCTGTCGAAAGCGCAGATCGCTGTGAAGAATCAGGGATATGTTCCTTTTAGTGACCCGCCGATTAACTATCGTTCTGACAACCTTAGCGATCCAGTAGCAAAGCTGCAGCAGCGTCTGGATAGTGGCGAAGCGAAGTTAAGCTACGAGCCCGGACACGGCTATCTCCGCTCCGTCTTGAAAGAATTGAATATTGCAGTTGATTCGCAGACGCTCGTGTTTTCCAAGACAAGCTTTCAATACAAGAAAATCTCACCAAAGCATCCGCGAGCGCTGTACTTCAACGACGACGTTTACATCGGCCAGGTTCATGAAGGAAAGGCCATTGAAGTTGTTTCTTTTGATCCGATGCAGGGAGCGATCTTCTACCTTCTGGACGAACACCAGGTTGAGAAGCCGAAGTTTGAGCGTGCAGAGCTTGATTGCACGCAATGCCACATCGCCGCTGGAACACGTGGTGTTCCGGGAGTGTTGCTCCGCTCCATCTATCCAACGTCTACGGGAACGCAGGCCACCAGCACACGATCCTTCATCACGGATCAAGAAAGCCAAATCAAGAATCGCTGGGGCGGATGGTACGTGACAGGGAAGTTCAGCTCAGCACCTGATGTGTCGATTGGTAACTCTGTCGTGCCGGATGGCGATAGCACCGGCGATGAAAAACTAACACCCATTGCGGCGAAGTTCGACAAGAAGAGCTATCTCACTCCTGACAGCGACGTTGTTGCTCACCTAGTTCTGGCGCATCAGACCCAGGCGCATAACCTGATTACGCTTACGAACTATCGTGCGCGTATTGCAGAGTTCCAGGCTGCGAAGGCGAATGGTGGCAAGCCCGTAGATGCGTCTTCTTTACCAGAGAGTGCTCGACAGCAATATGAGCGCCCCGCAGAGCAATTGGTGCGTTATCTCGTATTCGCAAACGAAGCGTCTCTTTCCGGCTTTGGTTTTGAAGCTGACGCCAAGTCTGACTTCGCGCGCGATTTTGCTGCGCATGGCCCACGAGATTCGAAGGGGCGCTCCCTTCGTGATTTCGATTTGAAAGTGCATACCTTCCGCTATCCGTGCAGCTATCTCATCTACACGGAATCATTCGACAACATTCCAGAGCCAGCGAAGGGGTATGTGTATCACCGGCTATTTCAAGTGTTAACCGGCGAAGACCAAAGCCAAGACTTTGCGGGCATAAGCCCTGAAGCAAAGCACGCGGCATTGGAAATTCTGCTGGCTACAAAGCGTGGGCTGCCGGAGGAGTGGCGGAGCTACGCGCAATCCAGGCGCCTGCGAATTGCTGCTCAGCCGGTTGGCTCGAGCCATATCCACGGCTAAAACACATCACGTTCTATCAACCACTCGCGAGGTCACTATGAAGACGATGCTGAAATACGCAGGTGTTGCGATTGCCTTGGCAGGATTGGGCACAACCGCAGCTTTGGCACAGAACGCAACAAAGTCAATTGATGGTCGATGGGATGCGGCGCTTGTCCGACCGAATGGAGAAACTGTTCCATTCCGGCTGGACATTTCCAGCAGCGGAAACAATGTGAAGGGCACGTTCTACAACGGATTCCAGCCATTCGATAGTACGACCGGCGGATCCTTTGCCAACAATGAATTGACGCTCAACATTGATCACTATCTCACTGCCATCCATGCCAAGTTGAACGGCAATCAGCTTGCAGGCGATGTCTCTACGCAGAATCGTGCGTCGACTGCGGCGTATCAGTTCAAAGCCACGCGTCATGTGGATGAGAAGGTGAAGGTCTCGAACGTGCCACCGATTGGTGGAGCTTACATTCTTCCGCTGGAGACACCTTCATCGAAGGGTGAGAAGGCCTTCCACTTCATCGTTGAGCAGAGAGGCGCAGAGGTTGCGGCGACGATCCTCCGAGTGGATGGAGATACGGGCGCGTATACCGGCAAGTATCACGACGGTAAGTGGCGTTTGAGCCATTTCGATGGTTCCCGTCCGGGAGTGATTGAAGTGATTCCGCAGGCAGACGGTACACTTGCCATCGAACAGAATCCAGGTTCGAAGCAGACTGCACAGAAAGCGTCCACTACGGCGAGTGCAAAGGCTTATGGCGAAGAGGCGCCTGTCGACAGCCGCTATACGCCGAAGCTTGTGGCTTACCGCGAAGATGTGGCACGTGCAAAGGGTCTACCGGAGCCGGAGAATTACAGCACTCATACAACCGTCCGCGATCAAAACGAGAAATTCGTGTTTAGCTTTCCTGACGTGAACGGAAAGCTGATATCCGAAGATGACCCGCGTTTTAAGGACAAGGTAGTTGTAGCGGTCGTTACCGGTACCTGGTGCCCGAACTGCCACGATGAAGCCCAGTATCTTGTTCAGTTGGACAAGAAGTACCGGGATAAGGGACTGGCGATTGTTGCGTTGGATTTCGAAGAGCCAGAGCAGCAGAGCGGCTTGGAGCGCGAGAAGGCTTTTGTGAAGCAGTATGGTGTGGACTACACCTACCTCATCGCAGGAGCGCCCGCAGAGATGTGGGAGAAGGTGCCGCAGGCGGTCAACCTAAACACATGGCCTGCGACTTTGTTCATTGGACGCGATGGTCTTGTGAAATCCGTGCACTCGGGGTTCGCGTCTCCTGCGAGTGGTCGATTCAACGACGAACTGAAAGCAGAGTTCACCGCCACCATCGAAAAGCTGCTGGCACAAAAGCCCGCACAGCAGACGGCATCCGTTGGAATTCAGGTCATTCACGAAGGCGAATAGCCTGAACTTTGCATAAAGAAGAGCCGTCGGATTCACTGCCATCCGACGGCTCTTCTTTGTGTCGTGCGCCTAAGCTTTTCTTTCCGGAATCTCCGTAAGAAGCTTCGCGAGTCGTGCTTCGAGGTCTTTCTGTACCGTTGCGTATTTCGGATCGTCGTAGAGGTTATGTGCCTCGTTCGGATCGTCCTTGAGATCGTAAAGTTCAAATTCTTGTGGCGATTGCGTGTACCACTGAATGAACTTGTGTGTGTCCGTACGCACGCCACGGTGTGGTGCTACGTTTTCCGCACCAGGGAACTCGTAGTAGTCATAAAGCCATTCCTTGCGCCATGCAGGACCCTTGTTGTCTACAACGTCCAGCATCGAGCGTCCCTGGAACTGCTTGGGGATCGGAAGACCAACAAGATCCATGACGGTGGGAGCGATGTCGACGTCCAACACCATCTCCTTCTTTACCGCACCGGCTTTCACGCGGTTTGGATAGCGGATGGCCATGGGAACGCGGATGGATGGTTCATGCATCAGGCGCTTGTCAAAGAGACGCCACTCACCCAGAAGATAGCCGTGGTCTGAGCTGTGAATGACTGCTGTGTCGTCCATCGCCTTAGTGTCGTCCAGATGCTTGAAGATGCGTCCCACGTTCTCGTCGATGGCGACAAGGCCAGAGTAGTAGTCCTTGCATAGCTCTTCGATGGAACGGACGGCATCGCCGGTATCTGTCGTACCAATCTTGTTGTCCGCAGTCTTGAACGGAGTAGGCTTGCCGGGATATCCCTTGAGATCGTCATCGAAGGATGCTGGCTTGGGAATCTTCACGCCGTTGTACAGATCGAGATGGCGACGCGCACGGAAGTACGGTGCATGCGGCGTCATGTACCAAAGGAGCAGAGCGAACGGCTTCTCGCGCGGCTGCTTCAGCCAGTCGAGAACACGGTCAGTGACAAAGTCGTCGCAGTATCCTTCGTTCCACACCTGCACCGGACCGATCTTGCCATTCTTGCCTTCGGCCATCTTCGGCTTGTAGTAGTTGGTGGCCGGAGCATTTACGCCCAGGTAGTAATCCCAGTGCTTTTCCTTCATGCCATTACGCATGTGTACTTTGCCCACAACACAGGTTTCATATCCGGCTTCGAGCAGGTAGTCGGTGAAGACAGGGATGTCGGACGGCAGTGGCGTGTTGACCGTCTTGTTGTCCAGGGCGCCGGTGGAACGCGACCACATGCCCGTCATGGCTGAGGCACGGGCTGGAGCGCACAGTGCGTTCGTGCAGAAGGCGTTCTCAAACTTCACGCCTTCGTGAGCAATGCGATCCATGTTTGGGGTTTTCAGTAGGGGATGACCCGCGCTGCTGAGGCAGTCCCAACGCTGTCCTTCGGTGTAAAGGAAGATCAGGTTTGGCCTTTTGCCATCCTTAGCAAATCCTTCCTCATCTGTAGGAAGTGCACGTGCCAGGTTCGGTGCTACTGCCGCGCCCAAGGCCGCGGCCGCGCCTCCCTGTACAAACCGTCGCCTATCAAACTGCTTGCCAATCGAATCCATGTCATGCCTTTCCGAGCCAAGTATTTTCGCTGGATGATTCACAGCGAAATTGAATGTGTGTTCTCAGCGATAGCGGTTATCGCATATGGCTCTAAGTCAGTGCAATGGACATCGAAAGAAATGGAAAATCATAAGCCTTTTGTAATGAGTGTTTAGCACGGTGCTGTCACCGTATCGTTCCGCAATGTCACGGGTGAAAGCTAGTGAACATGGTAAGCGATGACCTGTGTATTGCTGACTTCATCTTTCACGAAATCACTTCTCAGCACGACTTCGAAGCCGTGGAGCTTCCCGTTGATGGTGGCAGCGTCAAGGATGGGTTGCCACATGCGTTGCGTGAAGAGAAAGTGTTCCGCGGCATACACACTGCCCATGGTGGAACCGCCAAGCAGCAGGACATGTTCGTTGCCACTGGGTGTTTCCGTCAAAGCTACTGTGGTCAGTGCCTGTGTATCCGTTTTGGTAATGACGGCACCCTCGCCTTTTCTGGGAGCCCGGTTCACCACTTGAAAGGTGTAGTGCTCGTAACCGCGGTCCAGATGGAAATCAAGGTTCGAGTCGTAAATAGAAGACCACGGGTTGAATGTGGAAGTGCCGAGCAGGATAAGGTTGGCGCCTTGCAAATCACCCTGGTTTACGTCGCGTGCATAGCGAACCTCCACATCCTTATCAGAAGTGGGAAGGTTCAGTCGGTAGGGAATGCGCACCAGCTCCGAGGTGAGTTTCAGATCGGCCATCGTGGCTGCATTCACTCGGGACAACAACCCCGGACCCTCTGGTGAAATTGCCTGGATGGCGGGATTGTTCTGATAGCGCTGCTCCATATATACGAGCAAGGGAACCGATTGATGCGTGTATGCGGTGTAGAGATTGAGCGCGGCATCGCCAGCAACAATCACCGTACGACGATTTCCTTGAAAGAGTGTTTTCCATAGCAGCAATGAACCGTAGTCGCGTTCTGCCTGCGCTTGCCGGTTATGCTGCCATAGAAAAAATCCAGCAATGACAACTGCTAGAAGCGGGATCGATGCCCAGAGCCAGATTCGTTTTCCCACCTTCTGCAGAATTTGAATCGGATGCGACTCCGCTTTGTCCCGCTCGGAGATGTTGGGTTCAGAAGTAGAAGTGGCGTCTTCAAACCGAGCTACATAACCACCTTTGGGAACAAGAATTCGCGCAGGATTATGTTTGCCTTCGGTTCCGTAATACAGATCGAGACGTTTGCGCAGATGGCGAGCGCTGCCGCGAACAATCGCATCTTCGCCTGCATTGAACCCTGGCGGGCGATGAAAGAAATGGATGCCAATCTGCTGTT
>Ga0206887_10123_pt1 | contig 18472 bp, 17 predicted proteins | sample Alteio_BWOrgHeat_89_FD_153248 | JGI IMG/M metagenome (GOLD analysis project Ga0206887, IMG submission 153248) | Enriched cells from forest soil in Barre Woods Harvard Forest LTER site, Petersham, Massachusetts, United States - Alteio_BWOrgHeat_Nextera3 ...
ATAGTTATTCTTTTCAAATTCACTGACGAGTCTTAGTATATTTGTTCGTAAAAGGTGTTCGAGATCTTTATTGTTCAGATTGCCGCACGATAACAGAAGTAGTTTTTTAGGCTTTCCAAAGAGCAAATAGCTTTCAACAAAATCACTATCCTTTGTGATGATAATATATTCTTGCTCATGACAGATTCGAATTATTTCTCTATCAGAAGTGCGATTCTTATCAGGAAGATCGAGTGTATGGATTACTTCATAACCAAATTCTTTGAATAAGGATTTAAGGTATTGTGGCAGTTGAGCATTAAGCAGGAACTTAGGCATTTACTCGTTCAATGCTTTTTACCCGCGAAAGCTCTGCTGCATAAAGAAGTACTGCGCGAATATCATCTTGTTCCAGATCAGGATAATCGGAGAGAATTTGGATATTGGTCATGCCGGATGAAAGTAAATCCAAAATGGTTTCTGCCGGATAGCGTAACCCTCTGATCACCGGCTTGCCGTGGCAAATTTCAGGATCAATAGTAATGCGGCTTAAAAGACTTTGATGTAGTTGCATGACAATAAAATGAAAAATAGATTGAAAGAGTTCGGGATGGTAATCCCACGAAATTCTGAAACATCACCGGAAATCCGCCGTTAGAATAAGGTGTTATAAATCTCACACAGGTTTCAACAAGATTTTTTATATTTAGAAGGAAATACTGTATATGTTTAAAAAGCATTCATTTATGCGTCCGGTGATCCTTGTCGTTTTCGGCTTGCTTTTCGGAGTCGGAATGGTTGCAGGGTTCGGCGGCATCGCAAAACTTAATATCGCTTTCGGACAAAGTGATAATGTTACCTTAGGCGGACCGACTCCGGTGATTCCGCAAAGCGCAACGCTTGAAAGTATTAATACGTCGTTCAAGGCAGTGGCGAAAGCAATTCAACCGACAGTCGTTTCGATCAAGATCAAAACTGAAGCGCCGAAGAAGTCGGCGAAAAATAATAATAACGGCGATAACGGGAATAATCCGTTCAAGTTTTTCTTTCATAACAGCCCCAATGGCAATGGCGACGAAAATGATGAAGAGAATCCGTTCCAAATGCCTGATCAACAAGGCCCCAGCGAAGGACTTGGTTCAGGAGTTATTGTTACCAGCGACGGATATATTCTCACCAATAATCATGTCGTAGAAAATGCTGCCAAGAAGGGTGGTATCATCATAAAATTGACGAATAAGCATGAGTATGAAGCTCACGTAATTGGTACCGATCCTACAACCGATCTTGCCGTCGTGAAGATCGACGCAACAGGTCTACCTGTTGCTGCGCTCGGAAACTCCGATGATGTATCAGTCGGCGAATGGGTGCTTGCAGTCGGTAATCCGCTTGGATTAGAATCAACTGTGACAACAGGTATAGTCAGTTCACTTGGCAGACAAATAAATATCTTTGACGAATCACGTACAAAGAATGCTGCCGGAACAAGCATTGCGAATTTTATTCAGACAGACGCTGCTATCAATCCGGGTAATTCCGGCGGCGGACTTTTTAATGCAAAAGGTCAGGTCATCGGTATCAATGCAGCTATTGCAACAAGGACAGGAATGTTCGCCGGATATGGCTTTGCCATCCCGATCAATCTTGCAAAAATAGTTGCAACTGACATTATCAAGACCGGACATGTGAATCGCGGATATATTGGCGTGACCATTAAACCGATCGATCAGACTGAATCTGAAGCTCTCGGACTCGGCGTTCCGCGCGGAGTCAGGATCGAAAGCATCGTCAAAGGGAGTGCCGGAGAGTCGGCTGGTCTGCATGAAGGCGATATTATTCTTTCAGTTGACGGACAGGAGACCAATGAATCCAATCAATTACAAGGACTCATTGCACTTCATCATGCCGGTGATAATGTCTCACTGAAGATCTGGCGCGATGGCAAAGAGATTGATAAGAACATCAAACTCCGCCCGCGAAATGAAGATCTTTCTCTGAATGAAGGTGCTGTTTCAGGTGAAGCGAATGCCGATATCCGTGAACCTGCACCAATGAAAGACAAAGTAACTCTTGATAACGTCGGAGTATCTGTTCGTAACTTGACCTCAAGTGAGAAAGAGAAGTACGATACGAAAGGCGGCGTTTTTATCACGAATGTTGTACCGGGTTCCGAAGCTTACGACAGAGGTTGGGGACTTATTGGTAAAGTAATTTCAAGAGTACATGGGAAAGATATTCGGAACGTTGATGATTTTGAAAAGGTCATGAATGAGTCGAAAGGAAGTTCGGTAGGCTCGACTGTCATTGATGAAAAGGGCGATAAGAGATTTATCGCTATCAAGATCCCGAAGGACTAAACGGAAAAATATCTGAATTGAGAATTGGTAGGCGCAGGGTTTTAACCCTGCGTTTTCCATTTAAAGACTGCTCTTTACATTGTTCCTGCTGCAGAGTCATGCTTTTGCGTTCTGAACGGCTCGTCCTCAAAACTTGATATTGATTGCAATTCCCTGAACCTACGATATATCTGGTCCATCGAAAGATTTTCAATTGCTTCAGTTGAGAATTTTGAACAGCAATAACTTGCAAGGACTGTTCCATAGACAACGGCGCGTTTGACCGTTGCATACTGAATTGTCTCCCAGCGTGTCAGGTAGCCGATAAGTCCGCCCATGAACGAATCTCCGGCTCCCGTGGGATCAAAAATTTCTTCAAGAGGATAAGCAGGAGCCGAAAAAATGAACTGATCGTAAAAAAGCAATGCGCCATGCTCGCCTTTTTTAATGATGACGATACGATGATTATCCGGAGCAAGCATTTCCTGAAGTTTATGTCCGCAAACAACCAGGCTCGGATGATCGACAAGCAGCCGTGCTTCACCGTCATTGATAACAAGTGCATTTACCTTTGCAAGGGTTTTCATCAGGTCATCTTTTGCACCGGTGATCCAGAAATTCATCGTATCGCAAATAATGAGCTTCGGTTTTTTCTTCATCTGATTAATCACATCAAGCTGAAGGCTCGGTGCGATATTACCGAGGACAAGGTAGTCAGGTGATGTATGTTTCGCCGGTACTTTTGGTTTGAAATCTGCGAAGACATTCAAGTCGGTCGTAAGCGTATCGCGGGTATTCATATCATAATGATATTTCCCGGCCCAGAAAAAAGTTTTTCCGCCTTTGATCACTTCAACTCCTGAAGTATCAAATCCCTTGCCTTGGAATAACTTCCAGGCATGCTCCGGGAAATCCTCACCGACAACACCGACAAGACCGATGTCGCTGCCATGAGCGAAGTAACTTGCCGCAAGTGAAATATAGGTAGCACTGCCACCGAGAGCTCGTTCGCGCTTATCGAATGGCGTTTCAATTGTATCAACTGCTAAAGAACCGACGACAAGAAGTGACATGTAAAATTATGAATGAAATGTAGAAATGAGAAATTATATACAAAAATACGAGCATTTCTCATTCAGTACACTACATTCACTATTCTTCATGCCTGCGGGGGAACCTGCGGCGGCGGCATTGGCATGGGTTTTTGCGGCTGCCCCGGTACCGGCTCTTGCGGAAACGGCAATGGTTCAGCTGGTACTGACGGCTGTTCAGGCGGTACAGGGCGCGGTTGAGGTGTTTGTGTCGGTGGTATCAATACTCCTGAGACTCCTAAAATTTGTGACATGATAATTTTCCCTTTCTATATTTACATTTATCCAGAATGTTTAACACAAATCGTGCCAAGATCGGATTTCTTTGGCACGTTTATTGTAGCTATACTCCCTATGTGTTAAGTAAAAAAAAGGAGATACATATGCTACCTATTATCGTGGGATTTACAAGATCTTCGGTTTCAATTGATCTTGGAAAAGGCAAAAAGAAATGGGGAATGTCTTATTCTTTTCATGTTGATACAGGCGAGATGGTCCAGAAAGCCGGAATGCAGGTACAGCATGCGGTTGAAAAGGGGTGTAAAGAAGTATCTGGTTTAGTGAAGCGTAAAGTGGAGAAGATGAAATTGAAACGAACATGTCTCACTTTACGACGATCGCTTCTTGAAGCAATTGCTGTCAAATCACCTCTGAAAATGTTGAGATCACGTATGCGCAAAATTGTTCACGCATGATTTTATAGTATAGAATAATATGATAGCGCAGTATCTTGGTATAAGGATACTGCGCTGTTGAATATTATATTATAGAATGACAATAAGTAAGACTTAAAAATATTACACTGCGTAGTTAGAATTTCCCTCTTGTGGTGTGCCGGATGAAACAATTGGCCATAGGGCATAACTGGAATCCGGTTTACCTAACTACGCAGAGCGTCTTCGTTTAGGGATACGTAAGTGAGGGGAAATCGGATTTCCCAATCAATAAATTTTTCCGGTAATGAGAACCGGTGCATTGTCGGACTTCCTCGGCAACCTTCCACCGCATCCTCTCGTTTTAGGGTTTAGTTAAAATCTGTAATTAATTTATGAAAAACGGCATATCCACCAACGGAATCCATACTAACGGCAAAGCGACATTTGAGACCTCGCCCGAATATCTTGAAGCAAAAAAACGCTGGGAAGATCGCGATGCCAAAGGCAAAACTACAGGCTGGAAGCATACGACGCTTTCCGGGAAACCGATCAATAATCTTTACAGCCCAAAGGATAGCACACCGTCTGAATATCTGGAAAAGCTCGGCTTCCCGGGAGATTACCCTTATACACGTGGGATTCACCCGAATGGCTATCGCGGCAAAGTCTGGACGATGCGCCAGTTCGCAGGTTTCGGTTCACCGGAGGATACCAATGCCAGATTCAAATATCTGCTTGCTCACGGGCAGACAGGTCTATCCACAGCATTCGATCTTCCGACACTTATGGGACGGGATGCTGATGATCCTTGGAGTGAAGGGGAAGTTGGTATTTGCGGTGTAGCTGTGAGCTCGCTCCGCGACATGGAAAAACTTTTTGATGGTATTCCGCTCGGCGAGGTCTCTACTTCGATGACGATCAACTCACCTGCCGCGATGATCTTCGCGTACTATTTATCAGTTGCCGATAAGCAGGGCGTTCCGTATTCGCAGCTTCGCGGCACATTGCAGAATGATATTCTTAAAGAATATATTGCCCAAAAAGAATTTATCTATCCGCCTGAGCCTTCGATGCGTATCATCGTTGATATGATCGAGTTCTGCACCAAAGAAGTACCTCAATGGAATCCTGTATCGGTTTCGGGTTATCATATCCGCGAAGCAGGTTCGACTGCCGCACAGGAATTGGCATTCACACTTGCCGATGGATTTGCGTATGTCGAGCATTGCATTGCACGCGGAATGGATGTTGATGATTTTGCTCCGCGTATTTCTCACTTTTTTAATTCGCATATTGATTTCTTCGAAGAGATCGCAAAGATGCGCGCAGCAAGAAGAATTTATGCCAAGCGCATGAGAGAAAAATACGGTGCGAAGAATCCGAAATCCTGGACGCTCCGTTTCCATACGCAGACAGCAGGGTGTTCACTCACTGCGCAGCAGCCCGAAAACAATATCGTTCGTACAGCTTTTGAGGCAATGGCAGCCGCACTTGGCGGAACGCAGTCACTTCACACCAATTCGATGGATGAAACGCTTGCTCTTCCATCGGAAAAAGCTGTGAAGATCGCATTGCGTACGCAACAGATCCTTGCGTATGAAACAGGTGTCATCAATACCGTTGATCCACTCGGCGGCTCATATTTTGTTGAAGCAGAGACCGACCGCCTTGAAGCTGAAGCCAATGATTACTTCGATAAGATTGATGCCCTCGGCGGAGTCATCGCCGCTATTGAAGCCGGGTTCTTCCAAAGAGAAATTGCAGATGCCGCTTATCGCTACCAGATCGAACTTGATAAGAAAGAAAAATATATCGTCGGTGTCAATGAATATATTGAGGTCGGCGAAAAGATCGATATTCCGATTTTACAGATCTCTCCGGAAGTCGAACGCAATCAGGTGAAAGAACTGCAAGAATTAAAAGCAAACCGCTCACAGGCAGCAGTTGATGCAAGCATTGAAGAGATTCGCGTTGCCGCTTTCGGGCACACCAACCTCATGCCTATTTTCATCCGCGCCGCAAAAGAATATGTCACACTCGGCGAGATGATCGACGTGCTGAAAGTACCCTTCGGAGAATATCAGGAAGCAGTAGTGTTTTAAAAAATAGGAAATATTTTCATGACATATCATTTACAGTACCTGACAGATTCACGCGGCAAGCAAATGGCAGTGCAAATTCCGCTTAAAGAATGGCTCATTATTCAAAAAAAGATTAAGAAAGCGGAGGCGAAGAAAGAATTACTGGATGATCTGAGTACTGCTTCAAAAGAAATCCGGGATATTGAGTCAGGCAAAAAAAAGGGTAAAACACTTAGTCAGCTTTTAGATGAGCTATAAAGTTATTGCTATCCCATCTTTTGAAAAAGAATTAAAGAATCTTGCCAAAAAATATCCGTCCCTCAAATTTGATCTTGCTCATTTAACCGATACTCTTACCAATGAGCCGAATACAGGAACACCACTTGGGAAGGGTATTTATAAGATACGATTGGCGATCGCAAGTAAAGGAAAAGGCAAAAGCGGGGGAGCAAGAGTTGTGACCTATGTAAAAGTGGTCGCAGAGACCGTTTATCTTCTTGCTATCTACGATAAATCTGATATTGATACGCTTACCAATAATGAGATTATTAAGAGGTTAGGCGAGCTTCCTTAAGTAGTGCATTAATTCATCTCTTCACCACTTTAAAGGATTAACAACCGTATTTTTGTCATCATGAAGATCCCACACATTATACGCCTTCTGCGCCCGAAGCAATGGATCAAAAATCTATTCGTTTTTGCTGCGCTTGTTTTTTCGCATCATCTGTTGGAATGGGATATTGCAAAGCAGTCTCTCATTGGCTTTGCACTTTTTTGCGCTACAGCGAGCACGATCTACATTATCAATGATATCATTGATCGCGACCGCGACAGACTTCATCCGAAAAAGAAACACCGTCCGATTGCAAGCGGAAATATCAGTGTGCCGAGTGCAATGAGCACTGCAATAATTATTTTTGGCGTTGCGATCCCTATTGTGTTTGGTCTTCCATACAAATTCGGGTTCTGCCTTGCATTGTATTTTGTGATGAATCTTTCCTACAGCCTCTTTTTAAAAGAAGTCGTCTTAATAGATGTTTTTGTCATTGCTATAGGCTTTATGTTGCGCGTTATCGGCGGCGCATTTGTAATCAATGTGCCGATCAGCTCATGGCTCATCCTGACAACGATGTTCCTCTCACTTTTTCTTGCTGTTGCCAAGCGTCGCGGTGAACTGGTGATGCTTGAAGCAAAAGTAGATGTGGATAAAAAACCGAAAGAAAGTACGCGCAAAGTTCTTCAGCATTATAGCGTCGAATTCACCGAACAACTTTGTACTATTTGTGCCGGTGGCTTCGTGATCAGCTATGCGCTTTATACCGTCAGTGATAGAACTGTAAAAATATTCGGTACGGAAAATTTAGTTTTTACAACTCCATTTGTTCTCTACGGGATCTTCCGTTATCTTTATCTCCTGCACAAAAAGAATCTTGGTGAAAACCCCACCGAAGTAGTGCTTACTGATATTCCGATGATCCTCAATTTCATTGCCTATGCTGCGGCAATGTTCTTCATTATTTATTTCCATTCGTAGTGCATCTGAAAAGTTTTGTAAAGCGTAATCTTGCCGAAGGCTCACTTGTCTTCGCAGGTATTCTGATACTTGTTACGCAATTCGCAGTCACGAAATATTTTCTAAATGATGGCGGAGCAGATCATACGCAGATCGTTGGTGCGCCGCTTGATGATACGTATATTCATTGCCGATATGCAGAGAATCTGCGATCGGGAAGGGGTTATACTTTTAATCCCGAGGTAAATATTGACGATTCATTATACAAGATGTCTTCATCGAAAACGGTTAGCGCTGATACTTCTCCATTATGGGTTGCGATGATCGCTGTCGGTGGAATATTCTCTCGCCATCTTGATCTTATCGCCATACTACTTTCAGCATTTTTTTATTTACTGCTTGCTCCTGCAGTTTTCAGGATTTGCAGATTTACATATATGCTGCCATACTCATGGAGCGTTGTCGGTGGCATTATTACGATGCTTTGTTCAAGGTTAATCTGGTCGTCGGCAAGCGGAATGGAGACGACACTTGCCTGTTTTTTAACGCTCATTATTTTTCATGAACATCTCAAACAGCGTCAATTGGGCGGAGTGATGAGACTTCGCGAAGGACTTTTTCTGGCGCTCGGCATTGCAGTTCGACCTGAATTAATGTTTTTAGCGTTCATTGTTTTGATGGATTGGTTCATTGTTGCGATCCGCGAAAGAAGAGGGTTCACAGCTCTTGTAAAAGCAAAGATATTTTTTCTAATTTGTGTTGCTCCGGTTTACATGATTCCGTATTTTGAAAATGGGGGCTTAATATACCATTCATCTGTAGTGCAAGGGGCACGATTTTCTTTTCTTCCGGATATCGGGTATTTGTTCTTTGTTGCAAAAACATTAGCGGCAAGTTTTTCTCTTCCTATCCTTTTTGCATTCATCGCTCCGCTCAAGGAAAAAAAGCACAAAGATATTATTTTGTTGCAGACCTTCGGATTTGGATTGCTCATTCTTCTGGCATTCATTGCGCCGCAATTCAGGCATCATGGCAGATATTTTTTTGAAGTATTCCCCATCCTCATTATCCTTGGGATTATAACAATATCAATGCTTCTTGAAATAAAGATAAGAAGCAAAGTAGTGTTCTACATGCAAGGACTTTTAATTCTTATTGCACTTATTGGTACAACCCGAGGCGTTTTGCTTGCGGCGGAATCGGTTACGAATATCAATGACCAGCATCTTGCTGTATGCTCTTGGATCAAAGAAAATACCGGAGCAAGTGATAAGCTTGCTGTTGATGATGTAGGTGCAATTGGGTATTTCACAAAACGGAATGTTATAGATCTTACAGGCTTAGTTAGCCCTGAATTTTTTCCGCTGCAAAATGATCAGAAACAGGTATGGAAACAAGCACGCAAAGAAGGTGCGAATGTTTTTATTATTTATACGCGACTCAATCCTTCATTCTATCAATATGCAAAAGATTCGCTGGACTTTGTCAAGGAATTCCGCGTTCGTCTGCCGCTTGTGGCAAGTGCTGACACTGTGATGTCGGTGTTCAGAATAAAACAAGACCTCCATGCCGCTCGGTGAAAAGAAAGTTAGGCGTTTAACAGGATTGCTGCTCATTGCAGGAGTTCTGATAACTCGGCTTCCTTTTATTTCGCGGATACTCTTTGAATTTGATTCTATTGATTTTGCCGTCGGTACATTTCGATTCAGTCTTGAGCAAGTCACTCCACATTTTCCCGGATATATCCTTCATATCCTCTTCGCAAAATTTCTTCTTCTTTTTCTTAGCAATATAAATCTTGCCTTTGTCTGGATTAGCATTCTGCTTTCTATTGGCTCAGTTCTTTTAATCTGGAGAGCCGGTGCAAAACTCCGAGGCGAAAGAGTTGGGGTGATCGCCGCAGTGCTGTGGCTATTTACGCCGATCTTTTGGTTTTACGGCGAAGTTGCAACTGCATATCTCTACGAAGCTTTTTTTGCTAGCGTATTCCTTTATCTTGGAATATCGCTGCTGAGAGATCGCGAGAATAAATGGTTGGTATACCTTCTTTTTATTGCATTATCGCTTGCGACTGGTGCACGTCAATCAAGCATACTGTTTTTTTCTCCGTGTATAATTTACATTTTGTGGAAGACCCGACAGCCGCTGAAAATTTGGGCTTTAGGCTTTATCTTGTTCGTGGTTGCCACACTCTTATGGCTTGCAATATTATTTGGTTTTAGCGGAGGAATCAATGCGTATCTTGCTCAGGCTTCCCATGAAACAGTGTATCGTTCGCAGTCAATATTGTTCGGAAATTCCTTTAGTAGCCACTTCAAAGTTGTTATTAAAGTTTTATCCGAGCTTCTTATTTCTGCACTTCCGTTCTTATTTATTCTTTTATCTTCAATACTCATTTATTCGAAACGAACGATTAAATTTCTTCAAGCGCAATTATCCAAACCTACCTTTATCTTTACCACGCTTATTGCCCTTCCTCCGTTTCTTTTCTATATCGGAATTTATTTTATGAAGGCAGGGTATTTGTTAAATATTTTGCCAAGTATTGCTCTCATTAGTGCTGTGTTACTTGATCAAATGGCTATTTGGCGTGCGGAAAAGATCAAACGAGCTTCAGATAATAAACTACTTTTGACTCGTCCTATAATTACCTTCGGTACTATTCGAAATCTCCTTTTAGTGCTTCTCTGTGATGGTATTATTTTCTTTACTCCTTTTCCTTGGACGTACCTTGAAAATTACAACAATGAATTTACCAGAGATTCTTACAATGCAGGAATATCTGTATCTTCGAACGGATCGCTCCTGAACCGATTATTCTCATTTTGCAATATAACCGGTGTTTCTAATATTGATAAACTTCACAAAGAGACGCTTTCTATTTTGCAGCATGAATCGGCTCATCCTGAAGAGCTTGTTCTGCTTGATACCTGGTGGCATCGCTGGGGATATTTTTATTTGCCGCAAAGTACGGAGTATGATATCAGGGATTTCTTATCAAGTGATTCCTTGTGGATAGGACGATCGCAGAATTTTGTACGAAAAGTAATTGAAGAACGAACAATTCAAATCCCAAAAGATAAAAAAGTGATATTACTGCTTCGCGAAGATCATCCTGCATATTCGGAAATATCAACGCAAGTTCATCTTCAGAAAATATCTAAGGAAAAATATTTAGAAATATATAGGATCACCGATGAACATTTCTCCTTTCACTGGAAAGATATTCAGTTTATCAAGGAGTAGTTTTCCGTGGTTTTAATTCCGCTGGTACCCAATCGCCTGTCTCCGTATTCAATTTCATCCATCCGCCTTTTTCAGGCACATTCACTTCTTCACTTCCATCCTTATCAATATCGCTGATAAAAAGCCCAGATAATTGCAATAGTCCGATCGTCGAATCATTTTTTAAATAGACGATCTTGCTTGAACCTGCAGGAAGACCTTGTGTCGTATTTGGAATCAACAGTAACTGTGTTGACGAATCCGATGAGATATGAAGAGGGCGAACTTCGGAAAGATACTTATCCGTTAATTGCAGCATAATGATCTGCTGCTTTGAGGAATCAGGTAATGTTTTCCCGGCATCAAGGAATAAATATACCGTGGTTATGCCGGGATGAATTGATTTAAATTCTCTGCGAGCGGTATCGACAGCGGAAGAATTCTCTTCGAGAACAATCAATGTCTTTTCGTTCTTTGCAGTATCGCGAAATGGCGAGCGGATGATCATGTGGAGCTTCGGATCGAAACGCCAATAGAACTCAGTGCCGATAAGAAGAGCAAGGAAGAGTAACGAGGCGCCGATATACAGCGCTCTCGTCAGTATCTTCTTAGAATCTTGACTCATCTCCTATCCTCATTGCGTTCGGGACGCTGACGGTTATTCTGGCGTCGCTGACCACCGCCTTTATTTCCGGCTCCTCCTCCTCCTCTGCCGTTGTAACGGTTCTCTTTACGGCGTGGTGCAGCAGGTGCGGGTGCCGCTTCGACCATTTCCGGTTGTGGTTTCTGGCCAAGGAATTCCGGAGTCATATCTTTATCAGATGAATCGAAAAATCTAAACTCATCTCCGCGGAGTGAATCGTCATTGACAAGTTTTGCGCGGACTTTGTTTCTCATCTTCATCTTTCTCCATGGCGAGAAAAATCCTTTTGTCAGGGGCTCATGCAGCATCGGATGAACGCGAAGTGTAAGCGCTCCGCCCGGTCCTTCGGATTTGAATCGCTCCAGCCATCTTTCGATCTGATGAAGAACGCTTGTCTGTGAAACGAGCATTCCTGTTCCGCCGCAGGCACTGCACTGATCGCTCATTGTTTCACCAAGTGACTGGCGGATGCGCTGGCGGGTGATCTGCATCAAACCAAAATCAGTAAGCGGCAGGATGGAAGATTTTGCTCGGTCGCGACGCAACTCCTTCTTCATCTCATCATAGACTTTCTTTTTGTTGCGTTCATCGATCATGTCAATGAAATCGACAACGATGATTCCGCCGATATCGCGGAGCCTGAGTTGCCGCGCAACTTCACGCGCCGATTCAAGATTAGTTTTCAGAGAATTTAATTCCTGTTCACGACGTGCGGCATATCTGCCGGAGTTTACGTCGATAACAACCATTGCTTCCGTCTTTTCAATGAAAAGATAACCACCTGATGGCAGTACGACTTTTCGCGACATCGTCTGCTCGATCTCTTCTTCGATACCAAGTGCATCAAAAACAGGAGTGTTGTCTTTGAAGTGTTCAACAGTCCCCGCAAGATTCGGTGAAGCCCATTGGATATAATCCAACACTTCGCGATACATCTTTTTATCATCGACAACGATCTTTGTAATATCATTGCTGAAAAGATCGCGCAAGACGCTATTGGTGATATTCGTATCCTGAAAAGCAAGAAGCGGCGGCTCTTTATCTTTGATCTTCGATTGGATCGAATTCCAATCATTGATCAAATTCTGTAAGTCCTCACGCAATGCTGACTCTTCTTTATTCTCTGCAACAGTACGAATGATCACACCGACATCCTTCGGTTTGAGCGAGCGGATTACTTTACGTAATCTGCGGCGTTCGCGGACAGAAAATACTTTTTTGCTGATACCAATGCCCGGTTCAAATGGAACGAGTACCAAAAATCTTCCCGGAAGTGAAATGCGGCTGGTTACGCGAACGCCTTTATTTGCAAAGGCTTCCCGGGTTACCTGAACGAGAATATTCTGCCCGGGTTCAAGATCGATGTTCGACATTTCCAGAGTTGAAAATGCCTTGCGTGGTCCTTTGGCAACGGCGGGTTTTGGTCCTTCGCGTCTGGGCTGAAGTTTTGGTGTGCCGTCATCGGGCGCTCCTTTGAGGCGAAGCTGAGGCGGCCCTTCCTGAACTGCAGCTGCAGCAGGTGCATCACTTTCGTCTTCATCAAACTCATCGTCTTCTGAGTCATCATCGTCGTCGCGCATATCAGCATCGGCGAGGAATGACATGGAGCCATCGAAGGAATCGCCTACATCAGAGAAATGCAGAAAAGCATCTTGCGACAGACCGACGTTGATAAAAGCGGCATTCATACCCGGAATGACCTTGGCAACTTTGCCGAGGAAAATTTCGCCGACGTGGCGGACGGTTTCGGGATTTTCTACAAAAAGCTCAACGAGGCGGCCGTTCTCCGTGATAGCGATACGAACCTCATTTTCGAGGCGGGCATTGATTATAATTTCTTTCCGAAATTGATTCATAGCAGTATATAACATGATTTTCCAAACTCAAAGAAGTTTGGAAAATTGGTGAAGAATACCTGCTGATTTTATCGGAGAAAAAGCTGCGATCCGCGGTGGCGGATATGGTTCGATCCCGGTGGTCTGAAACGACTGCGTAATAGCTGCCGCTCGAGAAACGGAGTGGAAGTCCTGATCAAAGATTCGGGCAAAGAAGAAAAAGGCAAGGATCGCTTCTCATGTGGTGTGATACCGATGAAAGCAATATGCGGCTGAGAATTTCCGGTGAGACTGGGTTCAATGGAGATTCTTTGATTTGTGATATGGGCGCATGAATAAGCGAACCGGAGGATACCGGCGCAGATCATGGAAATCACAAAGGGCAAAAGCGCTTGCACTGAAACTATTTTTTCTTATGATTCGGACTTTCCCAAAGCCTGCTTTCTCCAACAAGGAGAAAATAATGAACAGACTTTGTGAACTTTGCTGTGATTCGTTTCGGAGAAATCCAACTCTTTATGAAAAAACAACTCCGAATGAAACCCAGACTGCATCTTTTATCCTGACGAACCGATCCACGAAGACCGGGGATACGTCATAAAAGCAGGTTAATTAAAACTTATGTAATGTGGCCGATGCAAAGCCCTAACGTATTTAATAAAATAGAGTTAGGTAAACTTCCTCTCGGTAACCTTTAATAAACCACTATGGATGAAGAAAGAATCCGCAAGGGATAGTTGTTTGTCGTTAGCAGATAAGAAGTTTTGTAGTTGGTAGTTTTGGAGTTTGGTAGCGAATACAGATGTCAGTAGGATGGACTCTCTCAGTCCGTCTTTATTTTACCCACGGCATCCACAGGGTTTCAGCCCGCGAGCGCGTCCGCTCACGGAATAAAACCCTGCTTTTACCTGGTAGGTATGCGCAGCCACTGCTTGATCTTTCAGCTTTGTTTTTTTCAATTGTCAATGAACGAAGGTAGTTGTTAGTCTTTAGTTGTTAGCAGAGGGGGATCGCGCATGAGTTTTATGATAGTTCGGTGGATGGTAGTTTTGGAGAATTGTCAGAACTGGGATTTATAGGATTATTAGGATTCCTGAGATTTATTTTTACTAAACCCTATACCCTACACCCTAAACCCTTATTCAATACTGTCATTGCGAGGAGTTTTCTTCGACGAAGGAGAAGAAATCGACGTGGCAATCTAAAAAAGCTTAGGTTATAGACATACTTCGGTTTTGTTTTCTTATTTGTATTCATAGTGAAATAGTAATTAATTTTAATTTATAGAAGGTTAGATTTTGAGATTGCTTCGCTATCGCTCGCAATAACATCTGGTGAGTATTGCTTCATTTTCCCCAATGTGATTGCGAGGAACGAAGCAATCTGGAAACGTTAAGGCATAGAATAACTTTTGGTCAAAGACCATCATATGTTTTTTTTCATAGTGATTAATTTTGGATAAAAAAAATGTCTGAACCTGGATTTGAGGAGATTAGATGATTGGATTTACGATACCCTAGACCCTGAACCCTATACCCTTGAACTCCCCCCTTCAACCTGCGATGAACATCGCGATACAAATATACGAAATTTTTTCCCTTTTGTCAAGTACTTAATCGAAAATATTTTTGAATTTGTCGAATATGAAGCATATTCAGTAAATATTTTTTATGTGTGGAAAAGTGGAATAATATAAATAAATTATTTTTAAATATTCTTAGTGATTTTATAAATTAAAAATATAGATGTTTGAAGTAAGATTATTGTATATCTGCCAAAAGATATATGTATTTTACGTATTATTTTTAAGACTGTTACAGGGATAATCTTTTTTCCTTGCATCTAAAGTCCGGTAGGGACGAAATATTAGTAGCCCAGGCGTCAGCACTGGAAATGATTTTTTTAAAACCCAAGTCCCGATAGTACGGCATATTAATAAAAGCGCGGTAACGTGCGGTTTTTTTTAACGCTTTTTCTTTTTCGAGGCCTTGGCTTTCGAATTAAAATCCAAGGCAAGGCCGATCCAATAATCAAATTCCTTTTTTGATTTCATTCCGGTATCATCGATCATTACGTACCCTTTCATCGGTCGCTTCGTGAAATCCATCGTCCTACAACCTTTTTTCTCAACAGATTGCTCGTGCAGTACGGGATCAATGCGGCACATCATCTCATCTTTAATGATACCGACGCACATTTTCCCATTCACCATGAATGTCAGACCGCCCATCATTTCTTTTTCTTCGACCTTCGGAAGTTCTGAAAGTCGTTCGCGGATTCGCGATGCTAATTTTTCGTTATATGCCATAATTATTTCTTCACCTTCTTCTCCCCCGCCCCCTTCACAACTCCTTATACTTCCCGAACAAATACTCCAATATCTGCAACTCCTTTTTGAAAGAGGCTTTGCGGTAGCAGGCATCGACGGCGGTGTAGGTTTTAAATGCGCGGTCTTTTTATCTCGTTCCAGCTTAGTGGTTTCTGCTCTGCAAAGATACGGAGGCAAGCGAAAAGTTAAAAACGAAAAGGTAAAAAGAGGAAAAGGAATAAAGGTTTTGTTATAGGGACAAACTTTCTACAAACTATGACGGGATTCTTCACTTCACAAAAATCGCTTTGCGATTTTTGCTTCGTTCAGAAGGACATACGGGCGAGGGATTACAATTCAGACCAAAAAAAATTGGGACCAAGCTGACCACGTCACACACAAACAATCGCTGAGAGCTGCTTCCTTCCGGACCTGACTCGGTTGGGCGCGTCTGCATTGCATGGGACTTGGTCCCAAAACTTCGCAAAAGCTGTTCCAATCTTTTCAGATTGGGGCGGAAAAACAGGAAGGGGGGTGGTGCGGTTCCGCGAAATTATTTTTGGTAGTCGTTCCGTGTGGATTGTCATTCCGAAGAAGCCTGGTGAGCCGAAGGCGAAGAGCGACTGAGGAATCCCCTTAATAATGCCAGAGAAGTAGTTCTCATCCATAGCTGAGCAGATTCCTCACATCGTTTTTTTCCCTTTGCGAAAAAAATCTCCGTTCGGAATGACATTGGGGGTTGAGCAGACTGCGATTATTTCTGCCCGCTGGAATTCGGATCGGCACCTAATGCGCTCGGATCGAATTTTTCAATTTTAATATCCTGCGGCACAACGAAAATGGCATCGTTAAGCTTTTTATGCTCAGCTTTAAAGAATTCATTGGAGAATTGCACCATGCCGTTCTGTTTCATCTCCAAACGCACCGGTGCATAACCTGCTTTGAATAATGCTAAGAGCGCATCGCTCTTTATTCCGGAAAACATCATGCCCGAATACACACAACTTCTTATGCCTTCAGCAACATCCTTTGGGAAATCTTTTGTCAACCAGATATTCATCTCTTCGACTGAATCAACCATCATCGTATAGAGTTCACTTTTATATCCTGCGATGACATCTTCTTTGCCTGCTTTCTTTGGTACCATCGGTGGAAGCTTCATCATTTTTATTGCCTGGTCAATAACGGAAATATCCATTTCTTTCCCGACTTTCAATGCTTCCTGAACAATAACCTGGACGCCGGCTTTATTATCGGTATAAATTGAGGTTCTTCCCTGATGCGGATCATCAGCGGATTGAAGGATCTTATCGCCTTTGATCGAACTGATGAGGTCGATCTTCTGGTTGCCGAGCATCGGCGAAGACATCTGCATCGTGATCTCACCTTCAAAGGTCTGTGCCATAAGAAGAGCCGGGCTAAAGAGGACGAATGCAAGAAGGACAAGTTTCAAAAAAGAACGGTTCATACGATAAATCATTGGTGAAAAATAAAAAAATTGGTCTGTTTTGCAAACGCCCCGAATTTGGCTAAAGTGCCAATAGGGAATAGTAGGTCGGTCATTCCTGACCGACAAATGGTGTAATAGGCTCCATTTAAACTTTCTCAGAGTTGAGCATGTCCTCTTTGTTTATCACCTTGCAGCGAAAGAATGAATCAATATTGCCGGATTTATGTATTTTATCTTTCAATTTCTACAGTAACCAAGATTTTTCTGAATGTTCAAGAATAAAGCGCTGATTCCGATCTTCGTCGTCGTCTTTGTGGACTTGCTGGGATTTTCGATCATCCTTCCGCTTCTTCCTTTTTATGCCCTGCAATTCAATATTAGTCCGGAGATGATCGGCATGATCGCCGCAGTCTATTCAGTCTGTCAATTTGCTGCGTCGCCGATACTTGGTGCGATGAGCGACCGGTACGGCAGACGCCCCGTACTTATCTATTCGCAGTTAGGGTCAATGATAGGCTTCCTACTTCTTGCCATTGCGGGGAATGTGTGGATATTAGTTCTTTCAAGATTCATTGATGGTATCAGCGGTGGAAATATTACGATAGCATCAGCATATGTTGCCGATGTAACAGAGCCCAAGGACAGGTCTTCAGCAATGGCAATTATCGGAATTGCTTTCGGTTTAGGTTTTCTCTTCGGTCCGCTAATCGGTGGTGAGCTCTCCGCGGTATTTGGCATTTCTGCACCTGCGTATGCTGCTGCAATGCTATCGTGTTCGAGTATGCTGCTGACCGTATTTTATTTGAAGGAGCCTATTGTTCACCGTGCCGCTGCAGTTCGCAAGCGCGGACTTGCATATTATACTGAAGCATTTGCATATCTGAAGATAAAGAATCTTCGGACAATGCTTATCATTTTCTTTTTCTTTGCACTTCCCTTTTCGCTCTACGTTTCGATGTTCAGTTTGTATGCACATAAACAATTGAGCTTCACGGAACAAGACGTCGGCAGATTTTTAGCATACGTCGGACTTTTAGGAATTATCTATCAGGGCGGAGTCATCCGTCCGCTCGTCAAAAAGATAGGGGAGCTTTCACTACTGAGATACGGGTTAGCGGCAATGTCAGTAGGTTTGCTTGGACTTGTGCTCGCCAATAATTGGCAGCAGCTTGCCCTTGTGGCGCTTGTCTTTTCATTTGGTACGGGTGTGACACGTGTGGTGCTTTCATCACTTGTCAGCCAATTAGCGCCGCCGGATAAAAAAGGCGGAGTTATCGGAGTATCGGCAAGCATTGAGAGCTTTACAAGAATTATCGGCCCTATACTGGGAGGGTGGATCATAGGAACAACGCATC
>Ga0206887_10126_pt1 | contig 18352 bp, 15 predicted proteins | sample Alteio_BWOrgHeat_89_FD_153248 | JGI IMG/M metagenome (GOLD analysis project Ga0206887, IMG submission 153248) | Enriched cells from forest soil in Barre Woods Harvard Forest LTER site, Petersham, Massachusetts, United States - Alteio_BWOrgHeat_Nextera3 ...
CGCTTCATAATGCTGAAATCACTATTGATTCTAAAGTAGGCGAGGGCACCACCGTTCTACTTCAGTTTTTGCTTCCTGAAAAAGCGAAGCAAATTATGGACCCGGTGGCGAAACCTACATAGCGGGGCCTCTAGTGAACGGTCACCGTCTTGGGTGGTGTTGAAGGTGACTCGTTATTATTGGCATCATAGCCAGCTAGACGTACCACATATTTGCCCGGTTTAGGCACAGACACGCAGCTGCTTGTTTGTCCTTGCGGTATCTGCAACGCCAATCCTTGAGTAAGGCCAACAGGGTCCGCATAGATTAAATAACCCGCAACATCCGTACTGGCCACCCACTGAACATCAATGCAATTTTTGGTCACTTTGACTGACATAAGCTGTGGGGTCTTAGGTGGGGTAGTATTGGTAGGAGCCGCGTAATTGACATCCGAAGGATAACCAATCTTTTTACCTGAAAGGGCCGCGACTTTAAAATAATAGACAGTATTATTTTTTAAATTAGTAAAAATATTTTCGGTTTGACTGACCGTTACTTCGTCGCGAAGAGCAAAACGATTACTTCCCCATTTAATGAGATATTTATCCGCGCCAGGAACTGCTGTCCAAGAAAGCCTTAACGAGCCATCTCGAACTTGCAACTCAACTCCGGGCACCATAGCTGGCCTGTCTTGAGCAGGTATATTAATGCTCGCATGGGCGCTACGCAGCAAATTCCCCCGTGGGTCCACTTGATGGACCTCAAGATCGTAATCGCCGGGTGTAATATCCGCTAAATCTAGGAACTTTGCCGCTGGAACGAGCCACAAAAAAGGCGTCCTTTGGAAGCCAGGACCAACCTTATTTTTCAACGAATACCACATATAAGTTCTCGGTGTATTTTTCCAGTCATCTATGGGTATCCTCAGCCCCTGCATCGGCCTGAGTGGCATTTCAGGCATAGTCTTCTGTTTTATAACGTAATAGGGATGGTTAATTTGAGCCAAAGTGGGGTCGGCAATATAATGTATTGCGTTAAGATCAGCAGTCCGTGACATTGAATAATAGAAAAGTGGCGCTTCAGGTTGCGTCGGATCTAAATAGTGCAAAAACAAAACAGTAATGCCATTTTTTTGTTGGTTGAGCGGCTTAATGTCGTTATACAAAGTATGCTCATTTGCACCAAACCACTTTAAGGGAACGCCTATTTTGTTATACCAATCCCAGTCATTAAGATAGCTCTCAAACATGACACCATCGATGTTATGATTGAGCGTTTCTCCATATTTTTCAAACAAGAACAGCCCACGATTCATGACCAATGTCGTCTTGGGAAACCATCCACGAATAGAAACCAATAAATCGACCATGGCCTGCTGCAGATATCCATAGGCGTTCCACGGTGAAGCTGTATCAACCGTGTCTAAAAAGAGCCCGTCACATTTGTAGCTATCCAAATAAACAGTCATCTTCTTTTGCAAAAGCGCATGCCAATCAGCATTGCCCACATTTACATTAAAGCTATGCCATTTGCCGTTTTCGTCGGGTATTTTGTCATGACCTTTAGTTGTTTTGGGCAGACCATCCTCGCCCCAAATCTTATTGTGATCCTTGGTGAAGGCGTATTCAACTTCATCCAAGTACCATTCGCGAAAGCCATTGTTGCCCTGCACCATTTTACCATTGGTCCCTTCATATACCGGGCCTCTATAACCATCTTTCAGCTGACGAGGACCACGCTCAATGTTAACGTCTTCCCCAATACTAATATATGCCAATACAATGATGTCATCTTTGGTTCCAGCAACTCCATCTTTGCCCTTCTTGAGCCGACTCACTAAATTGGCATCAATATTTGCATCAGTAGGTCCGGGCGCCAAAATTACCAATTCAAATTCAAAAGCCTGCTGTATTTTTGTCTCATCCCAAACACCATAATAAACCATATAGTTACTCAGCTTATTCAGCGCCTCAGAAGCAAAGGCTGAGCCTGAAAAAAACATCAGTAAATAGACAAAAATATTAATCATAATACCACAATTAACCATCAATTAGGCTCAAAAACACAGTACTATAATGGGCTATTTAAAGTCAAATTAAGCGAGGATTACAATTTTTCTTGCTCTCACTAAGTATGATATCATGTAAAATACGGCGAATTTAGTAGAAAGACAGTCGGGCATTTTTCAGGAAGAGACCAATGATAAAAATTAGGCGCATTCGTCCTATAAAAATTGCGCATGGGTCAACGGAAATAAAATATATTTCACATATTGATGGCCTACGAGCTATAGCTGTTCTCACTATAATTTTATTCCATCTAGATCTCAATAAAGGCGGCTACATTGGGGTGGACGTCTTCTTTGTCATAAGCGGATTTCTAATCACCCGATTAATGCTCAAAGAAATAAACACTACTCACGATTTTAGTTTTAAACATTTTTATATGAGACGAGCGAGAAGAATCTTGCCGGCTTTGTTTTTTACACTGCTTTTTACCTTATTGTTTGCATTTTTATTGTTTACTCCGGAGCACTTTCAAAGCGTAGGTGACGTGGTTTGGCAGGCAGCCATCGCTATTTCCAATTTCGCTTTTTGGCGAGAAAGTGACTACTTTGACGTTTCATCAAGCATCAAACCGCTACTGCATACCTGGTCACTTGGTGTCGAAGAACAATTCTATCTTTTTTGGCCCCTGTCATTAATCCTCTTTCTCAAAATAAGTCACAAAATAAAAACCTATTATTTCATAATAGCGATGTGCGTGTGCAGCTATGGATTAATATATGTTTTTCAAGCCGGCACAGTTGAATGGGTAAACGAACTAGTCCCTTATTTTGAAAATGGAAAATCAACGACTTTCTTCCTGGTGCCCTTTCGCATGTATGAATTACTCATGGGCTCATTGCTACTGTGGTTTTACAACAAAAAGCCAAAAAGCGACATCGTGTCGTTTATTGGTTTGCTGTTAATTATTCTTCCTTCTATATTTTTTTCAAGCTCACTTGTTCATCAAGCCTCGTGGAATATTTTGCCTTGTATCGGCGCCTGTCTGCTCATTCATTCGGGCTCTTCAAAATATTGTTCCAAATTTCTGACTAACATTTTCTTTAAAAAAACCGGTGAGTGGAGTTATTCTCTTTATCTCATTCACTGGCCACTCATCGTATTTTTTATGTATTACAAAGACACGGAACTGAGCTTGCTTCAAAAAGCGGAAGTATTTGCCGCCACCTATGTTTTAGCCTTCTTGATGAATACTTTTATTGAAAACCCATTTAGATATGGAAAAAATAATTTCTATCTAAAAAAACCAACTTTCTTTATTGCGGCTTGTGTATTGGGCGTCACCTTTTTCTATTTTGTAGGCAATGATATTAATGACAACGATGGTTGGATTTGGAGAGTTTCAGATGAACAACAAAAACTCGCTGAAACGTTAAAAAATCCTAAAGCTTATCACATAGAACATTTTGGCGGCGCCAAGCACCCCTTTGTAGGATGCATAGACGAAAACGATCAGTGCGAGACAGTTGACATAATATTAATTGGCGACAGCCATATTCAGCAATACACAAATGGCTTTTATGAAATTTTCGTAAAAAAATATCACAAAAAAAATATTTATTGCTTCTTGGAGTCAAATTTTTCTGCCTGACTTTAAAAAAAAGCGACCAAGATGACAATTACTATGACAAATTTATGAATCAATTTAATAAAGCTCTTCAAAAAGCAAGTCAAAACCCTAAAGCAGTTCTTGTTCTTGCTGCGTCGTGGTCAGACCAATTGCGCTTCGCCAGTGTCAAATCTGATACAAGCGGCGAATTTGAACGTGTTGATGACAATCAGAAAGGATACAACGCTGTTCTGACCAAGATTAAAAAACTTCAGACCATGATTGACAAAAGTCACAAACTCATCGTTTTTGGCGCTGTTCCAGGAGCTAAGAATATGAAAGCTCCATTAGACGCTCTTTTGCGACCTGACTATTTTTCATCGGTGTCGCAAAATGTCAGTTCTTTTCCGAGTAAGGAAGGCTATGGATTTGAAATAAATAAATTTTTTGCCGCTCACCTACCGGAACTTGCAGGCCTCTATTATCTCAGTCCCTATGACGCTTTGTGCCAAAATGACAATTGCTACTCACTCATCGACGATAAAATTATTTATAGCGATGGATTACATCTTTCCTTAGATGGCTCTGTGCTGGTTATTCAGTATTTTGAGAAAAAAATTCTAGAGATACTTCAATAGCCCATAGCGTTCAATTTTCTTCTTTTTTTAAAAGCGCTGTTGCAAATTTATGCCCCCCCTTTGAAAAATCGAGCGGGAGTAATGGCGCTAAGTTAAGGTTTTGCTATGAACTTCTCCCTTTTTTAAAAGGGGAATCATGAGGCGTTGAAACCCCGAAATTTCCATAATTTAACCTGAGTTCTGGATAAGGAATAGATAATTTGTCATACCAGGTGCTAAAAAATCGAGCGAAAGCGTAGATTTTCTACCATCTGGCATGACATGGCCGTCAAATGCACACTTTATTCAGAACTCAGGTTAATTTTAGTGCCATTGGGGGTGGAGAATTTCTTAATATCAGAAAACTGGCATGGGATAGGGGCCACAGAAATTAACTTCATGGTCAACCGTAATAACGTACATTTTCTTGTCATGATCAGTAATAACACGCACGGGTCCTCTGTCAGCCTTCCCGTCGTTATATTGCTTAATTAAAGGCATAGGGTCCGGACTAAAATTATCTGGTCCAGGCTCAACCGTAAATTCCCAGCATTGACTGGAAGAAAAATGCTCCGGGCATTGCCCTTCCCAAACCTTCTGAAAAAAAGGCATGCCGCTCGTAGTTTGCCCGTTTGCAATTGCCCTTAAAGTAGGCTCGAAATTAATAGTATAAAATCCTAAAAAATGACTGAAAAAATAAAGCGAGACATTTTGAAATTGAAGTGCATTACTACAATTTATCGCAGGAGATGCGGAAACCGTTACGTGAACGGCAGGACTCGTCGATGCACCTTTAATCGTTCGTGCTAAAATTGGAAGAGCAAACACTGTACATATAATAATTAGTATACTTGCTATCTGTCGCCTATTTTTCATGAGTCACCTTCCTGTACAATCGCCTCAATCGGGCATTTTATGACGCTGAAAAATTCGATAACATTTATTTATTCCCTTAGACAGGACTGTTTTAGAAAAATTTTTTTTTGTCTCAAAACAAATTGAATAATTCATGACCCCTTTTGGAAAAACTATGATCTTCCCCCGATTTTTTGGACACCTGTACCATATCAGGTAAGATAAAATCGGGGGAAGATCACTCACTCTCCCTTTGAAGAAAGGGAGAAATGCATGACAAAAATCTTAATTGAGTGCCATTTGAGACCGTGGATTTTTTAGACGATGATATAGGCGCCCACTTGGTCTTTTTTCACTGCATACATTTGCTACTTACTTTCAATGACTGCAAGGCATTAACAGCGTTCAGTGGGTTTGTTGGGAAGTGTAAGGCATGGGATTTGTCATCTGCTTTGCGACCACAACGCGCCTGGTCAATGGCCTCAATTTTTGAGTCGTGATTAAATGCCATTACCGATTCACATGCACTTATCGCCGGTGAATTTACCAAGCTTGTTCCTTTTTTATCTTCGGCTTTAAAAAAGTACTTAACTAAGTACACTTCGTTGTTGCCGGGCTTAGTGCCATCTGGCCTTTTGCAACCGACAATTTTTGACATAAAATTGCTATGCGTAACTACTGCTATATTAAAAATTTTTCTATTGCTCGTATCTGCTAGAAAAATATCTTCCGCGATTTTCGGCAAAGTTTTCGTTATAAATTTGTCGTAATCAACATTGATGGATACAGCACTGCTATCACTATAATCCACGTTGATTTTTCCTGCAAACTGAGGGAAATCATTCTTAATGAGAGTTATTTGTTCATCAGTTTTGTACGGATGATTTTCAGGAGTAAATGATATTTGCACGTCAGTTTCAATTTCTCCAATGTAAGGTAATTGGTATAAAGTGCCTTTCGCTGCAAAGAAATCATGAAAAAACATCATCATTGCTGTTTCTTTAGTTCGACGTAAACGTGATGCGCCAATAAGATCCAGCCTAATGACAGGTTTTTGTTCCGAAAGATATTTTTGAAAATCTTGGCCCGCCTTTAAAGAACGATACACACCGCAATTGGTAATTTCTGGGTCTTGATAAGAAAATTTATGCCAACCTTCGGCAACATTGGCACAAGACTGAGCGTGTCGCACGTAAAAAACGTTTAATTGCAGAGTCGCACTGGTTTGCCCAGTCAAAAAGGCCGCAAAGCTTAACTCTGAGCTTAAAAAAATAAGGAGAATGCCAGCAATAGACAGGCGGGACAACAAACACTGTTTATTCATATTAAAGTTACCTCAAGATACTTCATTATGAGTGAATGGCATTTCCTATTTTGCTCAATAAAATAACTTAAATTTAACCTGAGTTCTGGATAAGGAATATAGAATCTGTCATGCCCGGTGCTAGAAAATCGAGCGAAAGCGTAGATTTTCAGCAATGTGGTATCTAGGAAAACTCAGGTTTAATTTAGCCTTTTGCGACTGAAAGCAAACGATCGGGGCATGCCGAAAAGCGCGCCCCTTTTTTTAAGGTCTTCAAGTTAAGCTGGTGGCTGACCAGGTACTGCTTGAGGTTTGGTCATAGGCACTGCATTACTTTTCGCGGGAACTGCTGGACCTTGAAGAGGAGATTGCCTTTGACATTTTGGGCTCACATTTTTTTTGTATGATTCAATGGCGCTGGCAAGATCAAGAACAGGAAATTGTACTGTAGTTAGATTTAATTGAGAAGCGTCCTGAGCTGAGGCTGCATCTTTTGCAGGAGCAGGCGCAGTAAGCGCTTTTTTGGAAACTATCGCACTTTTTATGCCAATAACTTTATCCACAGGGGCGATGTGCTTGGCTATTGCTGCTCGGTTACAACGGTCTAAATCTTCAGTTAGAATATTGACGTCTCGATTGAGCGCCAATACAGGCTCACAGGCACTCGGAGCCCCAGCCAATACGACTTTATCTTTGTCTACTACATTGAAGGTGTAGCTTTCCGCATATACCTCGTTATATTGCGCCTTTTTCACGTGTCTAGGTGTACATTTTGCAATCTGGGCCATGAAATTACTATGCGCTGAGATTGCAATGTGAAAAATATTTTTCCCGCTTTTGTCAGCGCCTCGCAAATTTTCGACGATTTTCGGCAACACCTCATTACTGAATTTATGGAAGTCCACGGGAGTGGTGTTGTTTTTATCAGTATCGTAGCTAAAATCTATTTGATTGCTGCTTAGCTGAGGAAAGTCTTTCATTATCATAGCGGCTTGAACGTCTCCAGCATAAGGAATATTTTCAATACTTGAGTTAGCCACCGTACTTGCTTCAATTTCGCCGATATAAGGTAGCTGATACAAGATTCCTTTTTCTTTAAAGAAATAATCGAAGAACATAAGAAATGCACTTTCTTTGGTTCGGCGCATACGCGAGGAGCCGATTAAATCTAGTTTTACTTTATTTTTATCGAGATAATTTTGAAAAGCTTCTCCAGCCTCTAAAGATCTAAAAATCCCGCAATCAGTCATTTCCGGGTCTTGATAAGAAAATCTGTTCCAACTTTCATTGGGGTTAGCGCAAGATTGACCATGCCTAATATAGTATACGGTAAGTGTTACTTGAGAGGGGATGGCGGCTGGTGGCGATGCTATTGCTGCCGCTGATGCTCCACTTGTTGGCGCCGTAGTGGCAAAGCTTTTCTCTGCGCCGTCTGTTGGCGGTGAAGAGTGGCTGCGTTTTCCATTTGGCAACATTGAATTAGTTGCACAGCTACTCAGGTTTAGGGAAATGCCGACCAAAAATAAACCCAGTAGTGTTGGCAGCTTGTTCATATGAATCACCTCATTATATTTCATCAGTTAGGTGACCCTGTTCAGCCATTTTGCTCATTAAATTTTCTTAGTTTTGCAACACAGACATCAGCCCCCGGGTGAGTGCTGAAGGAAATACTGTGCTGTGATTTTCCTCTGGAAAAATCACCGAAGTAATTTTAAGGTGTGCATATTTCCTTTGCTCCAATGCACTCACGAAGGATTTCATATCATTGACCATGTCATGAACATTGCCTTCTTTTCGCGTTTCCTTTTCGCCAATCCCAAAAAAAACGCGCGCATTAAGGTCCTTTAATCGAGTTGCCAACTGTTTCTCAAGCTTCAGCACCAAAGCGTTGTCATACCAAAGCGAAGGGCTTACCACGATATATTGTTTAAATACCTGAGGTCTGGTGACGAGCATCCAGCTTGCAAAAAGACCGCCGAAAGAATGCCCAATGATGGTGCGGTTTTGGTCAAGTGAGAAGGACTTTTCTAAATAAGGTATCAATTCCTTTTCAATAAAATCAGCGAAGGCCGGTCCTCCACCGGAATATCTTTGAAATTCCCTGCCATACCCTCCCGTCAAAACATGCGTTGGCGTATAGTCTCGCGTGCGATTGACGCGATAATTAAGCGGGCCATCATAAGCAATACTCACTACGAAATTCTCTGAGATATATTTTCTGTCACTGAGATGTTCGGTAATTTTTTTTGTGAGCGCGAAACTGAAGTCATCATCAAGAGTAAGTAGCAAAGGAAATTTTTTACCAGACGCTCGCCCGTAGCTTGCAGGAAGACTTATTAAAATGCGATAATTCTGCTTGGTGAATTGAGAATATATGCGACGCACTTGTGTATGAGGTAGATTCACCGCCTCAAAGCGCTCGACCTCTTGCTCTATGGTTGAATCGCGTTGAGCAAAAGATTTTGATGTTCCAAATAAAAAGACCAACAGCAAGTAGAAAAAATTTATCATCTTCATTTGACGTAAAACGAAATTTTTTTTTGTTTTTTTCTTCGGCGTGCAGTTATTGAAGTCGATGAGTGAAGCTAAGTGCATAGTTGGCCTTTTAAATTAAGTCTTTGGAATAAGTCAAAAATTTGTGCGAGATTTTCAAACACAATGCCCGCGTTCTGTGAGCACTGTGAAATGTAAAATCAATGCCTTGGGTTAACTGAGTATTTACTACGAGATATTTATGAACCTGAAAATAAAAGCCATGTTAATTATTCTTATAAATACCATGCCTGTCCAAGCCCATCAGGCCATGGACATTCTAGCAGCAGAAAATAATACTCTTTTAAGCTTTGAAAGCGCAAAAAGAGAAGCAAACATAGTATTAAACTCAGGTTTTATCGGACCTCCTCAGGCCTGGTATACCAAAGATAACGATTTAGTAGTGCTCATTACTCGGTTTAATGAGACTCTGACTGGTATAAATATACGCGGTCGACTATCGGTTATCTATAGTGAAGATGCCTCACCTGATTTCGCTCCCACTAAGAAATTTGGCTGCAAAAACATCAAGACGAGCTTTCGCATAATTGATTTACGGACTTCTCAAGTAGGCGGTAAAATTGTCTTTGCTGGAGAGCAGATTGGCTACGTCATTATGGATGAAAAAACTCGATTTTTTGGCAGTGTTGAGAACGGAGTCAGATTGATGGTGCCTACGGGCTTCGAGCTCAGCCCTTTTGCTATCAAACATCTTCTAAACGCGAATACAAATACACTTACGTGGAAAGATTTAGTTATGACGCAGGATAAGTTGTCCAAAAAAGAGAAGATCTATTGGTAAAATCTGTAACCGATTTTTAGCGCCTAGACCCTTTTGAGAATCAAATGATTCTCGATGGTTGAGCAATTAAGCTAAACTATTTTTTCGCCGGTTGTCCGCAGCGCACGATTAATCGAGAATGCAGCTATCCAAGGAAATGTAGTTTGCCGAAAATTGCGCATCATTTCATCTTGAAATCGGTCTAGGCTCAAGGTATCAGGTTGGATTATTTTGTCGTCCAAATAAACCTCTGACGTCTTGCCATGTGGGTATGTAGAATCGAGGTGCCTCCACCGTGTTACCCTCCTGCATGGCTTGCGGCAACGGCACTTTGTTCCTACAAAGCTCGGTATCAAAAAAAACTTCTGATAAATTAATAACAGACGAAGCATGCTCAAACGGCGGACTAAAGATTTTATCTCCACGCATAAGGAAATATTGATTGTTTGTCACTTGCAAAGCGCATGGTAAAGGCAGCGGCGAGGTGCATGCTTGTGTTTCAATATATTCGCTGGTAAAAGACATCAAGAATGCCACGTCAGCCGGGGCGTAGCAGTCAGTTAGTTCCGTTTCGCCCTGAAGATAGTAACACCCTCCAGTTACATGGGCCTTGTTTCTAATTTCATTTGCCTCTGCATCAAATACAATATCGCAAATTTGACTCGCTTCAATGTTGACGGAAAATAGATAAATTACAGCCAAGCTCAACAATGTGCTTTTCTTATAGTTAATAGACCCCATTCAAGCCCCCCTTTTCTGTCAACCTTTCAAATCAAACATTCTATCTTTTCTGAAAACACCGCCGACCTTGGTTAAGGACAACGTTATCTCGCAATTAAAAATTATTGCTTTTGTAAATATATATCAAAAGTGCCGGTCTTAATTTGTGCGCCCGGGTGTAAATTAAAGCTCGTTATAAGACTCTTTTGTCTTTCTGCTGAAATTTTTTGCAAGAGAAAATCAAGCTGGTTAAGTTGATTGATAACGCTGCCATCCACCGACTTTCCTCCAACCGTTGCTACAACTTCAGGAAAGGAATTTCCGTCAAAATACATTTGCGTTACCAGTGTTTTGTAGCCAGGAAGGGTGATGAGAAAATGAATATGTGGAGGTCTCATCCAATTTCCAGAAGCAGGATATGGTCCAGGTACAATTGTCTTAAATATGAAATATCCGTCGGCATTTATCGTTGTTGAGGCGTAATATTGAAAATATGGATCCGCAACGGCTGGATTGGAATCACTCGGGTGTCGATATTTTCCGCTTTGACAAGCCTGCCAAATTTCAACAACAGCACGAGCTAGGGGCTCGCCATCAGTATTCATAACTCTGCCCTGAACGTATACAGCAACACCAGCGGCAGAAAGACCACGACCAACCACAGTCAGATCGCTATCACTTTCATCAGGAAGAGTGATTGGATAAAAGGGGCCACTGGGCTGAGCTGGTGTCGATTCATGAGCCGCGGCGCTCATTCCTATCTCGCGTTTTGAAAGCGTTGGAATAGTGTCACTATGCTCGAGACTCAGCAATTCACCAAGACGTTTTTCATTGAAGGTTGCATAGGTATTGAAACAAATAACAAGAACGGAAAGCAAAGAGCACACCGCATATTTTTTCATGAAAGGATCCGTCTCTAAAAAACGTAGCCATAACAAGAATTTGCATACTTTTATTTCCGAGTCTTTTTCACTCAGGTATTGGTTTGTTTGTGTGATTAAATAAGGTGCTTAAAAGCACGGTTTCAAAGTCGTTTGGTTCGCTTTGTTCGCGTTTCCAGTTTATGAGCGCCGTGTTATTTGAATAGAGGAGCACAACCTCTCCTCTTTGCAAGCCTCTCTCTTGAATTATGCTTGAAACTAAGTCCCCAATCTTAAATCCATTTCTCTCTTTAACTATAGTTCCATAACTAAAAGCGCCACTGCAAAGGTACTGACGAGGGCCAAAATCTCCGTGAGCTAGGTGCGGGCAAATAGTGAAGTACATTGAAGGACAAGCATTGGTCACGAAAACGGTCTGGTAATTAAGCGTTCCGCTGCGACGAATTGAAATTACTTGATTTATTTTAGGCTCTTCGGGCAAAGGGCGCACAACAACTGCTAAGCTCTGCGATGGCCTGCTTTCGCGTCTGTGAAGATCGAGACCTGAACCTCCGCCAGCAACGACCCCTTGGGCAATCAAAACCGCTACAAAAAAAATGGTAATTTTTCGAATAAGGTAGTTCATACACAACCTGTCATGCCATTTTTCAATGAGCTTAGCTAGCGGTACGGCAGAGCCAACTCATTAATTAATTGAGTGATTATTGGCAATTACCATAGCTGCTTTTTATCTCTTGAACTAAAGCTTGATTTGCAGTATATAAAAATCAATTAATTAAGATTTATTTTAACTGCGTAATTTATTTAAATAGAGTCGAAATTCTATCTTCGGAATCACTTCATGTATAAATTTTATATTTTTCTTTGCAGCGTTTTGCTTGCAACTTTTGTTGCTGCCTCACCCGAATACAATGCTCCAAGCAGAGATATGCCCACAACCAATTTTTTTGGTGGCTTTGTATTTTCCCCGGAAATCTATAATCCCAGTAATGGCAAGTCAGCTCAGTTGCCAGATTTAAACAACATTGGAATCGGTACTGAAGCATCTATATATTATTGGTTAAACGGTGGTGCAAAAGTTAACATGCTCTTTGCTCAACAAGGACGTGCTCTCAACACTATCATTGAACTTTCTCCTTATATCAAGTTTCAACTTCCCATCGATACTCTGATTGGCCGCTTTACGCCTTACATGACTATTGGCGCTGGGGGCAGTTTCATGAATGGCTTCCCGGAAGAATTTGGAAATGTTGTCGGCCTTTATGCGTCGCAGGCTGTGGGTTTCAATGGAAGCGCAGTTGGTGGCATTGAATATTTTCCTATTGTTCCGTTAGGGTTTTTCGTTGAGGGTGGCTACAGAACCAACTTTTTGAATGTGAGTTATCGTGTTCCCGTCGTTACAGAGGTCTTGACCACCTTAGAAGAACGGACTCAGGGTACTTGGCTTAAAGCACCCATAATGAATTTCGGCGTTCGTATTGCGTTGTAGGAAGAACATGATGAAAAAATATTTAGTAATTATTGCTTTACTTATTAATAGTGCTTACGCCGACCATCAAGAGAAAAAGATACAACTGCTGCCCCATCAGATTGCACCGATCAAATATCTACAAGAACACCCTGAACAAAAGGGCATTCTTATTAATCATTATATGGGTACAGGCAAAACTTATCTGGCTTTGGGGATGAGCGAGGCCTTTGCTGATAAAAAAATTGTCATCATCGCTCCGCGCTTTATTGAAGGGCATTGGCAGCAACATGTTGAACAATTTAATGTCGTCAATAAAAGCCGCTATGAATTTCTTTCCTATCACAATGCACCTGATGCACTGCTCAATAGAGACTTAAGCAATACTATTGTCATCTTAGATGAATGCCACAATATTGTTCAACTTTTGCACTCCGTAGACCCAGTCCTCAATCAAAAATATTCGGAACTCTATCTTCATTTACAGACGAGTAACCGCATTATCGGCATGTCCGGAACGCTGATTTATGGCGAATCACTTGATCTTGCTTACCTTGTGAACCTTGTTTCTGGTAAAGAGCTCTTGCCTTTTAATGCTGAAGAATTCCGGTTGAAATATACTGCGGTAAGGCCATGGCAGTCTTTTTTTAGAGGACATCTGACGGAAAGCATGCTTCTTCAAACTGCACTACCGACGTATACCTTGTTATTCTCTACTATAGCTGGCGCAGGCTTAGCTGCACTCCCGATTTTTGCAGCTGCTACCCTAAGTTTGCCTCTTATCAATGCGCTAACGCCGGTGACGCCTTTCTCCTTTCGTGAACTAGAAGCCGAAAAATTCAAAGCCATAGCTGACAAGTACATCTCTTTTTACGATATAAGCGAGCTCAACTCCGATGAGTTCCCGTCGAAAAAACTCAATGTGGAAGAAGTAGCCTATAACGATGACCAATTTGAATATTTTCTTGATTTTGCGCAAAATAGTTTAAAGACTGATGATCTTATGAAAATTATTGATGATCAAAGTCGTCAACATGTGAGCATCAATAGCACGAATATTCAGGCAAAAATGCAGAGCATGCCTGGAGCGGGCAGACAAATTGGCAATTTGAGTTTTTCGATGCCAACACCAAAATTTGAGCGAATTCTTGGACATATTAGGAAGGCTGGCACGCCGCAAACGGTCGTCTACTCCAACTATTTTAAAGCAGGTATTCAAGCCTTTGCCACATACTTGGATTCAAAGGGAATGAGCCAAGAATATGCCATGCTTTTGCCAACAGCCTCGCCGAGCGAGCAAAGTCGCATTATCAGAGACTATAATTCAGGCAAGACCAAAATATTATTACTGCATCCAGAAATTACTGAAGGTATTTCGCTTGTCGGTACCAGACAAATGCATATTTTGGAGCCAGTTTTAAGCAATACTGCTCTTAATCAAATCATTGCAAGAACGGTTCGTTATCGCTCGCATATGCACCTTCCAAAAGCACAACGTCATGTGGATGTTTATCTATGGAAGTCAACGGTTCCTCGTCTAAGTATTTGGACCTATGCTGCGAAGAAAAAAGATTGGTGGAAGCGTTACTCTGAGCTCAGTGACTGGAGTCAGTGGGGCGGCGGCGTTAGGCAGGTTGACCCATTCTATGATAGAAAAGTATTCTCGCCGGATTCTCTTGCTCATATGCGGCTTGAGCATTTGGACAACAGTGTTGATTCGCTCAATAGAATTTTGAAAGAGCATTCTATTGAGTCGGCTCAAGCATAAAAGGTTTGTCACTTCTCCCTTTTTAAAGGGAGATTGAGAGCGATTTTGTCTAACATGCTGCAAGGTGACAAGTTATAGACTACTTTTTTCATCGCTTGCGGCATGCTCTCTATGTTCCGCCTGCACCGTACGAAAAGGTAGTTTTGGCGATAGGCGTCTCACTTTTCCTTCTTCTCCAAGCATCAATCCTACCGAGGATAATCTTTGCTCGAAGCTACGTCGGTCACTGGTATTTAAAGGAAAGGGTTGTTTTTGCTCGTCGGTTAGAGGAACCAATAGTGGTTCTGGAGCCATCCCAGCACGATGGTCTACAGTGCGCATCGCATGAGTGAGAGAGTCTGGATATGATTCTAATATCGCGTCTCGACAGAGCTCAAAAGGTGCGCCGCTCAGTAAGAGAGGGCCAAAGCGATGTTGTTGATATCCATGACGAGCAAATAGTTCTGGACTCAGCGTCTCATGCCACCAAATTTCTTCGCTCAACTCCTGAGAATAACGATAGGCATTAACGTCTTCATGATAGCGCACTGCCATTAAATCAATAAAACCATGTTTGGTAAGCTCGACTTCTTTGACGAAGCGGGGCATATGCGAGTGCGCTAAATTTTTTACAACGCGCTTCCCAAGCTTGGGTACAGATTCATGGCTTTCGCTGAGATAGACTTGCAAACTTAAACCAGGAACCTTACGCAAAGATAGACCGTATTTTTTGAAAAATGGTTGCAATGCGAGGATATCTTTGAGGTGTCCCTCAAGAACAGCGAAATCGGCGTCATCATCATGAGGCAACAGTCCCTGATTTCTCAACATGCCCAACAGCGTTCCCCCAATTGGCACCATAGGAATGTGATTATCAGCCAACAGCATTTGCGTGACGCCCACGATGTAATAAATTTCAACCGCACGCTCATGCGAGATCGGTGGAAACGCTTTATTAAATTCTTCCATGCTCATTGGCTCGTCGAGCTTAGGCAAATCGCGATTTTCATGATCCTGTGTCACCCAACGCGCATGTCGAAAAAAGGATGGGGGAAGGGAGCTTTTCGCAAGCGATAGATAAAATTTCTTAGTTAGATCGGGCAAAGCAAAAGTGGATTGCCCCGTCAAAAGCGATAAGGCCACGAATAATCCTAACTTTCTAACAATGAGCATAGCAATCTCCCTTTCTCATTGAACAAAAATGAAGCCTGATTATGCCCGCGTTATCGAGGAAAAATATTAAATACTCGTCGTGCTCAAGCATGAATAGGAGTGACTATTTGAAAGCTGATATTCAAAAAGTCCGCTAAGTTCGTAAAGACCCTGCCTGCGCAGTAAACCTGCCGCAGTATAACCATAATAATTTTTTTGGCTTAAATTCACGGGCCACTCCCGCAAAAATTTTGCGCATTCAATGTATTTTTCCCGTTCTTCTGGGGTGAAGGCATATATTATTTTTTGTGCAAGAGCATGAGCCAGAGTGCCATAGATTTCGTCATGTTTGGTAAGCGCACTGGCGCTATAACCGGAGAGCAACCACATTGCAGCACAACTACCTCTAATGGCCGCTACAAAAAGCGGACAGTTGCCTTCGGAATCGGTTGTTTCCACATAATGCTTTATTTCTTCAAGGCCCACCGTTTTTTCTAGCGTTTTCAAGAAGTAAGCAAGAAGTGGTATCGAAGCTTTCTTGACAATAATAATTAAAGGGGTGGCACTATATTCTTTCCCACGTTCCCTACTGAGAACGACAGGGCTCATTAAATCAGTATCGTATTTACAAAAAGATCTAAAAGCCTCCTCTTGTATTTCACATAACTTGCGGGAAAATGTCTGAAACTTTTTACAAAGAGACGCGAATGCTTGCGAGCGTTGCTGCCGACCATCTTCCAGCTTGGTAGATTCTTCAAGCAAACAATCAAGAATTGCCAACTCACTTTCTTCTGGATATTTTTCAAAATTGACTATTTGTGATACGGCCGCTTTTAAATGCGTTTCGTCTGAAAGACCTTGCCGTTTCATTTTATATCCACTATGCGCACCAGCTTGCATCAAAGCGCGCACCACCGCTAAGTTGGCGTTCCGAACAGCAATTTCAAGAAGCGTATGCTCGCACAAGAGATTCCATCGAAATGGCCCTCCACCAGACTGAAACAATTGATTAACATCAGCTCTTGCATCCAATAGGCACTGCAATTTGCCAACATGACCAGTTCGAACAGCGCTCAACATTCCTGCAATAGGTTCTGCCTTTTGTTCTAAAAGCAGCTGCACGTCGGCTACACTTTTCGTGCTATCTTCTATGGCTTCGCGCAAGTCACTCGCCAGATCTTCGCCGTTTTTCGTCGCTGACGAAGAACCAGAAAAGCACAGTCCCACACTCAAAATAGCACTTAAAGAGAGAGCTCGCATACAAACACTCCGACAGCATCCAGACAGAGCACATGTTGGTGATTCGCTATCAGCTTTGCCCAATCCGTACTTGAGCTCTGATAGCTAACTTAAGTCAACTCATAACCAACACCGCGCATTTCTTAATCATCATAATGATCGCGCACGCTGTGAACTATTACTTTGTTGCTTCCATCCCCTTGAGAAATAAATTCGCAAACCAGACGATGACCTTTAATAATAGTTGCTGACCACAGCCCTTTTTTATCTGCTGTCAAAAGATGGAAGGCACGTATGTCCCCAGCCGCAGCAGAGCCTATGTGATGGTTAATTCGAGCGCGGTGCTTGGAAAAAGAACCATCACTCATGGCGTTGAGCTGTCTTTGCGCTTGTTTGGTAAAGGTCACCCGTGAAGAGGCGTCGTAAGACATAGAAGCAGTTTCTATTCCAAACGATGCGGCACACTCTGCTTCTGACAATGATTCATTCTCGAGTGCACGAGCAAATGGGCTTGGTTCCTCAACGAAGAGCTCCTCTTCACTATCGCTTGTTTCATCTGAAGTAGCGGATATTGATTCGGCCGCTAATCTGCCTTCTTTTAAGGCCTTCTTTCGCTTTTCTCGTTCTGTTGCACTCTCTAATGTTTCTGACTCCGACGAACAGACCGATGCTCGAGCAGCAACAAGATCAATCGAAGGAACCGCGCAAACAGGGATTTCCTTAAAAGTTTTCTTTTTAGGAATTTTGGGCAAAGTTGTTGCGCCGCCACCATCACGCTCATCCATTGGCAAGTCAAAAATAAAATTCTCTCCTGTACCTTGCAAATAGTTTTCTAAGACCACCTGGGCCTCCATTGCCCGGAAATCACCTAAAGCCGCCGCTTGTCTGAGATAATCGAGTGCCAAAGCCAAGTTCTTATTCACTCCAAGTCCTTGAAAGTGAAGCGCGCCAAGCACGCGCAACGCATCAGACCGACCAGGTGCGAGGCGATCATTCAGAAGTTTACGACAAAGATCGGCTATGGTGCGATAACGCTCGGTATGGCTTGGGAACAACGAAAACATAGCCTCATCACAATACCACAATATAAGATTCCATAAGCCAGGGTTATCTCCGCCAGCATCAGCAGCGCGTTTAAACAGTGCAAGTGCCGTACCCATAGGGTCATCACCCAATTTGCCTCTTCTAATTGTCCAGGCTAGTCGGCATACCATTTTCATGTCATCAGGATTCTGAGCAAATTGTTCAGCAGCTTTCTCCAGGCGCTCTTGGTAGCTTAATTCAAGGCCAATTTTTCCTTCTAAAAACAGTTCGCCTCGAATAGGAGCCACCTGTTTAGGAGGAAGTTGAGCCAAAAGATCTATCAACCTTTGGAGATTTTCCGGGCTGTCATGTGCACGTGTGGCTATAACATTTATCACAAAACGTATCCAAATCTGAGAATCGGCGGGGTCTAACTC
>Ga0206887_10127_pt1 | contig 18254 bp, 22 predicted proteins | sample Alteio_BWOrgHeat_89_FD_153248 | JGI IMG/M metagenome (GOLD analysis project Ga0206887, IMG submission 153248) | Enriched cells from forest soil in Barre Woods Harvard Forest LTER site, Petersham, Massachusetts, United States - Alteio_BWOrgHeat_Nextera3 ...
AGATCATGCTGGAAATTTCGGTGTCGGGGATCTCAAAAGTTGAGGATGGCTTTGAGATCAGCAGCGCAGCGGGAATTTTCAGCGCAACCTCGCTGGTGGTTGCAACAGGCGGCCCTTCGATACCAAAAATGGGGGCGAGTGGGTTTGCATATGAGGTGGCGGAACAATTCGGGTTGAATGTTATTACAACGCGCGCTGGCCTGGTGCCGTTCACACTGGCGGAAGATAAATTGCAAAAACTCAAAGACCTTGCGGGAGTTTCGCTGGATGTTATCGCAAGCTGCAACGGGGTTAGCTTCAAAGAGGCTATGCTTTTTACGCATAAAGGTTTGAGCGGCCCGGCCATTTTGCAGATATCATCATACTGGAATGAGGGTGATGTAGTGGGGATAGATCTATTGCCCGGCGGTGACGCACTGGCGGAGTTGAAACAAAAGCGCCAGGAATTCCCGAAGCAGGAATTCCATAATGTGCTTGCATATATCTTGCCCAAAAGACTGGCGAAATTTATCGCCGATGAAAATGGCCTAAGCGGGCAGATCGCGAATTTTTCCGACCAGAAACTGGCGGGGATAGCACGGGATATACATAACTGGCAGATAATGCCGGATGGAACCGAGGGCTATCGCACGGCAGAAGTTACGCTTGGTGGGGTGGATACGAATGAGCTTTCCTCAAAGACATTTGAGGCGAAAAAAATGCCGGGGCTTTATTTTATCGGCGAAGCGATAGATGTGACCGGCTGGCTGGGCGGATATAATTTCCAGTGGGCCTGGAGTTCCGGCCATGCCTGCGGGCAATTTGTTTGAGTGGGGAGGCGGGAGTTAGTGTGTAACCTCTCCCATTCCGCCTTCATCACAGAGTTTATCTCCGCGATCCAGCCTTTCCACCCGCGCATATTACCATGGCTGGATACCGGACATGAAGTCCGGTATGACAGTGGGTGGGAAGTGGTTAGAGCGTATTACTAAGTTGCTTAGGGTTACGGAATAAAACTGTTAAAAATTTATATCGAACCGGATGCCGATAATGGCGGCATCGGAAACGGCGGGGTTGGTACCGGGGTTCATTACATATTGCAGGTCGGGCTGGACACTGATGCCGTTTATCAGCTTGTCGCGATAATAAAGTTCAACAGCATATTCGTTGCGGTCGGAAACGCCGCTTACCGACTGGATATATTTATCATCGTTATGCGCCTGCGAAAGGGCAAGGCCTATCTCACTATCAGGGCGGGTTGGAACCCAGCCATTACCAACGATGCCGGTTTCATAATCCCAATCTACCTGGGCGGTATTGCCATCTGCAACGCCGGCGCGGAAGAACAGTCCGATATCATGCCCGGCATCCTTATTGTGGTAAGCCTGGTAGCTGGAGAGGAAATAAGCGCCATCCATACGGCGCTTCACAGGGTTGCCGCTGGTATCAACATCTACAAGGTCATCAGCTTTTTTGGTATATTCCCAAATTCCAACCGCAACTTTATTCGCCGCGATCTCAGAATCAGGCAGTTTTGGTGCAATGCCGGCCTCGGAGATCAACAGCATCCCATCATTGCTGCTGATATCTATATGGGTGCCGTGCGGGCGCGAAGGATTGCCCGGAACGCCATCAAAGGCAGCGAATGAAACATAGCTTTCCTGGGTGGGATTAATTTTTGCACGTGCGGCCAGCGAGGTGGTCGGGAAAACAGAGGGCCCGTTAACACCGCTTTGCGCCAGTGTCTGGCCAAGCTGCGGGGTTGGCTGGACAAAATTTCCGGTTAGATCGGTGGTATCAAATTCACTGTTGAGATCATGAAGGCCGACCAGGACTGAAAATTTATTGTTGAGGAAACTTTGTTCTGTCCACGCCTCATAAAGTTTTGCGGTATTGGTAGGGGTTTCAAAATTATCAACGCCCTGGGCGCTGCCTATCCTTTTTCCATTGGGCTTGCCGCCATCGTTATTGAGGAAATAGATGAACGACCTGTTCCCCGCGATGCCGAATAGTTTTTCGCCATCAAGCGCGAATTTCACATCAAGGTTATCAAGGTAATTACTGCCGCGCTTTATGCCGCCAGAAACATTATCTAATATATCGGCCTTATATTCCACGGTTGCGTCTACCCCGGCATCTGCCATTTTGCTGCGGATTCCGCCCCAATTGCCAAGCAGGTTGCCCACATATGGATCTGTGGTTTCTTCGGTAGCGTGGGCTGATTGCGAGATGGTTAAAAGGGAAGCAGAAAGGGCGAGGCAATATTTAAAATTCAGGCGAGATGACATAGACCCTCAATTGTTTTTTAGGTTGGACATATATTTAACTAACAACGATCACCGGCGTTATTGATAATTATTATTAACTTTAAAGACAAGAGGTTTTTACCAGATGCGTTATATTATAACGAGTATGGAGAGCTATTGGCACCTCTCTAAAAACAAGGCAGCACAAGGGGTTTTATAGGTTATTTATACAAACCACCCCACTCCATATGGAGATTTTATGTTGCGTGGGATACCTTAAGAATATTCATCAAAGGAGGTTATTATGTTGCTGAATTTAAGTACAATAATTTCAATGGATGAGCGGCTGCTTCCAGACAGGCAGACACTTGACGAGGCATTCCCGATCGAGGAAAAAGAGGAATGGATAGTTAGATTTTTCGCAAACAACAAGGAATCACAATGACATATTTTAAAACAACAACACTGATAGTTTCACTGGCTATGCTGCTTGGCCTTACCGCCTGCAATACTGTGGAAGGCGCAGGAAGAGACCTGCAAACCGCCGGTCAGGGCGTACAGGATGCCGCGATCGACCATAAAGATTAGCTAATTGTTATAAGGGGCTATATACTGCTATACACAACCTGTTTCAGGTTGAAAAAGTTATAGATAACCGTAAGTTGAACTATATGAAAAAAATTCGCAGATTAGATGTGGTATCTCATATAGTTCTGGTATCAACATTATTTGTTGCCGCCAGTATCATCATATTGGTTCATTATAATGAATATCATAATATAACCAAAAGCCTATCGCGCACTGAAAATACCGAAGACCTTGATAAAAAAATAACCACATTGAAACTCGGCTTGCAGCAGATGGTCATAAACCAGCGGGCATATGTTATATTGGGCAAGGCGCAATATCGCAAAAATTTCTTTTCCTATTACAACGCGCTTGATGACCATATCATAGATATCTCCAAGAGCTTCAACGATGATGAGAGCGACAAGCTGATAAAAGATGTGAACAGCAAAATAGTTGAGCTGAAGATATATCTGAGGGCCAGGGTTGAGGAAAAGGATAAAGGAAACCGCGATAAATTCCTCGACCGCGGGAATAATGAGAAATTGTTCTCTACCTATGATTCCGCAACCAAAAACCTGGAACAGCTTTCATGGATAACATGGTCGCGCCACCAGGCAGACGTGAAAAATACGAAAGAGGCATATAGCAATTATTCAACCTCCATCCTGATAAGCTCGTTCATATCTGTTCTGATACTGGCTATACTTGGGGCGCTGCTGATATATTCGAAAAAGAAGATCGCAAGGGCGCAGGATGACTCTATAGATGTGAACCAGCGATTAAACATTCTTTTACAGGCAACATCTGACGGGATATTAGATTGGGACCTTAAAGATAATAAACTGCTCATATCACCGAAATTCAAGCAGATACTCGGCTATGACGATGATGAGATAAAACCGGATTTTGATTCGGTGTTCAACCTTATCCACCCGGATGATAAACTTTCAACCTGGCTCTATGCTAAAAAGATAATCACCCCGGAACAGCCTATCTATAACCAGCTATTCAGGATGAAACATAAGGATGGTTCGTGGGCGTGGATATCTGCAAAGGGCATCGGGTTCTTTGACAAGAATGAGGAACTGGAAAGGTTCATCGGCGTTCACACTGATGTTACCTTGCAGAAGAACCTTGAGGATATTTTAAAATACAGCAAGGACAAGGCGGAGATCGAAGGGCAGCAGAAATCTGATTTCCTGGCCTATATGAGCCATGAGATACGCTCGCCAATGAGCGCAGTTATAGGGCTGGCGAAGATATTATCAGATACATCGCCGCTTACTGAAGAGCAGAGAAAATATCTTGATGCATTGAAGAACGGGGCGGATACTATTTATGCGCTGCTCAATAACATACTTGACCTTTCCAAGCTTGATGCGCATGCGATAAAAATTGAGCGCACCGAATTTAACCTGCACGAGCTGCTTGAAAGTGCGATCTCAGTTTCCTCATTCCGCGCGCGTGAGAAGAATATAAAATTGACGCTAGAAAGCCCGGAGGAAGCCAATGTTAATTTCATCGGCGACCCGCACCGGATAAAACAGATCGTTACCAACCTGCTCAATAACGCAATTAAATTCACGGCGGAAGGCAGTGTTGACGTGGCGGTGAAGCTTCATCCTGCGCTTAACAATGGAAAAGTTAAAATGGAAATAACCGTGAGCGATACCGGGATAGGGATTCCAAAATCAAAATTCGCGGCGATATTTGAACCATATATACAAGGGGCGGATGAGATAACCAGAAAATATGGCGGTACCGGCCTGGGACTTACCATCTGCAAACAGTTTGTGGAACTGATGGGGGGAAAAATTGAAGTTGAGAGTGAAGAAGGCAAAGGCACAAAATTCATAGTTACGTTATCGCTGGAAAAACCATCTGCACTGCATGATGCGCCTAAAAAAATAAAAAAAGTTAAATCTGCCAACCAGAATGTCAGCCTTGCTGACGGACAAAAAAAACCGGCGGTAAGAAGCGGGCAAACTAAAATAATGGTGGTTGAAGATTATATGCCAAATGCCCTTGTTGCCAAAACCGTTATAGAGAATCTTGGCTATTCCTGCGTTCTGGCAGAGACCGCGAAGGATGCGATCTTTGAGATATCATCGAAGAACGGGGTGAATATAAATATCATCCTGATGGATGTGCAACTGCCCGACATGACCGGGTTTGAGGCCACCAGGCTTATCCGCAAGCTGGAGGAAGATAATATGCACCCGCCGCGCAGGATAATCGCGATGACCGCCCGCGACCTTATCGGCGATAAAGAACAATGCATAAAGGCAGGGATGGACGATTATATATCCAAACCGTTCTCACCTGATGAGCTGGCAGAAAAATTATCCAATATTAATAATCTAAACCCAAAACAGAAGGTAAATGTATGAGCGAGAAAAAAGGTACGATAATGATAGTTGATGATGAACCGCAATTGCGCAAGCTGATGATAATCACGCTTGAGAGCGAAGGGTTCAAAGTTGTTGACAGTGATTCGGGCAAGCAGGCCATCCGCCTCGCCGCATCAGTGAAGCCGGAGCTTATAGTGCTTGATCTTGGACTGCCGGATATTGACGGCAAAGAAGTTATAACCTCGGTTCGCGCGTGGACACAGGCACCGATAATCGTTTGCTCGGTGAGGAGTGATGATAACGAGATAATCCAGGCGCTGAATATGGGTGCGGATGATTATGTGACCAAACCTTTCAACCCGGAAATTTTAATTGCGCGTGTGAATTCAAACCTGCGCAAAGCTGCTACCAAAGAGGCAGGCGAGCCCGACCTTACCAATGGCAGGATAAAAATGGACCTGGTGCGCCATGAGGTTTTCTTGGACGGGAAAAAAATATCATTCTCCCCGAAAGAATATGACCTGCTGAGATATTTTATGGTCCATCGCGGAAAAATGCTCACCCACAGGCAGATATTAAAAGAGATCTGGGGACCTGCACATGACGAGAACATGCAGTATCTGAGGGTTTATGTAGGGCAATTGCGCGAGAAGCTGAACAATAACAATATCAAGGACGATGAATATATCATCACCGAGCCGGGCATTGGCTATCGCATGGAAACTATAAAAGCCTGAGGATAACTTATAGGTTTTTTATCTTTTAGGCACCAGTCACATACGGCTATAATATGTAAAATATATTAATCTCCTATATGTAAACTAAAGGAGTCTGAGTATGTTGAACTGGATAATTACTTTCTTTATACTCGCTGTGTTAGCCGCCGCCCTAGGGTTTGGCGGATTAGCGGGCACCTTTGCAGGGATTGCAAAGTTCCTGGCATTATTGTTCGTGTTGCTGTTTGTTATAGGGCTGGTGTTCAGCCTGGTTTCAGGCCGCAAAGTTAACCTGCCCGAGTAAAGACAATTGATGTTAGCGCCGGTTATTCTTACTGGCGCTAACCATCATTATCTTTTCCACTCCGGACAGGATATCTTGAATACCACCCCATCATTTCCCTGATTATGCGCTGAGATATTTATATTTTGCAGCGATGCGAGGACTTTTGTTATAGCAAGCCCCAGGCCGGTTCCGGCCACTTTTCTATCTGCCAGTTGAAGGCGGGTGTATTTATCAAATATCTTTTCCAGCATATCTTCAGGGATGTTCTTGCCGTGGTTCCTGATGAGGATATCAAGCGAGGTGTTTTTTTCTATGATAAGTTCCACATCTGTTTCGGCAGGGGAATATTTCACCGCATTATCAATTATGTTCATTATCATCTGCTCGAACAATACAGGGTCTATGTTGAAGCTGATATATTCGGGGAATTCGGAGATGCTCAGGGTTCTATCTGGGTATTTCATCCTGAACTTCTTGCGGATGGGGTTTATGATGTCACCCAGGTTGCACCATTCCATCTTCGCCTTCACTACGCCAGATTCAACCCGCGCCATGTTGAGGATGTTGGTGATGAAATTATTTAACCGGTGGGCTTCGGAAACAGCGGTTTCGATAAGGTCTTTCCGCTGGCTTTCAGATATCTTGGCGTTCATTGAGGTTAAAATGTTGAGCGACCCTATGATGGCCGCGAGGGGGGTTTTCAGATCATGTGAAACGCTGGAGAGTATCTGCGTGCGCAGCTTTTCTTTTTCCGATTTGATGGTACGCTGCGATTCATCTTCCAGCGCATCTATCCTGAAAAGCAGTGAGGCCACCACTGACAGGATGTTTTCCTTATCTTCGCCATGCAGGCGGAGTTTTTCCATTGCGCTATTTTCTACAGCAAAAAGGAATATTGTTTCAGATTTTATTTTCAGCACGGTAATATACCAGCCATCTATCACCACCGGATATTTCGGTTTGTCAGATACATCTTCGGCCTTGTAATATTCTTTTATCTTCAGTGCGAGTTTTTGCTCTTCCCGCGTGAATTCCTTAATTTTGTGGGTTTGCAGCTCTACCTCATCGCTTTGTAGCAGGTCTGGCAGGAAGATAAGCACATCACCGCCAAATACCTTCGGCAGGTAATGATATAATATCTCAATCAAAGATTCCTTAGACCGAGCCTTGAAAGCCTCGTTGATAAGCTCAGTGAAATTCTCGAACTTAGAATTATTATTTATTGAGAACATACTTATCCCAAAACCAGGCGGACGCGATCATTATTAAAAACTTATTATTTCAGCTATTATAATACCAAAATATTATTCTGTGGAATCTTTAATTTTCTGGCCGGCATTTTTAATTGCATCCCCAGCCTTTTCGGCAGGGCCTTTTTGTTTGAATTCACCGGCTGCATTGTGAACGCCATCAGAAATATCATCAGCCGCTTTTTCAACACCGCTTTTATGGCTCTTCTTCATCACCTGGTTCGCGCCGAGAAGCACGATAACGATGAGTAGGACTATGGCTATGATGGTCACATTAGATTTTGGGGCTTCAGACATTTTTTATCCTTTTTGGTTTATTAAGCCACTTTATATCTATCGCAATAAAATGAATATGTTCTAACATAGTGAAAATATAAATTTTCTATAAAGATAGAATGAACTTATGGGTTTTTTATCTTCCTGAGGGTTAAGGTGCATTGTATATTTATGTGCCATCGGTCATTTTTGGATCTACTATATTTATAAAAAGAAAGGGATGATAACATGAAAACTCACAAATTATTTATAATGCTACTCTCTACCACACTGGGCATGGGAACAAGCTTTGCCGCAGAACCACTCACCAGCGACCGCGAAAAAGACGACAAGGGAATATTGAGTTTTTCTTTGGAAAACGATGCCGTGTTCGACAAGGATAATAATTACACCAATGGCGGCAGGATATCTTATATATCGCCGGAAACGGTTCCTTACTGGCTGGAACGGACTGCAAATTTTATACCGATACTGGATACTGCGGGCAATAAAAGATGGGGCTTTGCCGCGGGACAGAATATCTATACACCTAATGATATAAGCCTGAAAAACCCACCATTGACCGACAGGCCATATGCTGCCTGGCTTTATGGCACTGCAATGTTGATATCCGATAATACCAAAACTCTTGATACTTTCGCGGTAACTGCTGGAATGGTTGGCCCTTCGGCGCTTGGCGAACAGGTTCAGGATACGGTGCACACCGCTATAGGCTACCAGCAACCGCAAGGCTGGGACCATCAGTTGAAAGACGAGCCGGGAATTATTGTGAGCTATGACCGGAAATGGCGTGGGCTATATGAATTCAGCCCGTTCGGTTTCGGGTTTGATATCACCCCTAGCGCAGGTGCGAACCTGGGTAACGTTGATACAAGCGCCAATGTTGGGCTAATGGCACGTTTTGGGCGCGACCTTCCATCTGATTACGGCCCACCTCTTATCGAACAGGGTGCTTCAGGTTCTGATTTCTTTGTTCCTACAAAAAAATTCGGCTGGTATGTGTTCGGTGGAGTTGAAGGAAAAGCCGTGGGCAGGGATATTTTCCTTGACGGAAATACTTTCCGCGACAGCCCGAGTGTGGATAAGAACATCCTGGTCGGCGGGGTGCAGGGCGGTATAGCATTCACCTTCGATGATGTGAGGATATCTTACACCGAAGTTCACCGCACCAACGAATATAAAGGCGAAACCCAGCCTGAGGAATATGGGGCTATCACTGTTTCGATAAGATTGTAATACTAATATCCAGAACAAAAAAAGCCGCTTTATAATCAAGGCGGCTTTTTTATGGCTTTAATTTATTTTTCATACTCTACAAAAAGTAAAGCCGCCTGGCCCTAACCCCAGACGGCTTTTTTCCTTAAGACGATAATCAACCGTGATTATCTTTTCCAGGCTGGCGTGCCTAAGTCTATATCTTTTTGCTTGGTCAATGCACCGGTTCCGGCACCAACTGCACCGCCTACCAATGCGCCTGTAACAGGGTTACCACCTAACAGAGCACTGCCAACACCGCCGACACCGGCACCTATTGCGCCGCCAGATAAGGCACGGTCGGTTTTATTATTTCCGCATGCTGCAACAACTAATATTAGTGCAGACGCTGCGATGATCTTATTAAGTTTCATAGATACCTCTTTTTGGTTAATTGGGCATAGTTTAACCAATCACCTATAAAATCTCTATACGGCGCTTTGGGATAAAAATAAAAATCGTGAGAGGATATTTTGGAATCCGGAACTGTATCATCTATATACAGCATGTAACTTATGGTAATTTTATAAATATAGCTGTTTGAGGAATAGTTTTTTTAGGGACTATCTGCGATTCTAAGCTAGGCTTGGTTAGGTACTTAGGGAGTAAATCATCCCCTTTGAAACTTCTCCTTTTTACCTAACCGGCTTTTTTATTTAATAATAACAATCGGAGAATACAATGTTTAATCCTGAAAAAAATAATAAGAGTTTTGATGACGTGAACAAAGATGCAAAAAAACTTAAAGATGATACATCTTCTTATGTAAAATCTGAGTTTGCAAAATCTGATGCTTCTGATGCTGTTAACCAAGCAAAAGATAAAGCTCGTGAAGCTGGAAAAAATGTTTATGATTTTTTCAAGAACAATACCGGCAAACTAAGACAAGCTGAAGAAAATGCATCACGCACTATCAGCTCTAACCCGCTTATCAGCGCTGCTGCCATTTTCGCGACAGGCTGGATATTGGGCGCACTTCTAAAAAGAAACAGGAAATAACCATGTTCAATATCAGTGCAGCTTTACTTACTCGTTTAAGCACCCTGATCGCCCTAAAAGCGCTGCCGGATGAGGCAGCGCTTCATGCGTATATGCGCAAGGCATTCAAGGGCGTGGCCTTCCTGATAATCGGCAGTGTGTTGCTTGGAGCAACGATCTCTGCCGCACTTTACGTTGTTTACGACCAAATGCTAACCTATGGCTATCCTCGCACGGAAACCCTGGCTATCACCATGGGCTCGGCCGTTCTTCTGGTAATAATATTTTATGCTTTTGCCAGCAAATGGCTTTCAGAAAGATTCGGTGAAAGACGCAAAAAGAATATCATCGATGAAAAACTGGATTTTATAAAAGATATCACCTGCAGATCATTTGAGGGTTTTATAGAAGGTATGTTGACCAACTATAAAACTACCCAACCTAAAAATAAAAAACGCCGATAGTAATCTTCAATACTGCTTTTTAGCCCCCTACCCCATTACAGCGCTTCCGATGTTGCCTTTGGGCTTCCTGTAATAGCGGCAACGGGGCTAAAGGGCACGGTTTACATGCATTTCAATGGGTTATGGACTTTTTATAAAAAAACAGGGTGAAGCATACAGAAAATTTATTCCAAAGGATTTAAATTAACAATCACTAAACACGTTATTAACAAAAAACTAAACAAAGGGTATTATTATGTCTAAAAAATTAAACAAAACATTGCTAGTCCTTGCAGCAGCTACGAGCATTTCGCTTTCGCCTCTTGCTTCTTATGCAGCTGACACCGTAACTGAAAAAACCAATAGCAGCACCGAGCGTGATTCTGATGGTAATTATGTAGAAAAAACATCTACCGAAAGCAAAGATTCTGCCGGCACAACCACTTCAACCGAAAGCAAAGTGAAAGTGGATGAGAAATCTGACGGTAGCTATAAAAAAACTATCGAAACTGAAAACAAAACAGATCCTAAAGGGCTACTGAACAAGTCTGTCACAAAATCTTCTGAAACCATTACAAATGACAATGGTAAAAATGAGAATAAATATGAGGACAAGGCTTCGATAGAATCTAAGAACGGTACTACCGGAACAGCTAAGTCTAAAGAAAGCAGCGTTAAGGTAAAAACTGATGCTAACGGTAATTACAAAAAAACCGTTGAAAGCAAAAGTTCAACTGACCCTAAAGGCCTGAACAATAAAAGAACAGTGAAAACCACTGATACGCTAGAGAAAAAAGATGGAGATAAAAACTACCATCACGTTAAAAAAGTAAACGGTACAACTACAGAAGAAGATACCGTTGAAACCAAATAATCCTATGGAGTAAAGAGTTGGGTTGGAAAAAAGCACGTTTGAAAATAGCGTGCTTTTTTTTGCCCGGTTCAATAATTTTAAAACCAGAGAGGTGTTTATGAAAATAAAAATAATCGTTAATGCATTAGTGGTAGCAAGTATTTCCAGCGCGGTGACCAGTTGCTATACTGCGGCGGTTGCAGGCGCGGGAGCCGGTGGCGGATATATACTTGGTGAGGATAAAGATAGAAAAGCCTCGGATGATAAAGCTGAGCAAAAACGTGAAATAAGGAGAGAGGTCAGGGAAGAAAAAGAGGAAGAGGGCGATTGATCCTTGCGAATGGTTTTTATGCAGAAACTATATCACAGGAACCTTACCGCATAGATTAATTATGCAGTAATAACTATCTTCTTGGATGTAGCCGAAAAAAGCTACGTTTTAATAATATAATTAATAGGTATTATATATGACCAATAATCAAAATAACCCACAAGGCAACCAGCAATCTAAACAAGCTGGAAACCCTGAAAACAAAGAAAATCAGCTTAATAACAAGCCACAAGCTAACCAGCAATCTCAGCAAGGGCAACAAGCTAACCCGAATCCTATCCCGGGTGAAACCAAACCTGCCACTGCTGCTAAAGATGCTAAAGAATTTGCTGATAAAAGCAGTTCTTGCTCTTAATTGTTTTTCGACAGAAGACAAAAGGAAACCGGGTTTACGCCCGGTTTTTTTTTGTGGGGTAAAACACGGGGAAATTCCATATATAAAATTTATATGGATGGAGATAACATTACATAATTATTCACAACATCCTGGAAAAAAATATGACCAATAAAACAAATAAAGTTCTTATAATAGTGTTAGGCGCGATCATCCTTGTAGGGGCAACCGCTGCTGCAACGGCTTATATTAGCGACAAGCAAGTGACCAAAACCGAACAGGTTCCGGCACCAAGGGTGGTGCATGAACGTGCAGCGCCGCCACGCCAGCAACAGGCGCAGGCAGTACAACAACAGCCAAAATGTAATGATGAAAATATTGTGGGTACCGTTGCAGGCGCTGCTTTAGGCGGGATCGCCGGGAACCAGCTTGGCAAGGGTAATGGCAAAACCGTGGCCACGGTGGGTGGTGCTTTAGGCGGGGCGTATTTGGGCAACCAATATATACCCACTAATGGCGTCGCTTGTAAATAGCTGTATTTAAGCCATTTTCCTAACCATTTCCTTTATGAGATCTTGATATACTGGGCACAAGTGAGGATTGTGCCCTTATGTGCTTTGCGGCATAATTAGGGATAAGGAGAATTATCATGTTAAATGCTGTGGAATTTGTAAGTAGCGTAGCGGGAGTGAACACACTCAATTATTATGCCGCCTTATTGGAAAGGTCTTTGCAGAGCCAGGGATTATCTGACCCCAAATTCATAAACCAGTTGGTTGCTGAGCTTGAGAGTAATAACCCGGGTGGCGCGACCAATGATCCGGCAGTGATATTTTCCCTCAGCCCGGGCTTGATAGATATTCTCGACAACCCATCTTCCATTGATGTTCTGAGCAACCCTCCTATCGTAAATGCCGACGACCCGGCAGTGGCCAGTGCCCTTCAAAACCCTTTCGTTGCCGGCGAGATAAACACACCATCACCCGCGGATGCTTTAACTCCGTCCGACTCTACTACACCACCATCTGTTACGGATATATTAAACCCCACATTGGAAGATGCGCAGAACCCCTCGATAGCGAATGTTCTTGATGCCACGCAGGCCATCATTCCGGTGAGTGTTGTTCCCGCTCCCGCGGTGGAGGTAGCTCCTCAAGCGGCGGTGCCCCAAGCAGTTCCGGCAGATGTGACTGATGAAACCACCACGCCCCCTACACCAGTGATTAACTCGCCCATAACCGAGGCAGATACCCTTTTACCAGTAGATTCGGTGGTGATACTACAGCAGGCCAACCTGCCAGATCCGTTTGCGCTGATAAACCAGCTCAATGTTTCGGGTAATATTTACACTAATATTATCAACGCGCTGCAAGGTGGTGCGAATTTGAATAATCCGGTGAGGAGAATTGAAAACAGGGACGAGGCGAAGGCTTCATCAGGGTTTTCCAATGTATAACAAGTTCAGCAAAGGATCTATATGATAAATATATTAAGCAAAACGCACGGACATGAACTCAGCGATGATGTTGCCAATTCCCAGGAGTTGCAATATTTACATGCGCAGCTGGAAAAGCTTATCACACACCATCATGCTGCTCTGGAAGGCGTGGGCGGTATTGCAGATGCGGATAATATCATAGGCTGGATAAAACGTTGCGAGGAAGGTTCTGCAAAGGCCGAGCGAAAACTTTATCATGATGGGTTACAGATGCTGGAAAATATAAATATGCGTTTGCGCACAGCATTTGAAGAACAACAAAGGATAGAGGAAGAAAGCCCATCAGTGGCGACCGCTACTATGGGAAGGGAAACTGAACGCTATGCAAAAGCATCCGGCAATGCGGGTGAGGCTTTATCTACCCTTGCAGATATTGCGGGCCATAGCGAGTTGGAAGGCGAAAAATAAAATTTATTGATTGCCGGATGAACTTTTTGCCGGCTTCTGTTTTTCTTCGCCGGTTTTATTTTTCAGATTCTCTATCAGCCCGTCTATGCCTTTCTGCTGCACCACGGAAGCAAATTCTGAACGCTGGGTGTTGATGAGGCTTACACCTTCAATGATGATATCAACGATCTTGAAATTGCCGCTGCTATCTGCAAGCACGCGGTAACCAGCCGAAGTTTCCTCGGTCTGTTTGGGGGCTTTTATCTGCATGTTTACCACGAATTGGCCATCCGCCTCAGACTTTACATCTGTGATGGTATATTTAGCGCCGGTATAATCGCTGAAGCGGGTGGTGTAACGCGCAAGCATATATTCACGATATGGTTTGATATAATTCTCGCGCTGCTCTGCGGTGGCCTGCTTCCAGGCGCCACCTAAAACAAATTGTGCCATCCATTGCATATCTACATTCTGGCTGAACATCTGCTGGAGTTTCTTCTGTTTTTCTTCCTTGCCGAGGCTTGAAACATTTATCACATCCAACACTTTTCTGCCGATGCCATCGACAAACTCGCGGGCATCATCTGCATTGGCAGCAACCGCAGAACGGCTTATCATTAACAAAGCAACAAGGAAAAAGATGGTTGGGATGTAAAGAATTATATGAGCGTGCTTTGTATATTTCTGTAACATTTACTTCTCCATTGATTACCATTCATCACCTTGCCCAATCTCGTTATTTTTTTCGCTTTCATGGGAGGTTTTGGTGGTCACGCCATCCTGCTCCTCGGTAACATCTTTAGTTTTGCTGACCGTGGTTTTATTCAGCAGGCCTTTGGGGTCTTGCGTAACTTTTGATTCTATCACGGTTTTTTTCTGGCCGTTATCGCCGTGTGTTGTTTGTTTGCTGGACTCTTTTTTCACGGTGGTTCCGGAGTCATCTGTGGTTGATGTTATTTCCTTGTAATTCTCCGGGGTAATGGATTGCGGGTGTTTATCGCCGTATATGTTGCATGATGAAACAAGGGTTATCAGAAACAGGATATATAATTTTTTCATTTCACTCTCCTAAATTTCGCACTTTAATTATGGTACTTATCCGGACATAAATTCTCTATAATCAAGGCGGATAATTAAAATAAATAATTTATAAACCTCAAATTCATAGTTGCGCGAGTAGCTCCTGTAGCTCCTGCAATTCCACGGGTTTTACCAGGTGATGGTCGAACCCGGCCTCTTTGGAACGGCGGCGATGATCTTCCTGCCCCCAACCGGTGTGGGCGACATAGATGGTGTTCTTAAGCGAGGGATGTTTATGCATCTCCTTACACACCTCATAACCGTTCATGCCAGGCAGGCCAATATCAAGCAGCACAACGGAGGGGTTATAAATCTGCGCGATCTCGATTGCAGATCTTCCATCATGCGCCACGCGTATCTCGTGCCCGGAAAGTTCAACCATCCAGCCGAGGGTTTTTGCCAGTGCCTCGTTGTCATCCACCACCAAAACGCGTAACGATTTTTTGGAATCCTCTTTTTGCAGTTTATGTGGTTCATGAACAACCGGCTTCTGCGTGGTAGTCGGTAATTTCACCATGAATTTACTGCCCTTCTGTAACCCGCCGCTTTGCACCTGCACATTTCCGCCATGCATCTCAACCAGGCTTTTCACCAGTGTAAGGCCAATGCCCAAACCGCCCTGCGTACGCTCAAGCGAGCTATCTACCTGAGAGAACATCTCAAATATCTTGAGCACCATATCATCAGGAATGCCGATGCCGTTATCTGCAACTGTTATGGTCACCCAGTCACCTTCATGCTCGGTAGTGAGTTCAATTCTTCCGTTGTTATCTGTATATTTTGCGGCGTTGTTGAGCAGGTTTGAGAATATCTGCGAGATGCGCGAAAAATCTGCATCAAGCCATACCGGCTCTTCCGGCAAGTGAACGGTGAGGCTGTGGCCGCGCTGCTTTATCAGCGGTTCGGCGGTTTCGGTCGCGTGTTTTAAAACATCGTTGAGCAATATTTTATCTTTGCGTAATTCAATTTTGCCCTGAGTGATGCGCGATATATCCATCAGGTCATCCACCAGGTGGATCATCTGCCTGAGCTGGCGCTCGATTATATCTTCAGACTGCTGGCGCAAGGCGGGGTCTTTGCTCATTTTCATAACTTGCAGGGAATTGCGTATCGGCGCAAGCGGATTGCGCAGTTCATGCGCGAGGGTTGCCAGGAATTCATCCTTGCGTTTTTCACCTTCCTGGATGCGCTCAAGCAGCCGGGAATTTTCGTTGGCCATGGATTCAAATTTGCGCGCGGAATCTTCCGCGGCTTTGCGCATCGCTTTTTCTTCGGCCTGCGAGGCAGCCTGGCGGCGCATTTGCGAAAGTTCGATAAAAACCCTGATCTTGGCCTTGAGTATCTCCGGCACCACCGGAGTGGGCAGGTAATCAACCGCGCCGCTTGCATAACCCTGCGCCATGCGCATCTCATCGGGAAAGGCGGTGAGGAATATTATCGGCGTGTGTGATGATCTTTTGCGACTACGGATGAGCGAAGCGGTCTCAAACCCATCCATCCCGGGCATGTTGACATCAAGCAGGATGACCGCAAACTCCTGCTGCAACACCAGTTTCAAGGCCTCTTCACCCGAATGTGCAATTATAATATTCTGGCCGAGCTCCTCAAGGATAGACTCGTAAGACATTATTTTTTCCGGCAGGTCGTCAACCAATAAAATATTCACCCGGTCACCATCAACATGCTGCTCACCGCCCATACCTGAACCACTGTATATTTTTTTTATCGCACTCATACACTATCCTCAAGCCAGTTGGGTAAGCCACGCATGCAACACTGTTATCATCTGTTCAGTATCAACCGGTTTTGAAAGATAATCCCACGCGCCTGCCTCGATACATTTCTCGCGGTCGCCTTTCATCGCTTTGGCGGTCACTGCAATTATCGGCAGGTTCTTCAGGTGCGGGATTTTCCGTATCTCGCGCATGGTTTCCATACCATCCATCTCCGGCATCATGATATCCATCAGCACGACGCTCAAATCCGGCGTGCTCTTAATGATTTCAATGGCCTGGCGGCCGTTCGTCGCGCTCATCACATTCATCTCGTGGTTTTCCAGGACCGTCGTGAGCGCGAAGATATTGCGCGCGTCATCGTCCACGACCAGCGCCTTGCGCCCGCGGAGCGATTCATTGGAATTATGGAGGCGGGCGAGCATTTCGCGCTTTGCCTCCGGCAAATTCGCGACGACGCGATGCAGGAACAGCGCGGTCTCATCGAAAAGCCGGTCGGGCGACTGAACGTCCTTGAGCACGATGCTTTTGGCGAGGGAGCGCAGTTGTTTTTCTTCTTCTCCTTCCAATTCCTTGCCGGTGAAGACGACGACGGGCACTTCGCGCAAAGCGGGTTCGCCCTGCATTTTTTCCAGGAGGGAATAGCCGCTCATATCGGGCAGGCGCAAATCCAGCACGCAGCAATCGAATTGGTTGTCCATCAATTTTTGATAGGCTTCCGTGCCGGTGCCGGCCGATTCGATTTCAATGTCGCTGTGCGAGAGCAGGGCGACAATGCTGTCGCGCTCCGTCTGGTTATCTTCAACGACCAGCAACCGTTTCAGGCGTGGCGCGACAAACGTTTTAATCCGTTCGAAGCATTGTTCCAAACTCTCGGTGGTGGCCGGCTTGATGACGTAGGAAAACGCCCCGTGTGAAAGGCCATGCTGGCGTTCTTCCTCGATAGAGATAACCAGGACGGGAATGTGCCGCGTGGTGGTATCCAATTTCAAATTATTGAGCACGGTCCAGCCGAGCATGTCCGGCAGGAAGATATCCAGCGTGACCGCCGTGGGCTGGAACTGTCGCGCCAGGGCGATGGCGGCGTGGCCGCGGGTCGCCGAAATGGCTTTGAATCCTTTGTCCCGGGCCAGGCCAATCAGGACTCGCGCGTAATGCGGATCATCCTCAACGATGATTATGACATTGTCGCCCGGCTGGATGGCATTGCGGTCATCCGGAATATTTTCCTCGCGCGGGGCAGGCAGGACGACGGGCTGCGATTCGGGCTGGGGCATGATTTTGGCCATGCCGCCGGAATACGTCAGCGGCAGGAACAGCGTGAATGTGCTGCCTTCGCCGGGCGCGCTGACGAGTTTAATTTCCCCGCCCAGGAGGCCGGCGAGTTCACGCGAAATGGCCAGGCCGAGGCCAGTGCCGCCGTATTTGCGGCTGGTGCCGGCATCCGCCTGTTGGAACGCTTCAAAAAATGAGCCTTTGTTTCTCGGGGGCGATGCCGATGCCGGTATCGTTGATTTTAAAGCCAATGACATTTTGAGTCTTGCTCAGAATTTTGTGGTCCGGGGTCCAGCCTGAAACGGCCGGTGCCACCTGGATGGAGACATGGCCGTGTGCCGTAAATTTGAAGGCGTTGGACAACAGGTTTTTGAGAATCTGCTGCAGGCGCTTTGGGTCCGTCGTTAGCGCGCG
>Ga0206887_10128_pt1 | contig 18221 bp, 16 predicted proteins | sample Alteio_BWOrgHeat_89_FD_153248 | JGI IMG/M metagenome (GOLD analysis project Ga0206887, IMG submission 153248) | Enriched cells from forest soil in Barre Woods Harvard Forest LTER site, Petersham, Massachusetts, United States - Alteio_BWOrgHeat_Nextera3 ...
ATTGATCAGGATCCTGCTATTGCTGCTTATTTAGCTGAAAAGGATCAACCATTGCAGGGTCTATATCACGAAGTGGTCGGCACAGCATTAGGTAGCTTTGACAATCGCTTCGCGAATTTCGCCTGGGATTCCCCCATTGGTGATCTTATTGCTGATGCTTTAGCCGAAAATGATATACATTATGGGACAGTCATAGGTCTTCAAAATCGTGGTGGCATTCGAGAGCGAATTGAACCCGGAGAAATCACTGAAGGAAAAATCTTAGAAGTTTTACCTTTTGAAAATCGCTTGGTTTATTCAGATGTGCCAGGCAAAGTCTTATTAGCTGCCTTAGAACACAGTGTAGACGGCAGACTCGGTGGCAGCTTCCTTGATGTGCACGGGCTAAAAATTGGCTACGATCCAAGCAAAGAACCCGGAAAACGTTTGATCTTTGCTTTGACACAGAATAATGCAGGAGAATGGCAACCACTCGAACACAATAAACTTTATAAGATTGTCGTTAACGACTATACATTTAAAGGAGGAGAAGGATATAAATTTCCAGAAGCAAAAGACGTCGTCTATTCAGATGATAAATTGGCTCAAGCACTACATAAATATCTAGCACATCATCACAAGATTGAACCAGCACCTGCAGCACGGATCGTTCCTCTCACCGACGGTATGCTTCATATTGAGGGGAAACGAGATAAAAAGCTTTGCGTTCAGTGTCCAAATCCGAATTGTCGTGTCATGATCTGTCTCGGCACCGGATACGGTATCGAGCCTGTTTCTCTTCATGGTAAATTTAGAGCGAAAAGAATTAACGATCAAACTATAACCAAAGGTTCTAATTCTGAAAAGAATGAAACTCCAAAAACAGAAACAATCTGCCCTGTCCCCTTAAGTAGGGTCACCATATATAAATACAACTGCAAACCAAATGGTTTAGGCAAATTTGAATGTGAATTACCTTCTTCTGATTCTTCATCAGAACCACTCTTTGCTGCTGTAATTTGTCGATGTGGCTCCTCCAACAAATTTCAAATTAGCTATCCCGTGCAGGTAAGGTAATTCTGCAAATCTACGCCTACTGTGTAAGAGGGGCGCTCCAATGGAGCGCCCGCAGACTAGGGCAAATAGAATGGATTGATGATATTCGCTGCGATCGTAATAGATAGTATTTCAGTGGAGGGCATAGCAGTGCTATGCCCCTACGTTAGTCGATTCCTTTGATTCCGTTTCTAACTTATTTCCCAGGCATCTTGTACGGTAGTGCTACGCGGAATAATGTATTTGGTGCAGGTTCGTACTTTTTGAGAATCTTCTCGAGAGCACCACTGTTTTGAACTTCAGCTAAAACAGTGTCGATCATATTTTTAAATTCCATTTCGCCACGATTGAACATCCAGCAATTGGGGAAAACTCGTATTGGATGTGCGGGATCAAGAACAGTAACGGCTCCAGGATTACTCTTTAAAAATTGAATGGTCACAGATGGTTCAACTAAAGCGAGGTCTGCTTTTTTTGTGGCAAGAGTCAATAAAACTTGTGAATAGTCAGACAATTGTGGCAGCGAGACTTGCTTCGCCTTTGGAAAATCATTATTGGCAATTACTTGAGCCGTCTCACCATCCATAACGACAATTTTAACGTCCGGCGAATTTATATTTTCTAGGCTCGTAGAAAAGCGTTTTTCACCCGGTCTAATATAAACATAAATTGGACTATAAAAAAGGGCTTGACTAAAGTCCATGAGCTTTGCTCGATTGGAATTTGTCCATACCAAACTAGGAACAAGATCATATCGTCCCGTCTGTAATCCTTCGAGCATTGAACCCCAGCCTACTTCTTCAGTCCACTCGACCTTAAGCCCCAGCTTGTTAGCTACCATTTCTAATGTGTCTATGCCAATACCAGAAAGCTTACCGGAGTTAGGATCTTTGATGCAATCAGGAAAATAAACTACATATCCACAGCGAATTTTGCCAGTGCGCATAACGCGATCATATAAAGTCTCTCGTTGCGAAACCGCAGTAGAAGAACCAGCGTGCAAACAGGATCCAAGGAACAAAGGAACGCATGCATAGAAAAATAAAATGACAGAGATTCTAATCCAATTCAGTCCGGACATAGCTAACCCCCTGACGGAAGCAGCAATTATATCAAGGGCAGATGTTTGAATCCTTCTTGACACAATGCTAAGAATCAGTTCATATAGGAACCTTGTTCCTGGGAGCGCTGCCATCTTGGCGGCATCACCCGATACGAAATAGCCGGCTGGAAGCCAGCGCTCAGGGTGTATCAGCACAAGTATATTCAAAAAATTCAGCAGCGTCCATCCCGTGGATTTCGTTCCTTAATTTATTTCTCTACAATCACTTTCGTAGGGGCGGCTCGGGAGCCGCCCATCCTGCCCGTGGGCACTCACCTAATACTTATTTCCCAGGCATCTTGTACGGTAATGCTACGCGGAATAATGTATTTGGTGCAGGTTCGTACTTTTTGAGAATCTTCTCAAGAGCCCCACTGTTTTGAACTTCAGCTAAAACAGTGTCGAACATATTTTTAAATTCCATTTCGCCACGATTGAACATCCAGCAATTGGGGAAAACTCGTATTGGATGTGCGGGATCAAGAACAGTAACTACTCCAGGATTACTCTTCATGAACTGAATGGTCACAGCCGGTTCAGCAAAAGCGAGATCTGCCTTTCTTGTAACTACGGTCATTAACAGTTGGGAGATATCAGAAAGTTGAGTCAGTGACACTTTTGTAGCTTCAGGAAAGTCGTTCTTTGCAATTACTTCTCCAGTTTCACCATCGATAGTGGCAATCTTAACACTGTGGGAATTTACATTATCTAAGTTTTCCGAAATTTTCTTTTGACCAACCTTCACATAAGGGTAAACAGGACTATAAAAGAGCGGTGCACTGAAATCTACAAGTCTTGCCCTATTCGAGTTTGTCCAGACGGGACTCGCAACTAAATCGTACCTCCCGGTTTGCAGCCCTTCAAGCATGGATCCCCAGCCCACTTCTTCAGTCAATTCGGCCTTCAGTCCCAGCTTGCTAGCTACCATCTCTAATGTATCTACCCCAATACCGGAAAGCTTGCCAGAATTAGGATCTTTAATACAGCCAGGAAAATTAACAACGTATCCACAACGAATTTTACCAGTGCGTATAACGCGATCATATAAAGACTCTCGTTGCGAAACCACAGTAGAAGAACCAGCGTGCGAACAAGCTGTAAGGAACAAAGGGAAGGGCGCAATGAATACCAATATGACAGAGATCCTAATCCAATTTAGTCCGGACATAGCTAACCTCCCTAATGGAAGCAGCAATTATATCAAAAACGGGGTGATTGAATCTTTCTTGACACATTCTACAGAATCAATACGCACTGCGGGCGCTCCATTGGAGCGCCCCTCTTACACAAATCATATCGTTCAAGAATATTAGATTCATAACATCTCGATCTGTCGTGCTAATCAATATCACATTGTAGGGACGGATTGCATCCGCTCGTTTCAGGGAGTAGCGGTTAGAACGAAGCCGCTGTTACTATCTTGCTGATTCAATCACCGACAGAAACTTCTGCACACGGGCATGTTTTGGGTTGGCAAGAACTTCTGGTCCGCCTTCTTCCAAGATACTGCCATCATCCATAAAAATAATTTGGTCGGCAGCATCACGAGCAAATTGCAATAGATGGGTGATTAATAAAATTCCTGTTCCTTCTGAACGTAAGTCTTTTAGCAAGGAGAGAATAATACTCACTTGTTCAACATCAAGAGAGGATGTAATTTCATCAAGCAGAAGGTATTTTGGCTCAAGCAGAAGCGCCCGAGCTACTGCCGCTCTCTGTCTTTGTCCTAGAGAAACTTCGTTAGGATAGCGATCAATAAATTCACCCATGTGAAGAAGATCAATTAGACGATCTACTTTTCCTTGATTTTCACGCTTCAATGCAAACAATGGCATGGTGAGATTTTGCAAAAGCGTCAAATGCGGCCAGAGAAAGAGTTGCTGGAAAACTACCGTGACCTCTGGCCAAGGTGGCTTGATGTGATTTTTCTTGGGCCAGGGAAAAGGATATGTCTGATCATCAAAACATAATGCACCCCTATCAGCTGGTTCTAAGAAGGCTAATATTTTGAGAAGTGTAGTTTTGCCAGAGCCACTGGGCCCGATTATCACTGAGATTTTACCTGGTGGAACGTTAACGCTCACATCGTGCAATACTTCGGTTTTCTCAAAACTCTTATGAATATTTTTGGCTTCAAGCATGTGTGCTCAACCTTATCTTTCTGAAAAATCACGCGTAAAACGCTTACGCAGCAATATGGCAATACCATTCATCGGTAAACAAAGAGCAAGAAAAAGGATGCCGAGCGCAGTATAGATCTCCACTGGTTTATAGACCTGAGCATTGATTTGCTGCGCTACCCGAAATATTTCAGGAACAGAAATAAGACTGGCAAAAAGTGTGGCTTGAAGCATCGTCACTTGAATCATTAACAATCCAGGAATTGTTTGTCTAAAAACAATTGGTAATTGAATAAGCACAAGTGACTGAAACGGTGTCAGTCCACAGACTTGTGCAGCAATCATATATTGTTTCGGAAAATCTCGTAATACGGTCCTGATTACATCAGCAACGGCAAAAGTATTGATTGTCGCTAGAGTGACAGAAGCAGTGATAAATGGATCAATTACCACACCAAGCATGGCTTGCACCGGGTAATGCAGCCAGAAAAGAAAGACCAAAATGGGCATGCCTGAAAGTACAAACGAAATTATCCGCGTAGGCAAACCGACGGTGAGCCCCCACTTTGCGCCAAGGCTTCCTAGAATGGCCCCCATAATCAGACCAACTAAACAAACAATGAGACCCAATTCAAAAGTAACCATAAGGCCATCAGAAAACGCCTGCTGGTACTTAATAAGTATGTCTAATATAGAAATGGCTAAAGACTCTCTACTGGTAATTTTGGTTCAGCTATTTATTGAACAAATATATTAGCATTGGACCGTTGTCATTATCCTTTTGGGCTATTCCTTAAGGACATCTGGTTTTCTTTTGCCTCTTGAAAGTCTGGTTTGATTTCTAAGGCTTTTTTGTAGGCGGCTTCGGCTAAGTCTCTTCGACCAAGTTTTCCATAAGCAACGCCTAAGTTGTTATACGCTTTGGCATTATGTGAATCGAGTTGGATGGTTTTGTTGTAGAGATTAATGGCGGCCTCGAGCTGATTATCTTTTTGATAGAGCAAGCCAAGATTGTAGAATGCGTCAGGATAGTTGGGATCGATTACTAATGCTTCTTGGTATTCGGCTAGTGCTTTATTCATATCTCCTTGTCGGAAATAACTGATGCCCAAACTGGTATGCGCTTGAGCATAGCCTAAATTTTGCTGAGCTTCAGGATAATCACTTTTGATTTTCAAAGCTGTTTCGTATTCAGCAATTGATTCTGGATATTTACCAAGATCGTTGTAGACAACACCTAGATTATTATGAGCAAAAATATTGGATGGTTGCAGTTCAATGGCCTTTACATATTCAACCCTTGCCTTTTCCAGGTCATGTTTGAAGTAATACATTCGGCCTAACGAATAATGACAATTTGAATTTTGTGGTGCCAGTTTGCTTGCTTTCTCATAATACTCCAGAGCTTTTTCATTGTTTCCAAGTTTTTCATAGGATGCAGCTAAGTCATGAACATACTCGAATTTTTTTGGATCCTTACCCACGATTTCCTCTAGCAACTTTGCCGATTTAGCAAAATCTCCTTTGTCATATAACAAATTGGCAAGATTATAATGGGCTTCTGTCAGCTTAGAATCAGAGGTATAAGCCTCCTTATACTCCTGCTCTGCAAGATCCAGGCGGTTTTCTTTATGATAGATTTTCCCTAAAAGATTATGTCCTTCTGCATTGAGCGGGTTCTCCTCAAGAAGCTGCTTTAAACAACCAACGGCGTCCTTGAAACGTTGTTCTTTAAAAAAGCCTTCGGCTTGTTGAAGCAAGGCGGTTTGTTCTTGTTTTGATTCGGCAGGCGAAGCTTGTGCCAATTCGAAGCAGTTAAAAATGAGAACACTGACAAAGATTATATAGCAAAAGATCCTATAGCTAGACAGGAAACGCCGAACTAGCTCATACATGATTGATTCGTTTTGCCTGAACAATTTTCTTAGTCCTCAAGATCTCATACATACAACTTTACTTCAAACTGGAACTCCTTTGAGGTTTTTATTTTGGAAAGAGTACTATTATGGTATCAATTGCCATTAGTAAATTCATTCAATCAATATCTCAATTTGGTTATGCAAAAGCACCTCACCGCAGTTAATCCCGCCAACCTAGAAGTTCTTCGGGAAGTGCCAATTATGGTGGCAAGTGACGTAGAGGAAGCTGTAAATCGTTCCTGGCAAGCCTTTGAAAGCTGGAAATCAACCAGTTATAAAGAGCGTGTCTCTTTGATAATGCACATCCATGACCTTATCGAAAAACAAAAAGATGAGCTTGTTCAATTAATAAGTAGTGAAGTGGGAAAGCCTCTTATCGAAAGCTATCTTGGCGACCTCTCTGGTCCGCTCGACACCTGCCTCTGGCTGGCAAAAGAAGGAGAGGCTTATTTAAAAGATCAGGTTCTCGCTCTCAAAAGTCCTCTGCTTTTTGCTCAAAAGAGCTTCATTACTTTTGAGCCTCTTGGTGTAGTTGGCATCATCTCGCCTTGGAATTACCCATTCTCTATTCCAATGATGACTATATTAATGGCTCTTATGGCTGGTAATACTGTTGTTTTGAAGCCATCTGAAAAATCGTCCCTGGTTGGGCTTGCTATAGGCAAGCTCTTTCAGGAAGCCGGATTTCCTAAAGATGTAGTAACTGTAGTCACAGGTGATCATTCTACTGGCGAACATCTCACCCAATCAAATTTAGCAAAGCTAATTTTTACTGGCTCCGTATCCGGTGGCATGAAAGTAATGGCACAATCTGCATCAAGATTAATACCTATCTCTCTAGAGTTAGGTGGAAAGGATGCAGCCATTGTTTTACCAGATGCACCTGTCGATTGGACTGCCAAAGGTCTGGTTTGGGGTGCGTTTACCAATGCAGGACAAGCTTGTGCTTCAATTGAGAGACTATACATAGTAAAGAGTAAGAACACTGACACACTTATACAAAAAATCGTCTCACTCACAAGAGAACTTAAGGTAGGACCCGCTTCCACAGCAGATTCCCAGATTGGTCCGCTTATAGACGCTCAACAGTTTGAAAAAGTGGCAAAACAGGTGATTGATGCAGTTACGGCTGGTGCTCAGATTCTTTGTGGCGGCAAAAGAGCCGAAGGACATAAGGGTTTTTTCTATGAGCCTACTGTAATTATGGGCGCCAATCATTCCATGGAAATCTTTACTGAGGAAACATTTGGTCCGATATTACCAATCATGATTGTTGATACTGAAGAGCAGGCAATTAAGCTTGCCAATGATAGTGAATATGCTCTGAACGCAAGCATCTGGACTAAAGATCTAGAAAAGGCAAAATCAATTGCCAAACGTTTGGTTGTTGGTTCGGTATTAATTAACGATTGTCTCTTCTCCCACGCTTTACCACAAGCTCCATGGGGTGGTTTAAAGAAAAGTGGCTTTGGTCGATCTCATTCTTACTTCGGACTGATGGACTTGATCAATATTAAACACATCAGCTCAGAACCGGCAGGTGGCTTGGAGCGTTTCTGGTGGTACCCCTACAATACTAATCGTGCTAAATCCGTACGCGGTGGTTTGACTCTTTTACATACTGCTTCCCCAACGAAGAGAGGAAAAGGGCTCATTGATTTTGTCGCCAATAGAATCAAAAACTGACGGAAGGTATCCTCTTTTTTTCTGGTACCAATTTCATGTAAAGTGAAAGATTAGAAATTTGAACTTTTTGAAAGCCGCACCAGTTCTCAAAATTCACAACTCAAAAACCCGGAAACGCTGATGCAATATAACTTCATTAAGCTTGAGAAAACAGAATTTGGAGACCATACGCTTGGTTTCTTTATTTTAAAATGTCAGGTCTTCTGAATTACAGAAATGGAGTATTAATTGACCAAGACAAAACTTTTTGAAGAATTTGTTGCCTTATATCCACTCTGGCGAGATACTTGCCTAGGCAGGAAGGACAGCGCAAAAAAGGAAGCTGACTTTCTCATTCAGATTTTCCAAAGTTACAACTCTCTCCAAACAATTATCGATCTGGGAGGCGGAGTTGGACTGCACGCTTCAGTGCTTGCACAAGAAGGCTATTTTGTCACCCTGTTAGATCGTTCCCTCAGTGCGCTCGAATTAGCTAAGAATCGGTGCACTGCCATACTATGTATTCCTGGATCATTCGAAAAAATTGAATTGAATGAAACTTTCGATGCTAGCATATGCATGTGGTCCACACTCAGCTATATAACAGAAGAAATGGGACGAGTTAACTTTTATAATTGGATCAACAACTACACTAATAAACTCATTATTCTAGATCAACCTAATTTCCTTCTCTATCCTAAGTCATACTCTCAGACCTACATGGGAGAAGATGAAAGAAACACAATTAAAGTAATTCGTGAATGGACAATGTCGGGGAGCATCAAATGCACGCATTACACCATTGAGGTTCACAACAAATATTCCAATAAATTAGATCTAATAGAAGATACAGAATATCAACAGTACCTCAACGTGACACAACTGCAGTCGTACTTAGCAAAGAACTTCCGTCTCTCTAATATTTATGGTGACTATGATCTCAATGAGATATACAAGAGCAACGAATCAAAGCGATGTATTACCGTATTTGAAAGAATTTAATAGGTTTATCTTCGGTAGTGTCACGGAGGATGGATCAAACAGAAATCATGTCCGTTCAAAATAGTAAAGGATAAAGATGAACCCAAGGGTGATTACTAAGGAGAATATTCGAGTATTTTTTTCAGCGTTTTTGTCACCATTCCAACCTCTTCTATTGTATTGAATTTACCGAAAGTGATACGAACAGATCCCTTAGCTTCTTCATTGCTCATTCCTAAAGCTCTCAAAACGTGTGATGGTTCAAGAAGTCCATTATGGCAGGCTGATCCACTAGAAGCATAAATTCCATTAAGATTGAGCCGCATCACCATTGCTTCCCCTTCCATTCCTGCAGCTACAAAACTTGCATGCCCTGGTAATCTTTTATTGATATCTGCGGGACCAGTTAACTTTATATCTTTGAGTTGAGAAATTTCGGTCATAAAATTTGACTGCATCTTTCGTAAAGCTGTTTCGGTCTCTTGAAGTTCGGTAAAAGCCAGTTCGGCGGCCTTACCTAAACCAATAATATTAGTTACAGATTCTGTGCCTGGAAAAAATCCACGTTCTTGTCCGCCACCAAAGGTGATGGGCATAACATTTGCTCCTGCTCTCAAAAAAAGTACACCAATTCCCTTGGGAGCGTGAAACTTGTGTCCTGAAAGTGATAAAGCAGATACTGGCAATGCTTTCAAATCGATCGGGAATTTACCGGCAACTTGCACCGCATCAGTATGAAAAAAAATATCATGTTCTTTAGCTATTTTGGCAATTTCTGCAATTGGTTGAATAGTACCAATTTCATTATTTCCCCAAACAATGGAAATGATTGAAGTATCCTTAGAAATGGCTGTTTTCAATTTATCCAGATCAATAAATCCCTCTCTATTGACTGGAATATAAGTAACTCGCCAACCATGTGATTCCAGGTACTGAGCTGGTCCAAGTACCGACGGATGTTCTATGTCAGAAATAATCAGATGTTTGCCAAGTTCATTTGCTTCCGCAAAACGTGCTCGGCCCAAAAGGGCGATATTATTGCTGTTTGTTCCGCTAGCACTAAACCATACCTCATCATTTTCACAATTGAGTAATCGAGCCACATGGCTACGTGCATTTTCCAATGCTTGTTTGGCCTTTCTGCCTACAGCGTGGATTGAAGAAGCATTTCCCCAATTTTCCTGACAGGACAGAGTAATAGCCTCAGTAACCTCCGGCCTGGTCTGGGTTGTTGCACTATTGTCGGCATAAATGGACAAGGTTCCCGTTGCCTCGCTCTGCACATCTGTTTCAAAGATATTATCACGTTAAGGTAGCTATTCGATTTACCTGGTACTGCGTTCCAATGCAGGGACGCTCTCTTCGCTCAGTGGGCAGCTCCCGAGCCGCCCCTACAGCATAGATATTGGCGAACTATAAATATTCGAAACTTTGGGATCACTATACTGACAGTAGTTTGAGCAGTTATTGTCCAATATATCAGCTCTTCATGACATGTTAAGATATGCATTCACCTGAAATTTTAAGTGGATTTTTAGAAATGATTTTTAGATAGTACAGATGCACCAACGTTTTTTATTTCTTGGATTGGTCACAGCGATGTTCGTGCAGTCATCTTGTATTGAGCTCAAGTCTTCGTCTGTTTCACTCAAGTCGTCACGCCCAAATTCAAATCAACAGCAGAGCGTTTACGATCGTGTACTGAAGGCAGGGAAAATTCGCTGTGCTTATGTAACATACTGGCCTGGTTGCATTAAAGATCAAGCTACTGGAAAAATGTCGGGAGTACATGTCGATGCCATGGAAGCCATTGGCAACAAATTGGGATTAAAAATTGAATGGACTGAAGAAGTTGGTTGGAGCTCAATGGTGGAGGGATTGCAGACCGACAGATATGACGTAGTAGCGTCTGGTGTTTGGTCAAACGCAACTCGCGGCAAATATGCCGGCTTTAGCGTCCCCTTCTATTATTCTGGTCCAAATGTTTATGTAAGAGCAAATGATCGCCGCTTTGATAAAGATCTGCATGCAATTAATTCTTCTTCTGTTAGGATAGCCACCATAGATGGAGAAATGGCTGACATAATTGCACGAGCACAATTTCCTCAAGCTAAACGGATCTCTCTCCCAGAGCTAGCTAACATCTCTCAAGCTTTTTTAGAGGTAACTGACAAAAAAGCCGATGTCTTTTTTGAAGACCCCGCCTCAGCATACAAGTTTACTGCCAATAACCCAGGTAAAATAAGATTGGTGGCACACGACAAACCGTTGCGAGTATTTGGAGTTTCATTGATGTTCAGGCGTGGCGAAGTTGAATTACAAGGTATGTTGGATAAAGCAGTAGATGAGCTTGTATTGGGTGGCGATATGGACCAAATACTAAATCAATATGAGCGAACACCTGGTTGTTTCTTTTATAGACGTATTAATCCTTACCGTGTGGTGGGACAAAATAAATAACGACAATAATAGCCAGCTCTTCTAGTATCAAACTTGGTGCCGAGCACGCAATTTTTACGATTCAAAAAAAACAGATTATCGTAAATTGGGAAACGCGATATTGATCAACCGCGGCAGAAAGATAGCTACTCCAGTGAATGCTGCACAGCCTGAAGCGATGAGAACACCTGCAGCCGCTGTGTCTTTTGCAGCTTTGGCGGACTTGTGGTAGGTACTATTGGCTGCCAAATCAACTATATACTCTATTGAAGTATTGATAAATTCCACAGTAAGTACAAGTCCAATTACAAAAATAAGCGCAAGCCATGCTGACGAATCAATTTTTAGTAAAAAAGCCAAGGTAATGGCGCAGACGGCAATAAAAGCTTGAATTTTTAAATTTCGTTCCTGCCTAAAGCCTAATCTCAATCCATTAAAAGCATGGTAAAAAGATTCAGCCAACGATCCGCAGCGAGTCGTTTTTCTATCCCATGAAGAAGGAATCAACAGAACTTCCGAACTGCGCAGACGCTCCATTTTTTTCCCTACAACCCTTGAAGCTTCTGAATTATTTAGTTTTGTTAACGCTTTTGTCTTCAAGAGCACCTTGCCTTTTATAAGGGAATTGGAATAGAAGTTACTCACGACGCTATCTCGAACATAACACGGAGTATAGCGAGGAGCAAGGGCAGAGAAGGCAATTGGCTTAAGAATATTAAAGATATTTACTTTGCCTGTATTATTGTGGCTTAACTAGGACTTAACAATCAACGTCCACAACCAGCTTGCTCGAGAATTTCTTTTTGTCTCCGAAACATATCCTTCGCGGCAGACTTCTCTTCATGCTCAAAACCAAGAATATGGAGCATGCCATGCACATACAGAAATGCCATCTCGCGTTTCAAACTGTGACCATAAAGCTTGGCCTGCTCCGCTGCTTTTTCAACGGAAATAAAGATTTCACCAATTTCCCACGGCATACCCTCAAATTCTTCGGTTGGCTCAAGCCAATTAAGAGGAAAGGAGAGTACATCTGTAGCAACATCTTTGCCACGCCATTGCTTGTTCAATGTTTGAATAAGTCTATTGGCAGTAATATTCAGACTGACTGTGCCTTTGCTACACATTTGCCGTACATCCCTTCTTGATAGCCATTGAGGAGGATTCTTTTCTAAATGACCACAGAGGACCTCGCAAAGAGTTTTTGCCATTGCTTTAAATTGGACAAAATCGAAATTTACTTTTCTTTGTCGGTTTCTGATGACTAAATTCATGATTTGTCGCCCTAGAAAACAAGCTCAATCCCTACAATTATCAAGCAATAGAGATAAGGAGTTTAGAGACATCCTTGTTTCCTTTATCGAAAAATGCTAACATCTAAGGGTTGTGGAATGTTTCTGTCGTGAGCTTAGTTAAGAGCTCGCGGCAATTTTTTATGTAGAGGTGCTTTTACTTCATAATAAACTAATGATCGCACCACAAATTAAACAGATACAAATGCGGCTTATGGAAATAGCCCAGATTGTGGCCGAACAGTTGGGTTTGGTTGTGTTGGATGCATTGATTACCCAACAAGGAGCACGCAGAAGTCTGCAAATTTGCATTTATCGAAAGGGCGGAGAGATTGGTCTTAACGATTGCGAAAGGGTAAGCCAGGATATCGGCACCCTACTTGAACAAGAAGAAGCTGAGGGCAGACCTCTTTGGAAAGGTGCATACCTCTTAGAAGTAGTAAGCCCAGGCATCGACAGACAATTAACGCACGCAACGGAATTTGAACTTTTCGCAGGTAAGAAAGTACGAATTAGAGCAAAGGAAAAGTTCGGCAGTCTGGGCAACGAATTTACAGGCATTCTTTTAAAGGGTAACAAAAAATCGCTTACTCTGCGCGAGACAAGAATATTGGCTACGAATGGTCAATCTAGAAAAGGTCATAGGAAAACAAAAATTGGTTCAAAGAACATAGAGGAAGTGCCTGCTGGACAAGAATTGACAATTGATTTAGATAAGATTTTCAAGGTCAATCTCTGGTCAGATGATTTAGCAAAATGAAGATGCAAACGAATTTAGAAGCGAGAGCGAGGGCGGCGATGAGCCGGCCGCTGCCGAGCGGGGAATGAGCGAGAAGCTGAGGCTTGCCGAAGCGACGAGCGCTATAAATCACATAAGGAGATAATTCGGTGATCAAAATAGGAGATAAGCTACTCGAGGCAGCTGAGGAGCTAGAAAGAGATCGCAATATTCCTCAAGAGGAATTCATTGCCTACGTTTGTGATGCTATTGTTGCTGCCTATAAGAAAAAAGTGCCCGATCACGATGTTGAAGGAGTGAGAGCAATTTTCGATCACGAAACTGGTGAAATCGGTATTTTTGCCCCAAAGGAAGTAGTTGAAAAGGTTTCCAATGAATATCACGAAATAAGTCTTTTTGACGCTAAGGATCTAATTCCTGATGTCACCACAGGCGAAGTATTGGAAATTGAAGTTACGCCAGCAGACTTCTCAGAATTTGGTCGAATTGCCGCGCAAACTGCTAAGCAATTGATGACTCAACGCTTACGCGAAGCTGAAAAAGAGTTGATAAAGAAAGAATTTGAAGCACGCAAAGGAACTTGTACCACTGGCCAAATAGAGCGCATTGAAGTAATTAGTAATACACGCAATAACGTTATTATTAATTTGGGCCGAGTCGAAGGCTGCATGCCGAGCCGAGAACAGCTACCGGGTGAGACGTACAGAGTAGGCAACCGGGTACGGGTTTATGTTCTTGAACTTAGAGAAACAGGGCGAGTTCCTCAGATCATTGTTTCTCAAGCACATCCCGAATTGGTTAGAGAGCTTTTTGAGCTATACGTTCCTGAAATTGAAGATGGCACGGTAGAGATAAAATCAATCGCTCGCGAAGCAGGATATAGGACAAAAATCGCGGTCCATTCTGATGATGCAGATGTAGATCCGGTCGGCGCTTGCATCGGAACACGCGGTGTTCGTATTCAAAATGTAGTTGCTGAGCTAAGAAATGAAAAGATCGATGTTATCAGATACTCCCTTGATCCTGTCGACTATATTTCCAATGCCCTGAGCCCAGCTCGGATAACAACTGTTGCACTTTATGAAGATTCTCCGGAAACAGGAGGTAAACGCGCTGAGGTAATTGTCCCGGACGATCAGCTCAGCCTCGCCATCGGTAGAGGTGGCCAGAATGTGCGTTTAGCAGCTAAACTAACTAATTGGAAGATCGATATCAAGTCGGAAAGTCAAGCTGGTGGCTCCTTTAGAAGTCTAGAGGAGAGTTTATAAAATCTAAATGCCAGAATTAGGACCAGCACAACCTTTCTTGCTTAGCGAAATATCCCTTATCCAAAGTTTAATTAATACAAAATATTTCTGAAGCAATACTAAGCCGCAACGAGGTATCAGCGGGAGCAATCCGCTGCGGAGCGGGGAACGAGCGAGGAGGCGAGGATACTGAGCCCAACGAGCGGTACAAGTAAACAAAAGAGGCAGCGAGAGCAAGCGCGGCGAGGAGCCGTGCGAAGCGGAGCGGGGAATGAGCGAGGAGCTGAGGCTTGCCGAGGCGAGCGAGCGGCTATAAATGTAAGAACCTGTATAGTATGCCGGGCAGACCGACCGCAGGAGCAATTTATTCGCTTGACGGTAGATTTTTCAAGCAACGAAGTGCGTCTTAATGAACAAAATGATCAAACCGGTAAACCGCATATTCACGGACGATCGGCTTATTTTTGCCGATCGAGTTCCTGTGCACAGGCAGCCTTAAAAAACACACGCCTCAAGCTTGCACTAGAAGGTCGAAAGAAGAAAGGCACTCCTCCCAAGCGTTCCATTAGTTGGCCGCTTGAACCACAACTTATAAAGCTTATATCTGCTGAATGCACAGAACCTTGAAAAACATGCCAAAATACTCACATGAAAGCATCCAAAATAAAATTAAAGAATATTAGCGGAGGAGGGCAAGGTACGCAGCCCGACGGAGTGGTCACGACGAAAGCAACGAAATTAGTAGCGAAGCAACGACGACATGTGCGTCGGCCGCTGAGCGTGGATAGCGCAAAGGAGGCGGTAAACAAAGCAAGCAAAGCTTGCGGAGTGGTGTTCGAAAGATATGCCGAGATGACGGAGTGCAAACAATAATGGACGATAGGGTTCGTATTTACGAGCTAGCGAGACGAATGGATATCCCCAATCAGGATATCATTGTTGCTTTGCGTGAACTGGGCTATGACATTAAGAGTCACTCTAGTACGGTCGATTCTAATACGGTGGGACTGCTTATTTCTGCTCTAAACAAAAAGAAACAACAAGATAAGGCTAAGCCGACTAAGCAATCGACTAAATTGGCCCCTAAAACAATCGTCACAGCTACGCCACCACCGCCAGTAGTGAAACCACGAGTGCTTTCACGCTACAGACCTGTTCAGCCAGTCACAGAACCGATCACTGGTGAGGAAACAAGCACACCAGCTGATTCCGTTAGTATACCGATCCAACCGGACAATACCCATAGCACATCAGCAATTTCCAGTGGTACTAGCAACATGGGTTCCCCTCAAATTGAATCCACAACTGCTATTCATGCACCCTCGACTGTTGTCGGGACTTCTCAGATACCAACCGCCGGGACAACAACAGAACCTCATGTTAGCGAAACATCAGCTATCCCCAAAGTAAAAACATCATCAATTAATCACCCACCGAACACAGGGCACGAACACACCGAAGTGATAAATCCCACCTCAACTCCCGCATCTTCCACACAAGTAAATCAGGTAAACACACTAATTCAGGATTTAGAACCCGGTCAATCGCTTCCAGAACGAGAGCATGAAGAAGCAGTTTTGCCAATTGATGAAGAGCTCGATCGGAGCAGCCCAGAAATTGGAATCAGCTTTAACAAATTATCTATAGGACAATCTGTAAAACCTGCAGGACAATCCATGCCAGTCAGAGTTGCTGCCCCATCCATTCGAGCTACACCGCCACGTCCCCCCAAAGTACACCGGCAAACACCTACTGAAAGACATGTCCAGCAGCAACGGAAAGAGGAAAAGGCCAAGCCTGTAGCAGCCGCTGTTGTTGACGTACCCAAATTTGTGACTTTAACTGGACCTCTTACAGTCGTAGAACTGGCAGACAGGATGGGCATTGCCAAAGAAGAAGTAATCACCAAATTGTTTATGAAAGGGGCTATCCGAACAGTTAATCAGCTTGTTGAATTCGAGCTGGCAAAAGAACTGGCTCGAGAGATGGAGTACGAAGTTTCTACAGAAGTCATTGACAATCCTGTTCTTTATGAAGAAGTTGAGGAACAACTATCAGCTGAAGATCAAGCAGCGCTTGTGCAGCGTCCACCTGTCGTAACAATCATGGGACACGTTGACCATGGTAAAACCAGTTTGCTTGATGCTATTCGGCAGACTAAGTTCCTACTAACTGACTCTGAAGCTGGTGGCATCACTCAGCATATTGGCGCCTACCATGTTGAAGTTCCTTACGAAGATGGCACTATGCGTCAAATTGTCTTTCTAGATACGCCGGGGCACGAGGCTTTCACAGCAATGCGTTCCCGAGGCGCTAAAGTAGCGGACATAGCCATATTAGTAGTTGCTGCAGATGATGGTGTCATGCCACAAACCGTTGAGGCCATAGATCACGCTAAAGCAGCGGGCGTAACAATTATTGTAGCGGTTAATAAGGTTGACAAACACGGAGCAAATCCAGATCGTGTTCTCAATCAATTAATGGAACACGGGCTAGTATCGGGACAGTTTGGCGGACAGACTGTAACTGTTAACGTGTCTGCTAAGAAACGTACTGGTCTTGATGAACTTTTGGGAATGATTCTCTTAGTAGCAGAGGCAGATCTTCACGATAGTCTCATGGCTAATCCGGATAAACCTGCACATGGTGTAATTATTGAGGCAGAATTATCACGTGGTCGTGGTGCCGTTGCTACGGCGCTTGTTGAATCGGGAACCTTACGCGAAGGCGATTTCATCGTAGCCGGCAGTAAATCAGGTAGAGTGAGATCGCTCCTGGACGACCGTGGCAATCGAGTTAAGGCAGCAGGACCATCAATGCCTGTGGAAGTATCAGGGTTGGATGAGGTGCCGCTTGCTGGAGAGCGTTTTGAAGTAGTTGAGGACAGCCAGGCAGCAAAACTGTTGGTAGAACAACGAAAATTGGCAGATAATTCTAATCGGGGCTATCATGTAACACTGGAATCACTGCATGATATGTTGGTGGCAGGTGAAGTGAAAGAACTGAATGTGATCATAAAGGCCGATGTGCAAGGCACCGCTGAAGCCATAGCAGAATCTGTAAGAAAGTTATCGGGCAGCGAGGTCCAAGTAAGAGTACTGCGCACCGCATCCGGTGACATATCTGAAAATGATGTTAATTTGGCTACGTCTTCCAATGCGATTATCCTCGGCTTTAACGTTCAACCAGATCAAAATGCTGCCCGTGTACGCGAAATCAATGGTATTGATATTCGCACATACAACACTATCTATCAAATTACTGATGATCTTGAAAAAGCCATTCAAGGGCTGATTGAACCGGTGAAGCAAGAAGTACAAATAGGTACTGCAGAAGTACGCCAGATATTTAAGTTCGGCAAGAACCTAATGATCGCTGGTTGTATGGTCACTAGTGGTAAAGTAGTACGGGGAGCAATTGCAAGAATAGAACGAAACGGACAGATCTTTTATGACGGAAAAATTGAAACGCTCAAGCGTTTTAAAGATGATGCTAAAGAAGTTGCCCAGGGCTTCGAATGCGGCATAAGCTTTGAGAAACTCTCCGACGTTCAGGAGGGTGACAAGATCAACGTTTTTGCGATCCAGGAAATTAAAAAAGGGTCCTGATCTTCCCTGTAAAACAATGGTTAGATCCATTCTAGATTCCAAAATAGTGCTGCTGCTAAAGCGAGGTTTTTATG
>Ga0206887_10129_pt1 | contig 18196 bp, 22 predicted proteins | sample Alteio_BWOrgHeat_89_FD_153248 | JGI IMG/M metagenome (GOLD analysis project Ga0206887, IMG submission 153248) | Enriched cells from forest soil in Barre Woods Harvard Forest LTER site, Petersham, Massachusetts, United States - Alteio_BWOrgHeat_Nextera3 ...
AGAAGTCATTGAACATTGCGCGGTGGATTAAGCCCGCTGGAGTCGCTGGCCGCGACGCTGGTGCCGGCGGCGGGAACCGGACTGAAATCGGAGTTGCCGCCAAGCGGCTGGACTGGGTTAGTGTATCCACCGCAGCCTTCCAGAAGGCTTCAGGCGGACGGATTCACCCAGACAACGTTTGCGAACAACGCAACAAAATACCCGGCAGCGTCACCGCTACCGGGTAATTCTAGTCAAGGTTGATCCAACCCTATATCAGGCCCGGGTCTGCTTGCGGCGGCGGCGCAAAGCGGCAGCGCCTGCAAGACCCGCACCGAACAGCGACAGCGTTAGGGGCTCGGGAACCGGAGCCGGAGTCTGCGTGAAGTTGGCTTCGATGTACAAGTTGCCGGTGTTGGACTCGGGGTTGCACCAGCTCGTACCGTTGGCGTCGGCCGTACCGTTGCTGTCGCAAAGAAAGGTGCTGCTATCAGCCACATATTTCAGGCCGCTGACGGTCCAGCCCGACAGGTTAAACGACAGACTTGAGAGATCTGGCGCAGTAAAGGAGCTGATAACGTCGCCGGGCGGATTGAGCGGGCTGGCGATCGTCAGATCGAACGTTTCGCCGGTACTTGAGCTAGAAGGCGTGGTGAAAGCGATAGTCAGAGCGTAATCGACACCGAAACTGGCCGGGGCCAGATCGCTGGGGTTGTTGGAGTTGAACCAGGTCAGTTCGGCGATTTTGACATTGGTCGCGTTCGCGGCGACGTTGATCGCCAAAGTATCGGCCGTCAACGTGCTCGGATCCACGAAAGAGAAGGGGCTGTTGGTACCCCACTGGACCTGCGTATTGCTGTTGACGATACGGCAATCCTTCCCCCCCCGGCAAAAACATACTGGAATCGCAACCGCTCAGGGTGGAAAAATTGCCTCCGCTCGTACCGGCGATCGGCCCGGCCATAGCCACAGTCGGCAGTGCGATAGCGCACAGCGCGGTTGTGATCAGAAATTTGGCCACTTTTGACATGCAAAAACTCCTTAATAGACAAAGGCTTGCCCTACATCACGCAAAAGTCGTACCAGTGGGAGTTGCGACATTTACAAGGTTAAAAAATCGCAAAGTGTAAACTGCCGTTACAACTGGTCGCCAAGGTCGGCAGCACTTTCCTCTGAGATGCACGACAACTTGCTAGGTAGGGGCGATACCTGCGGTTTTAGCCAATGAAGGGGCTTGTGGTTCGTCCGGCGCATAAACGGGGCCAGTCCCGGCGCTGCCCATGGTTTTGGAATTTTGCTTGAAGCAGCTCTCCTAGTGATTCTTAACTGCGAGGACCCCGCGACTCATTGCTGACGGAACCCTTGGTTTTGCAGCAACCTGCACTCGATTACGCTCTGAATATTGGGGCGACCGGCGCGAAAGTGGGCCATCACATCGCCCGACCCAATGCTGAATCCTGTCTGTATCCTACAGAGCGCGCAGACAATGACTAAGAAAGAGCACCTTGCTAAATATGAGATTGCGATGATGCCGATTTCGACGTGACCAATTGCTGACCCGTCAGCGGTAGATCATTCTAATGCTCTTACACAATTACTATTCGGACATCATACCCGGAACCAACTGATTAGCAGATGGTACGAGAGTTGCTTCTACTTAATTGCCAAGGTTCTGGTGCTTTGGGCCGTGATCAAGTCTTCAACAATTGTTGTATCGGGAATTGGAAATTTGCCGTCGCGGCACTGTCAGTCAGAATGGGGTTGGTTCCCGGAAGGCGGTCGGTTTGGCAATCCGCAATACTATTGTGCACAGCGCTGCCATGATTTGTCATAACACCACCCTCTGTTTGCAAGCACCTCAACTAACCTGTCTCTCTCAGCGCAAGCACTCCCTGTCTCGTCCAAGTCGCCGGAGCCGCCACTGCACTTGTTGGCCGAAACTTCTTCGTTTCGCATTAGTCTGCTGATATCTGAAGGCGTTGCGGAGCCGGAGCGGACCTTCAGGGTTGGAGTTTTGGCAGCTGGCGCAGCGGTATTCTTTGCGTCGACTTGCGTGACCGTTGAACTCGGACCAGCGACCGCTGGGGCTCGCGCGCTAGATTTCGGCGCGGCACTGAATCGGTCGGTCGGACTTCGCTGGTACGCTGAGTACGCCCAATAGCCGCCTGCGAGCAAGAGAAGCGACAGAGCCGCGACGATAGATTTGACCAGCACTCCAGGACGACTCGACGACTTCTTCGAGGGCGGCAATTGTCCATCATCGTTGGTCCCCGCGAGGGTAAAGGTCCGGACAGGTTGAGAGATGTTTTTGAAACGGCGCTCGCCAAGCGATTCGAAACCCAACGAAAGCTTATTGCGAATCTGGTCATAGACGCTGCCTGAGATACATATCCCGCCGGGTGCGGCAGCGCCCTGCAATCGCGCGGCAACGTTAACGCCGTCGCCAAGCAAATCGCTATTCTGCACCATCACATCTCCGAGATTGACGCCGATGCGGAACTTGACCTGGCGCGTAAGCGGGAGCTGGTCATTGCGGGTGCGCAGTGCCGCCTGAATGTCGGTCGCACAGCGAACGGCTTCGACCGGACTGGTAAACTCTGCCAGGATGGCGTCGCCCGCAGTGTTGAAAATCCGCCCATGGTGCACTGCGACCAAAGCTTGAAATGTCTGGCTATGCTCCCGGAATATCCGGAGCGTTTGCTCCTCGTCTTCCGCCATCAGACGGCTGTACTCGGCAACGTCGGCGGACAATATCGTCACCAGCTTGCGTTCGAGCATCGACGCAGGAAGCTGATCCGCCTCGTTGACAGCGGGCGATCCGGGTCTGTCCGGGTGCAGCGTATTCACTCCAACTAGCCCCCCCCAGCATGTTACAAAGTTAGCGTGCCTTCAAGCGGCTCTGAGGTCAAACGGGATCCCGCGAATACGTTGACTACCGGCTCGCCTACAGCTGGGCGGGCTCCCGCCCCAAAAAAGCGGCGGAAGGCGCCGGAGCGGTTCGCCCGTGGGTCTGTGCCCTACAGCCGACGGCGCCACCCCCATCACCCCATCAACCTGTTCGCGGGTCGTGCGACATCAGCGCTGGGGCGATGGGGCCTTCTCCGGCGCGGCTGACCTTCCGGTCTTCTCCGGCAGGTGTTGGGGCGGTATCGCGGCCGGTATGGAATTATTCCAGGCGATGATCCTGACGGGAGGGGTTCTAAAGCAACCCTTTCAATAGCGGAACGCCCGGCAACCCCGAGCCAATATTCTGCTGGTCGATCCCAACTACGATGAATGGGCCTATAACTTGCAGCGCAGCGAATGTCCGCTGGTGATGCTGTGGACGGCTTTCCACCAACCCGCCGAGGTTGGCTATCTGGAGGAGAGCCATGGAATGCCTTCGTTGCTGGTCAGCCCTGCACGACCGTCTTCAATCCCTGCACAAGTTCCAGTGACTTCTCTTTATGAACGCTACAACTGCCGGAGGCCCGCAGATCGCACTTGCCAATGCGGCAATCACATTCCCATATCGGGGAATGTCGTGGGAGCACAATCGAGGCAGAAGCGCGCCACTTCTAGGATGCTAGAACCTGGCTGAATGAACATTTTTCTGCTGGCGAGAATCATGATTGCGGGTCTTCAATGGGCGTCAATTTGGGTAGTTCTCGCCAAATTGCCACCAACATGGCCATCAATGCGGGCCCTACGAAGAGTCCAACAAGCCCTAACGAGGATAAGCCCCCCAGTATTCCTAACAATACAAGCAAGAATGGAATTTTTGCGCTCCCACCTATTACGATGGGTCGCACGATGTGATCCGTGATAAATACGACCAGAAATCCAAACGTCACAACACAAAAGCCGGCCAGCGTTTTGCCGCCCACAATCAGAAATAGTCCCGCGAGACAGAAGATAAGCGGCGCGCCAAACGGAATGGTAGCGAAGATACTTGTTACGATTGCGAACGATATAGCGTGTGGAACACCTGCTAGTCCGTATGCGATACCAATGACAAGGCCCTCAGCGAATCCCACCAGCACCAGGCCATCAACCGTCGCATGTACTGCATCGATCACGTGCAGCGCGACCGTAGAACTGCGCGGTCCAAAAGTGCTTTCAGCCAACCTGAGGCATCGCGCCCATACGGCCTCGCCGTCCCGAAAAAGGAAAAATAAAGTCGTCAGAGTCACGAAGAACAATAAGGCACGATGCAGTAAGTCGGGTCCGATGTTGCGTGTTAAACCCACCAATTGACCAGGGCCCAGATCCCGGAAGAGGGCTTGCGCATCGTTGGGGTTACTCAAGTTGGCTAGCCACCATGCAGCAATTCGGGGGCCCAACCAAGGTAATTGGGCGACGCTCGGTGGCAGCGAAACCCCATGGAGCCGAGCTCCGCCGACCCAGTCCATAAATGATTGCGCTTCGCGAATGCCTTCAAACACAGCGAAGGCGACTGGTGCGGCTACTACCACGGCGACTGTAGCTGTAAAAATACCTGGCGCGCCGAGTCTCTGCCAAATATTCGCAGGCTTCCAGTTCCTTAGTCGGAGGTAGCTTGGCCAAAGAGCGACAGCCAAAACGCACGCCCATAGAATCGCGGGAAATATTCTTCCCATCACAAACACAACGCACAAAGCTAGCCCACATCCCCCAGCTACCGTTGCGTTAATTTGGAACGGCGTGAGCCTTGGGTTGCGAGCGTGTATTAGAGGCGTCTCCATGCCCAGATATATACCACACCGTGGTCAACGTACCATCTCGGGCGGTGCTATTCGATTCAGCAATACCAATGTGTCCAGACCGCGAACACCCAGCGGGCGGCGGCGAAAGTCAAATTGCTAGGAGAATCCATTGGACCGTGAGGTCTAACCCCCTTAAATCCCACGTTAGGCCCTCGAGACAGCGATCACTGCGTTCCTGAACTGAGCGCCATAACTGCAACAAAGTTCATTTTACACCCCTCAGCCCGTGTGATGCGTTTCTTTCGAAGTATTTCGATTCTCCGAATCAAGCCGCATTGCTGCCAAACGACGCATAACAGAGCTGCTCAATATTTGCTGTGACCAATGCTCCCCGACAGAAATCGTATCTGCTGGTCCGAAGAATCGATGATAGCCTGTGTGATTTTCGACGACGAAGAAATAACATTTGACCAGCTTGTTGAATTACCACACGTGCTCAAGCCACTGATAGTCTTCCTGTAAACGTGCAGCTTACCACTCGTGGTATCGGCTTGCAGGCGCACAAAATCCAACCCCGTGTCTTGATCAAACTTAGATGTCGCTAATGATGTAAACGAAAGAGCGAAATACAAAGTATGAAGATCGCCCTGCAATCCGACTGCTATTTGCTGAAGTTCAGATAAACAGATCAATGCTTCGCTAGTGCTTCGAGCCAAACGCGTCACACGCATCATAGTCAGAAGATCGCCATTCGCTTTTGCAGATGATTCTAAGTCATCTAACTCTCTTTTATTATCTGTGACGCCATTTTCCATGTTACGCGAAGCGCTAACCAGGTTCGACGCAGTCAAACTGGATTGTTGATCAAGAGATCTAAAGATGCGCACGTAATCTGCCAAAGCAGGCTGCTTGCCATAGACTTGATTGATGGTCCCGCAAAATCCCAGAACGAAGATCGCGGTCAAATAAGTTCTGCGAAGCGTGAAGCAGGCCATAGCGTTCTCCCGCCGGTACTGACTTTTATGCCAACCTAAAATGGCATTTTACGCCAGTCCACAATCTTTCATATCATTTCCGAAACGCCCGACGTAAAGAGCATTATTTTGCTAGCTAAACATCTAAGATTCCATGGCCGGGCCATTTAGGCAGCGTCGCCGTGTTCCCCAGCTGATCGTTGCTCACATTGCAATAGCTTGCCCTAATCGCGCCAAAAAACATTAGGCGGAAAAATACATCATATTCCGCTGAAGAGCATTGTGATGGGGAATGTCGTCTGTATCGGATTAATGTTCTTTTGTTTCTTGGTTCTAATGTTGATAGAGATTTCGATACGGCGACCGTGTCTTATTCATATGGTCTCTGATGAAGCGGCGCCCGACGATCTTTTCCTGCCAGGTTTAGGAACTTTAGGGGCACATTTCGGCGAAGCTCTATGCACTCGCCTTGCAGGTTTGGGTCAAAAGCGGTCATTCGTCCCCGGTCAGTCCAATATCCGTTTTGCGCCAAAAGCAGTCATTCGAGCGCCACCACTCCCGCGAGTTGTGAAACACGCGCCACGTCAGCGCGGCTGCCTAGCGGTCCAACAGGGGAATCGCTGGGGCTAGAGTTGGTGAATGAAGGTCTAGCACGAAAAATGGATCGGCTCCCGGCAGTCATGGTGCTAGTTGTCATTCCATGACGTCAGGTCCATTCGAATATTTTTCAAACAGCGCAGCTGCTATATTCAACACCAGCGACGCGCGCTACCGGCTCCGTCGACAGCAACCGCAGCTTCCGCAATGCCGTCAACGACAAATCTATTTGGTATTTGCGCTATCGATAGATTTCATTGCACCGCCGACGTAAAAGCCTTCAAGGCGGTGTGGTATTCCGCCACCCTGTTAGGCGCCTCAGCGAGTGGGCTGTCGCAATGCCGACAGTTGCCTTCGAAGATTGCGCCCACTTCGACCGCGAAGGTTTCGATCAAAATATCGCCTTCGACACGGCTGGCGGAGCAAAAAAACACCCGGCGCGCGCGGATAGTACCTTTGACATGGCCGCGAATTGTGACGGCATCGGCGACTATATTGCCGTTGACATGTCCGGCGTCGCCAATGACCAGGCTGACGCAGCGCACATCCCCGTCAATGCGGCCTTCGATCTGAACGTCGCTTTTTGCGGTAAGCGTGCCAATCATCACGACATCGGAGGTGATGATCGAAGGAGCAGCAGCCGAATTTGCCGCCATCTCCTCAGCTTTTAAATTTTGGCCTTTTATTGAGAACATAATGCGACTGGAGCCGCTGTAAATGGTTAGAAACCAAGTGACCTAACAATAGGCATACCGCGCCATCCATTTTTCACGAGATCGCGATGGTCACATTCCCATCGTCGGGTAAGTAATCGCTTAAAAACATTACATCGATTTAAACGACCCCGCACAATTCAGCGCGACGAAACGGACCATGTAGTCTGCGGCAATATTTCGGTTGGGTTCCAGCGGAGTTGCAGGCCGATTATGGCACCTCGATGCCGCAGAGCAGGGGCCGTTCACCCCATCTAATTTGAATCTCGACGATCCCGCCGCTTTTCCACCGCCCGAATACCAAACCAAATAAGAAATAATACAATTGCGAGCAACAATAACGACAGAGAGGCCACCCCCAACGCGACTTGTGCGAGCGAAGCGCCTTCACCCTTTATCCAGTTAAAGGCAGTTACGGCGATAAATGCGCCGAGCCAGATCATGAAGAAGACGCCGAACATCTTGAATGCTTCGCGTTTAAATCTGTAAGCTCGCATTAGTTTCACGTTCTAGCCCTCGCCGTTGTTGTGATCCTGTTTACTGGTTTGCGTGATCAGTTCATCAAGCGACCACCCCTATCAGACAAACCACAACGATCGAGGAGTGATCCCAAGCACGTTTCGACCAGATACGCGAAGCGGCAAAAAGTCAGTAAACGGAAGGAGCGTGGTGCTTGACCGGCGCAGCAAAGACGAAAGCCACCGAAGCATCGAAGAGAATGTTGACGAACGCGGGATGTTTCGGCATGACGAGCGTCTCCCGATGTCGATGTTCAAACCCTAGCATCGCCCGACCCGGTGACAAACGTTGAGCGCGGACGGAGAGGCGGTCCAACATTGTTGCCGTGCCCTCCACCCGCGCCATGGCGACACTTAAGCCGTTCGATCGATTATCCAATGAAAATATTACTTTCCAGTAATCCTTTGAAATGTAAGAACATTTCACAACTTTCGCTCCGTTTTCTCCGATGGGATAAAATTATCGAAGAATTTCAATGCTGCGCCAATCCGGCACCGAAATTGCATTAACCGTAAATGAAATATCCGGGAACGGAACCATGAAGCGAATCGCCTGTAAGGCAGTGGTGGCTGCCGGCCTTCTCACCATACTCGCTGTGGCTCCTGCGGCGGCCGTGCCAATCGATTACATCTTCACAGGGACAGGCACGGGCACGTTGAACGGTACCGCGTTTAACGGGAGTTTTACCGTTAGCGAAGTCGGCGACACGTCGGGTGTCAGCGGGCCGTCTGGGGGCGAGTTTACGAATGCCGCCAGCAGCGCAACTTTCGTCGCAGGTGCACTGTCGGCGACGCTCACGGGAACGACCAACGAGGTTATTGATAACACCGCGGCTCCCGGGTTTATCGGTTTTGCTCAATTCCCGTTGATCTCCGTCGAATCGACGACGAATTCAGCATTCGAAACCTATGATCTTAAAACCGCGTTAGCGTTGACAATTGGCGCGCCCAGCGTTGCTCCTGCCACATTTTCTACGTCGGTGGGTGACCTTGATTTCACCACTATCACGGCGCTGAACTTTCAAGCGACGGTCCCCGAGCCTTTGACACTATCTCTTTTCGGCGCGGGTCTTGTAGGGGCTGCCGCGATGCGCCGGCGCAAAGCCAAGCGCGCCTAACAGAGAGCTTGCTGCCGGCCAGCGGTGCCAGAAGTGTCATAAGACCAAGGCCACCTGATGCGAGCTCGGACACTCCGTACTTCGAGAAATAGTGACCTGACGGCAACGCCCCAACCCGCAAGAATTGCTAACGAATCAATAAGAGTCTTATTGGCCCGCGCTGCTTTGCCAATCGATTGTTTGGAGACAGGAAGCGGCCCGAGTGGGCGCGAGAGCTAAAGGCTGCCGCCCACGGTCAGCAGCAGGGTAATGCGTTCGTCCGCATCTTGCGCAGCCGCCGCAGCCAGGGTCGAGCGTGCCTGCAGAAGCGTAGACTCCGCTATCAGCAAGGGGATTTGTGAAGAGAGGCCGCCTCGATAGCGTTCTTCAGCCAAGCGAAAGGCTCGCTCAGCGGCGAACACCGCGTCCTGATGCTGCACCCGTTGAGCCGCCAAGCTTCTGACCTGAGTTATAGCATCAGAAGTTTCTTTGATGGCATTTAGCACCGCGCCATTGTAGTCGGCCACCGAAGCGTCCAGTTGTGCCGTGGCTCCAGCATATTGAGCGCGCAGCTTGCCGGCATCAAAGATCGGCAGATGAATGGCTGGGCCGATCCCCATGGTGAAAGAACTGCCCGCCAATAGATTGGCAAGCCCTAACGACTGGAACCCCGCCAGCGCCGCCAAGTTGATGTCGGGATAGAAGTCGGCATGCGCTGCGGCCCGGCCTTGCACCGCCGCTTCCACCCGCGCTTTCGCCGCAAGTATGTCCGGTCGTCGCGACAGCAGATCAGCTGGCAGTATAGTGGGCAGTGGCAGGGACGTATCGAGATTGAGACTGGGCCTGCTAATGCTAGCGTAAGCATCTGCCCCCTGCCCCGCCAGTGCGGCGATGGCATGCACGTTCATCTCACGAGCAGCAGCGAAGCTCAGCTGATCGGCCTTAGCCAGCGACAGGAGTGCCTTGGCCTCCTCCACCGAACTCTCGTTTTCCAAGCCGGCCTTGAGGCGCAACTGAGCGATTTTGAGAATTTCTGCTCGTTCCGTCGCCGTCTGGTTGGCAATGTCGCCATTCTGGTAATTGAGCAAAAGGGCGATATACGTCTGGGCGAAGCTGCCCGACAGTGCCAGCCGTGCCGCTCGGGCGTCCAATGCAGTAGCATCTGCAATTCTCTGCGCCTGCGCAATTAGGTCTGCCTGCTTACCCCAGAAATCTAGATTCCAGTCCAGGTCTACCGCCGCTGTCCCGTTCCAAGAGTAATTGCCGGCATATGGCGGCGGTATAATGTAGTTGTTACTGAACAGGCTTCGTTGCTCGCTACCCTCCAGCGTCACCTGGGGCTGGGCGTTGGCCCGGTTTACTGCCAGCAGCGCCTGGGCGTTGCGCATTCGCGCCAGCGCCCCGGCGAGGGTGGGATTGCCACCCACCACCTGATCGGCCAGGCGGTCGAATTGCGGATCGCCGAAGGCTCTCCACCATCGCGTAGGAATGTTCGGCGCGGCCGCTCCGTTTAGGCCCAGAGTAGATTTGTCGATGAGATCGACCGACGGCGTCGTGGGTGCTGAAACGGCGCAGGCCGAGAGCACGAGCACAGCCACCAGCGCGATGAACTTATTTACGTGATCTTCGATCCGATGACCTCCATTTGAAGGTGTTGCACAAATTTAGGGAGGCAATCACCCCTATCTGAATCACCCATCAGCAGATAATACCGCTTTTTTCTGCTTTCAAAAGCAGCAGTTTGTTTGCCACCCCGACGACAGGGCCCCTCCTTCCGCTAGCGTTCGCGACCGACTGAAATGGAAGTCCGTATGCACTTCTACGATTGGAAGCCCGCTTTTACACATTTACGCACCGCCCGCCATTAAGTTGGATAGGCGGGTGTTTCCGCCTTATGACAAACTGCAGCGCTGTAACAGGAGCGCCCTCCCCGAGCACATTGCCCGCACCGACCCGTTTTAGCTGACCCGCACGCGAGCGGGGGCTTACTTCGGGTGTCTTGGCGAAAAGAAAGTGCCTTCAATAACGTCGGCAACAAACGAAGAGACACCGGTGCCGCCTCGGCGCCAGAAGCCTTGGGCAACCTACAGCTGGGCGGGGATCATTCCCCCTCGTTGCCGATTTGACCGAAAAGTCGCATTATCAAGTGCGAAGAGACCGATGCGCGGCAACGTGCTACCAATTATGCACTGACGATAAACGACAAGAGACTATGGTGCGAAGCGAACAGAGCGACAGCCAGTGCCTGCCAACCAAGGAGGCAACTTATAAGGTCACCCCTTGCTATTATGGTAGAGCGCAAACGCGGATGCTAGTCCTGATGATGTCGTTGTTGGTGCTTGTGGCTTGTAGTGATGCAACCCCCACATATACGCTTTATCGCGACTCCGCTCTTGACCCGAATTTACGTGTGCATTGGGCAACCTTTGACGGCAAAGAGAGAGAGCTGGAATCGCACGATTTCAACCAAGAAAACTGTAATCATGCGGCTGACCTTCTGAACAAGAATGTTCGTGTTCTCAACGATGGTGCAACACCTATACGGTACTGGTGTGAATCAGGTGAGTTTAGAAACTGAATGCCACGGTCTCGAACCGTGGCATTCAGGCTAGAGCTGCCACGTCCTGCATGCCGACAAGCCTTCGATCTGGGTGAGCCATTGGGCACGAGCAGCGGCTTCAAGGACGCTACCACGCGCGTAGCTCGCGGGCGTCCGATATTGCACTGACGGGCAACAGCCACGCTCGGAACATCCGCTAAAGACGAAACACCGCCGAATTACCGCAGGATGTCCCTCGTCCCATTCAGTTCCGGAAGGTGCACCTGTCGAGAGCACAACACCACCGCCATTCAGCCTAACCTCATCGTCCTGCCATAACTTTCCGTACCATGCTCTTTCTTTGCCCATTGAAATCCTCAGAGAACGCGGCCGGCTAGGCCTAAATACTTCACGGTTGGCACCGCCCCCCTTTCAGCTGGCGTTAACTGTATCAGTGTAAGCTTCTCTCATGCCGGTCTGCGCTGACAAAGATGGTAACGACGCCCCGCCTTCCCCGCGCGATGGCTTTGGAGGCCTTCTTTGCCTAATTGCAGCAGTTTGCTTAGGCGTGATACTGCTCGCAGCGACCGGTTGGTTTTGAGACTCTTACGACATCCGGATTGAGAGTCTGTTTATAGCTTTGAAAGATCCACAGAGTGCCGGCAGGAAGAACTACCGCCAGTAATTGCCGAGATTAAACTGTGGCGGCCATCAACCTAGAATCTTCCGTCTTGCGAATAACGCTGAACAAACTCTGTACTCGTTCAGGTGTCTTCCTAGACTGGCGCAAGATCTTCTCGCGACGCCTATTCCGTGATTTGATAAACGCGAAAATTGAGCAGTACGTTCTGTCATAAAACAAAAGGGGTCTCGCAAGACCTAAAGAATCTTCGCCATCAATCGCAAGTATGCGGCGAATTTGGCCAGCGGACCATCGTGTTAGACTAGCGAATCGGCGTTCCCGCAGGCTCAGCCTGCCAAAGTCGCCCGGGGACAGCCGAGCCCATTGCCAGAAATTATGTACGCGAATAGAATTTCGAAATGGAATTCAGGCCGCGTCGAGTTTCACCGAAAATCTTCGCACTTACAGAGTCGGAGACAGCGGCCCTTCGCCAAGTTGGTGCCGGCGAGATCATACATCCACTTGTGTGTCAAAGGCTGATAAACCTTGGCTTAGTTGAGCAAATAACCGATCGTTGGAACTTAACACAACAAGGAAGAATTCAGCTGATGTTTCGCGATGCCAGATGAGTAGTAGCATGCTTGTTGGCTTATAAAGCGCCATACTAGAATATGCCACGTTATTGGAATTTAGCCGAAGCCTTTGTTCTACCGATGCGGAGAGGCCCGGCCCTAGCAGCTCGTCGCAGTGGTTGGCTGACAGAATCAATAGATGTCGCGCTGCCATTCAACGCCTAGCGCCGGTTACGCTCTGCAAATCGTGGTCGATGGAACTAATCAAGATGGCTGCCGCCGCGGTAGCTTTGAACTATCCTTCGTGGCCGTGACTATCCATACTGTGGAGCCGATTCGCGTGTCGTTGGTCCATGAGCTACGGTAGAGACAATAAATCGCCGCAGCTGTACAGGCGGTGGTTCGAAAGATTGGCTGAACTAAGTGGTCGATTGCGCCCTGCTCTAGCGCTGACGTTGGTGGCTTTGCTGACGGCTTGCACTAATACAGGCTGGTATGAGGCCAGACCGTACGACGGCGTACAGCCAGTACCTGGACCGCCCCCTCTTCGTCATTCGTACATGAGCCGAACTGATCAGACGATCCGCTGTTTGGCACAATGCTACTTTTCATAGCTACTAAGTTTTGTTTCTTGCCACGGGTTACGGGTGAACAAGAGGCCGCAGAGCGGTCGTATCACTTGATCTGAGGACTGGAATAGTCTGATCCGGTGACGTGTTGTCAGCTGCGAGAGGACGACCAGCCTTCCGACACAGGCTCCCGCAAGATTCGTATGTGACCAAAAATCAGGAAGTCCGGCTGCCCGAAGAGTGTGTCTCTTGGAGCAGGTAAATCTTTGCAAGAATCAGAAATCCTTGAAGGAGGTCAAACTTGAGCTCCCTCGACAACACGCTCTTGAAGAGGCCTTCGCTCTCATGCAAATTCATAAAGGCGACCAATGCCCTGTTAGCATTGGTGATACACATTGAAACAGGCCAAGACGCAGAATTGGCCTCAGTTCAATAAGGTACGACAAAATGCCTTGGTGGTTCAGACAGAATGAAAAGCGCTGGAACGGGCCGCAACGTGATCGCGAGGAGGCGATTGGCGAAGGCAGTAGCAAGTATGACATTGAGCAATTCATGATCATGGAGGCTGAGCTAGGCGAATATGATCTGAGTCCGGACGGGAAGCGTATTGTCGAAATGCTAAATAGCATAAACGCAGATCGTGACGGCCCTGACCAAAGTTTGCCATTCGCTTATCTTACTCCTAAACAGATCGATAGCCTGGGGCAATTTGTCGATAAGGCCATCGAGGCGTGGGCGAAGGCCAACAGAATTAGCGCAACCTCGCGGTATTTTACCAAGCAGGGCGAGCCAGAAATTATTCCAGCTATCGATGAGGCGGCCATATCTGCTTCATCAGAGCTCGCAGGCGAGAAGGCAGGACTTGCGAAGGGCATACAAAATTGTCCTGAGCTTCACCACGCGCCTGATTGGGACCTCCAGACGGGCAATGAAATGTATTCTAAGGCGGACGGCGACAAGTCATTTCTGACAACACGAAGCGGGTCGTTGCCGTCTTGGTGTAACGATAGGATTACCGGCATTGGGTTGGTTGTAGCCATTGTCGCTGGCGTGCTTTTTGTAGTGCCTCCGCTGCTGCATCTAAAAGCCGGCTGGGAATGTATATTCAGTTACGGTACCTGTAATTAAAAGGGCTCTTTGCAGTAGGAGCCGAGGCGGGAAGCACCGCTGCTTCCTGGCGGCGCGAATTGAAGGGGCGTTTTCGGCCGATTCTCACGCACGATCACGCCCGGATGTATCGCCTTCTAAGGCTCCCACCCCAAAATCTGACAGCAATTCTAGCCGACCCAAATGCGCGCGGCGGAATAAAATTTTGCCTGCTTGATGTTTCAAGGCGTCAGGAACTGTGCATCAGTTGATAGACACAACGAAGTGTCGATCACTCGCTCCGAGAACACTTGCCCGCCACAATATGGCACGCAGCCCTTATATGTATCTTTTCATTATCATATCCGCCAATCTAATTGTGGGTGCCTTTGATGGCGCGCTCCTCACTTGTGCGTAGGAGCCCCTCTAAGCACCGGGTAAGCACGTACGGTATAATTACAATTGCCAGAGCTTGAACAGCACAAGCAATCTCCTCGTTGTCCGTTTTAGCGGTTAAGGACACAAGAAGTGGTAATATGGCGATGCAACAAGCAAGCGTCGTCACAATGCGCGAAATCTGAACTAAAAGATTCATCCCTTCCCTCATTCAACGTAGTGACGGCAGGGCACCCTTTTTTGGACCGCCATCTAGGCTGCCGTCTATCTTACAACCAATCGCAAGTAGGTTTTCGATCGGGTGCCGAACCGCGACACATCCGCATAATAACCGTCCTTGCTACGAAGTCGCGAGTCTGAAAGCGTCACGCGCCTAGGAGAACCTGAATTCCGGATCCGTTAGTTATTTGCCGACGAGCGATGTGGTGCTTGGCTTCACTGGATTTTGATGTCGGCTGTTGAGGCAATGCGCCTATTTTAGCCATGCACGGCCTTCGCGATGCGATGCATTTCACCACGACAACTAACAATCCTGCAAACTTACACAAATTTGGTTGCTTTCGCCTTGTAGGTAAGCCAAATCAAAGCAGCTTTGATAGATGGGCGTCCGACCGGTTGACCAGTCGGTCCGTGGCCATGCGAACCCGGCGTATTGCGCATCGTGGCGAGGTCTATATATGCACCTATGCCACTCAAGCTCGCCATCTTACGCTTATAATAGCCCTCGAGCATTGTAGCGATTGTCGATAGATGAACGGCACCCAGAAGAGAATCATGGCTGAACGTCAAGGGGGTTCGCGGTTGACGGCGGCTCTCGCCGACCTCGCACGCTGCCAGGCTTATTTTGACAGTTTTCGGATGGGCCTTGGCTTAGGCGTAGCGCATTGCAAAGCATGCATGCCGAGCAACCAATATACGCACTTAGTCCCAGAAGCCACGTTAACTGAAGCTTCATGACGCTGAGCACCGCGAGCGCAAGGGCAGCGGACAGCACTCCGGCGACAAAATCTCGAAACTGCATCAGGATCCCCGGTCGAGGCCCCTCCTGACGGTCCCAGAATGGCACGGGCAGGCCTGGACCACAATGCGTATTGGTGGGCGGGAATGGGATCGAACCACTGGCCTAGTCCATGTAAAGGACCTGCTCTACCACTGAGCTACCCGCCCATATTTAGTATGGGAGTGTCGAAGCCATCTCCCATACTGCGGCAACGACCACCCCCGCCAGCAAAACCGAAAGAAGCCAAGCTTTTAGCACCCGCGCCCATTGCGGGTAGAAGTGAAATTCGGAGCTCAATTTCGGCACAATGCCGCCCCTGTTCCATAATACACGACAATTTCTGCAATCATCGTGCCGCCAAAATTGCAACGAGGCGACGACAACTCGAAGAGGTTATCGTCCGGATCCTCAAGCGCCGGCGCAATTTTGCATGGGCCAGGGGTCAGTGCACTTAATCGGTTAGATCTCCGGTTGTTTGCGTTGGCCCCCTCTACCGTATGGCTATATCAGCTGCGTAGGAAAAAGTGCTGCGCGGGAACAATGATAAGTGAAAAATTATTGCAAATTTCCGCCGCTATAAGATATTGCTCGCAGCCATAAAAGAAGCAAAATCCTCGGCAACCTTCGATCGCTGGTACTGTTGCCAGGCGAATTTCGCCCGATGGGTAGATTCGCCAGCAAGTTATGCTATATGCGCGTCAATTCATTGGAGTTTTTAATGGCGAAAAAAAATAAGCGGCGTTCCTGGAGCAAAGAAGATATGCGCGAGTTTAAGTCGCTTGCCCGCCAGAGGACCCCAGCCCTCAAGATTGCGCGCCGTTTCAAGCGTAGCGAGGGGGCAATCCGACAAAAGGCGCTGCAGCTAGGTGTTTCGCTGAACTCGCGCGCTTGATGCGTTGGACAATAACGCGTCCAAATGCTGAGCTAGGCACTTTCTGAACTTAGCCACGCTGGCCTCGCCACCGCTTACGCGAGATGTGTCGGTACGATGAACTGCGGCACGGCACGATGTTTGCTTGACCAAGCACCGGACGTATCGGGCATCGATCGTGCCATTTTGATACATCACCAGCGTCGGAACTAACTATGGTTCAGAAGGTCCCGCTTTCGAAGAACAGGCTCGAACAACTGTGCGTCCTATATCTTCGCCAATTTCCCCGTGCGGGCCGAGTCGAAACTGTAAGGATTCGTCGTCCAGCGTGTGGTCCGGAGAACTGGGTCGCGGAGAAAATTATTCCGAACCTTTCTGTGGCCGGCAATCATATTGCCCGTCTAGCCATCCGGGAACTGCAGGAATCTTTTCGTATGGTGACATAACAGCCTTAGAGACATGCTTTGGCCGAACAACGCGCTTCTCTTCTTGGTATTTTCTGCGCTTACATTAATTCATTTAAGACGGTGAGCACGATAATGGATCATTCCCCTCTGAATATTAATGCACGCCTGATCCACTTTGGTCTTTCAGCCGGTTTTGGCGGGACGCTGGCCGCATGTGTTGGGCAGTGGTACCAGCTGTCGCAGGCGAAGCGAGAAATGACCATCATAACGCTTGAGGAGCCGGTGGGGGACAAGTGGGTGCTAGAAGCGCCAGACGTTCTGGAATTGGTGGGCAGCCAGGGGCGCATCCACTGAGGGCACGGACTCATCCTTGCGTATTCTTTCAGCTCGCGAGGCTACCGTGAGGATTTCCGAAATATCTTTTTGGCAGCGCATGCAGCCATTTGCGCGTTCTGATGCCGGCTGAGACCGACAACACTCGTCCTGGCCTAGAAAATTTCGAGCGGCCGGACGACCAGTGTTCGAGTCCCTGCCCTAGATAATGTGGTTTTGTCGGTTAGCGACCCTTGGCTTTTAGTAAGTGATCAATCGCCTCCCAATACGCGCCAGCCCCGCTCTCATTTGTATAGAGCACGAATCGATCCAAGACCTCCTGTGGTCCCTTCACCAAAACTGATTTCGTGGGAATAGCGGGGCGCTGGCGGCCAGGGCTTCGCGTAACGCGCGATTGTACATGGACAGGCGTGGATTGAGGTCGAGGACTTTGGTCAGGCGACTGTACTTCGCGCGACCCGAAGCCCAGAGCGTCGCCTTTTGCCACTGCGGCCGCCTCTTGCTCAGGCGTCACGACTGGAGGCGGTAAATTCAATCCAGTGACATCGAGCTTCTTTTCGTCAGGCGCCGTTGGCTGAACAAGCCTTTTAGCCTTCTCAAAACCATAGCTCATGCAGCCTTATCCCTTATCGAGAGCTCCTTCAGCGCTTGAATGACGGCCTGTGCGACTCGAAAGGAATTCTCCTTAGCTTGCGGGAGCCCAGAAGTCTGCGAGTCCAACTCGTCTAAGGTTTTTGAAAAATCAAATATGTCGCGATATGCGGCACGCTCAACCAAGCTCTCTGGAAGTATGGGCAAGTCCGCTTTTTCGATAGCGTCAGAAATTCGGCGCGAACTCTTGGTCGCGATCGCAGCATTGGTCCTGCTGTAAACCAATCGGTACGCGATGGGTCGCTCTAGAGTTTCGCTTTCTTCGTGCACCAAACGGACGGCCTCGGCAGCTAAACCTGCGTCAATTGGAGAGAGATTGAGCGGAATCAAAACGAGATTGGAGCGCGCAAAGGCCCGCGAAACCATCCGTGAAGCGGTTCCCTCCAGATCGACTAGAACGAATTGGTGCGATTTGGATAGGTCCGCAATCGTTGCGACCATATCGGCCTCCTTGGGCCGCGCTACAATCGTGAATGGCACCCCCCTACCCTGCTCTGCCCGGGCGGTCGCCCATTTCTCAATAATCGCATTTGGGTCAGCGTCGATCACCGCCACTTTGGCTCCCCCTTTGGCGATCTCAAGGGCCAGCACCATTGCCAAAGTGGTCT